>Ga0196905_1000567_pt1 | contig 14866 bp, 20 predicted proteins | sample CB_VirMetaG_3_FD_169098 | JGI IMG/M metagenome (GOLD analysis project Ga0196905, IMG submission 169098) | Freshwater to marine saline gradient viral communities from Chesapeake Bay - CB_1508_1S Viral MetaG (v3) (version 3) | ecosystem: Environmental > Aquatic > Marine > Coastal | place: USA... | reverse complement strand
GTTTAAGAGAATTGCGGAAAAAAGGGGAGTTGAATTTAAGGGTTCGTTTAAGGAAGTTTTGCAGAAAACTGTTAACCCAGAGTATTCGTACCGCAAATCTGCCTTCAATGAGGCTGTCAATGCAAACAATCCGCTTACTGGTTTTCTTACCGAGTTGGGTGTTTCTGCTGTTGCTGACCCATTGACGTATGTGACTGGTATCGGTAATGTAAAGTATATTGGTCGTGCTGGCAAACTGTCGCTGGCACAGCGACTCAGCACCAAGGAAATGGTTGCCAGATATCCGCAGTTGGCTGGCAAGTTTAACGAGATTGCTCGTTTGGGTCAGAACGCACCAATAGCAGGATTTAAGGACATTCTCAAGGCTGAGGGTATTGAGACTGGTGTCCGAATTTTGGGTAAGACTGTAAAGGGAACCGAGTCTGTTTCCGCCCCTGTGGGGCGTGTGCTTTCTGGTGGTTGGGAAAAGATTATGGACATTACGACTGGTGTCCGTGGCTCCAAGTTGTTTGAGGCGGCATTCAGTCCGTCCAGTCGCAAGTTTATGACGGATGTGGGTCGCAGAACCAAGTCTGGCGCATATCGCCTGTCGGAAACCGATGCTTTGCGAAATGTGGCGAACTGGTCTGCACGCCAGTACTCCAAGGGTGTAGCCCCATATCAGGCTAATCGTTTTATTAACTCAATTAAAGACACCGTTGCTGATGCCCGAGAGGCTGGTATTGCGGATGAGTTGTCGCATTTGGCTGAGGTTGCCAATCCGTATTCGTTGAGTGGTGGTGCAAGGTTTTCGGCTTTGGACGAAAACCAGCAGCGAATTGTTCGTGATTATGTTACTTGGCAGCGTAATGTTTATGCGGAGACAGAAGCCGTCTACAAGCGGTTCGGTTTGGATTTCGGTACGGATGTTCCCGATTTTTCGTGGATTGAGAATTATGTTTTCCACAAGGTGACGGATGATGCAGCCAAGTGGGTTGGCGCAAATGCTAGCAAGGGTGGAAGGTTTGAGAAGTTCTTTAGGGCTGGGGATTTGGATGCTTCCGATATCACGGATATGTCTAGCCCGTTGCGGTATCGCAAGTTTCGTGGACCTCAGACTATGCCTGATGGGACGGTTAAGTACGAGACGTTTATGGGTGAGGAAATCCGTGAAGGAACCATCAGGGAAATAAACGAAATTTTTAAGCGCAAAACTGGTGAGAGTTTCAATTTCTTTGAGACTGACATTGGTGTTATTGCCGAGTCGTATGCGTACTCTATGGCGAAGATGCGGGGTCGTGAAGCGTTTGTTCGCCGTCTGATGCAGTATGGCGATTCTTCCGCAGCGAAGTTGTTGGATAAAACTATTCCAGACCCTGCTTTGCGTAGTTTGGCTGAAACAGAGTTGGCTGAGGCTGTGCGTATTCGTGACGGTGTTCGTGCTGCTATGGGTCGTCGTATGACTGATTTGCGTGAAGTTATCAAGCGTGGTGTTCGTGACGCAGAATCTGTGGTGAATGGCAACTTGCAGCGGACCCGTATGAATAAGCGTGCCGTGGATTCTGCTTTGGCGAGGATTGCGAAAATGGAGGAGAATATTACGAAGTTGCGTGCTGCAGCAGATAATCTGGCTGCGCACAAACGTGGCGAGTTTGATGTCGTATATTCGGCGATGTTGCAGGATATTCAGAATATGAAGGTGGCTTTGCAGAACGGTACTGCGGAGTTGGATGAGATTCGGTTGGGTTTGCAGACGACGTTGCAAAGTATGTATCCGAATATGACGAAGATGCCTGACGATATTGACGTTTTGGCTGACCGTGTTGCTGCTGCCCGTGGCATTCCTGCGTCCCGTGAGGCTAGGGCTATTAATGCCCGTATGCGTGAAATTCGTACGCAACTTGCGTTGCTGTCTCCGTCCAGCACTGAGGCTGCGCAGTTGACTGAGGAGATTGCACGTCTCAAGGATTTGGATAACGGGTTCCGCATTATGTCTGAGTATCGCATTAATCAGGATTATGCGCCAGATAACGGGTTCTTGTTTATTTCTGGTCGGGATATGGCGGAAACGGACGAAATGCAACTTCCTCTGAAGTTGCTTCGTACCAGTGCGAATGGTTTGCCTGACCAAGCAGATGTTGTTGCTGTTCGTGTTTTCGGCAACGACGAGTTGATTGACTTCCGCACCCAAGGCGGTATCGCACGCAGTTTCGGTGTTTTTGATTATGGCGATGGAATGATTGACCAGATGAGTTTGGCTGGTATTGATGCCACTCCGTTGCGTGACGGTTTGGATGCGGTTCGTGTCGGGTTGCCGATTGACCCAGAGTTGGAACAGGCTTTCCCTGAGGTTGCCGATTTGATTAAGTTGATGGAGGGCAATCAGGCTCGGGAGATTATGCCGTATGGTGACCCTGAACTTGTCAAGGCGATTTATGAGGAAATGGTTGATGCGACAACTGGTGTGCTAGTCAAAATGGGTGTTGATAGCCCAGAGTTGATGGCACGGAGTATGGTTGATGGTGCGTTGGGTTTTGTCGCAGATTTGGGGGTGGAAACAAACTCGGCTCGTGGCATCCTGATGCCAGCAATATTGTTTGATGACGCTGCCGAACTGGATGACATTGTTGTTGTCCTCGCCCCTAGGGTGGCTTTGCAAGCCACTGATTCGGTTACTGGTTCCGTTCAGGATGCCTCCAGTCCGCTGATTCAAGCGATTATGCGTACCGACTCGGAGTCTGCCGCTAATGCGGCTCGGGCACGACTGAATGAGTTGACTGCCCGTCAAACAGAAATAGCGGACACGACCACTGCGCTAAAACAGGAATTGACAACTCTGAGCAGGCGCAAGGGTGGATTCAAGTCTGCTGCTACGAAGCGTAAGAACTCTGCTGCTTTGGCTAAGGAGCGTGCTGGTACAGCACGCAATTTGCCCCGAGAAGTTGTTATTGGTGGCAAGACTGAGAAGTTGACGTTGGCGCAAATCAATAAGCGTTTTGAGGCGTTGACAGCCAGTGAGCAGCAGTTGAGGGCGAATATGGAGCGTACGTTGCTCCGTGAGCAGGCTGCGTTGCGTGAGGGCGGTATGACTTTGCGAGGCTCGGAGGCTAGGTTGGCTGACAATACCGACCGTTTGCGTGTGCTGTTGGATGAGGCGTTGGCGTTGCAAACTTGGGATATGGGTGCTGGGATGATGGTCCGTGACGAGATTGCTGCTGCGATTGATTTGATTGCAACTATGCCACCTTCTGGTGCTTCCGCTGAGGCTACCCGTAGTTGGTTGGCTGGTGTGCAACGTGCGATGGATAACTCAAGTCTGATTAAGGACCCGTCGGTGCGTAACGCTTACGAGCGGTTGCATCAGTTGGTGAGTTGGGATGAGTTTAATATGGCTATCGCCGACGAGGCTGTTTCTGTCTCCGCTAGGGCGTTGGATGATTTGGACACTGGTCGTGTTGGTGCCATTTTGGACACGATTGAGAACCGAACACTGGAGGGTTGGGAGGCTATTGAGGGGTTGGGTGTTCAGGTGCCCAAGGAAGTGTTGGATGTTTGGCGACCCAACATCGCCAAGATGTTGGCGAAACAAAACCGTGCAGCGGTTATAACTGGTTTGGATTATCTCAACAAGTTGTTCAAGACTTATGCGATTGGTACTGTCGGGTTTGTTGTTCGCAACCTTTATAGTGCTATGTTTATGAACGCTGTTGCGGGTGTTGACCCGCAAACAATGTTGCAGGGTTACAAGGCGGCACATTATTATAATAAATATGGTGCCGCACGCTGGTTGGATGAACTTGGTGTGACTGGTCTTGAGCGCACACAGTTTGAGCAGGCTATGTTGGCTGTGGAAGCGTCTGGTCGTCGTGGTTTGTTTTCGGATTTGACCGAACCCGTAATGAAGGGCACTCGCCGTGAAAGGGTTGCCAACACAATCCTAAATAACAGGTACACGAGTGCTATTCGTGGCGCAAACAGCCGTGTTGAGGATGCGGTTCGTTTCCCGTTGGCTCTGAAAGCCATTCAGCAGGGTGACGATTATGTTGGCGCAGTTCAACAGATAACCCGCTACCACTTTGATTACACGGATTTGTCCAAGGTGGATGAGGCGATGCTGAAGGTTATTCCGTTCTGGATTTGGACCACTAGGAATATTCCCAACCAGATGGCGAACCAGTTTATGCGTCCGCAGGTGTATTCGTTCTGGGAAAACCTGCAGGAATCTTTGCCTGCCGATGACAACATTTTGATGCCGAAGTGGCAGCGTGATTATGAGCCGTTGGGGTTGACACGGTTCGGCGTGTCGCCGAACATTATTCTGCGTCCCGACCTGCCACACCAGCGTCTGATTAACTCTATTGAGCAGTTCACCAACCCATCCAAACTGGTCGGGTCTATGTACCCGACATACAAGTTGCCTGTTGAGTATATGGCTGGGAAACAGTTGGGCTTGGATGTGCCGTTTAAGGATGAGCCACGAGAAGCAGTTGGCATAGACAAGGGGCTGGCTGTTGCGCTGAACGCTTTGGGCTTGGAGGGGGCTGCGCCGAAGAAGCGAACCGAGACTGGTGAGGAAGTCCAGATGATTGCAGATTTTCCGTCGTATGCGTTGGGTAACATTTTGCCGTTGATTGCGAACTTGCAACGTATTTCTGGCGGTAGGTTGGGCGGAAAGGAATCGTATGCCGATAGGCAGAATGCTGCCATCGCCACGTTCACTGGTATTCCCGTGGATTTTGTGACTGACCGTATGCAAGGTTCTGAGGCTATTGGGCGACAGTTTGACATCAGGGATTATGCTGGCGAGTTGAACCGTCTTGGTTTGCTTCAGGGTGCTGCCGAATATAAGAAGGAGCAAACGTCTTTGGAGAAGGCGGAGAAGAAACGTCAAACCCAAATAAAATCCAAGGCTAAGGAAAAGGCTGCGGAAGAAAAGCGTAAGCAGGCTGCGTTGGATAAGCGTAATCTCAAGGCTGCGGAAATGCAGTATGGCAAAAATTCTCCAGAATATAAGTTGGTCAAGGAGTTGATTGAGCAACGTAAGTTGTTGGAGAAGCAGGAAGAACTGAAGAAGTTTTTTGCTGAGAACCCGATTCAGATTGCAGGAGATGAATAATGGCTGAGAACAAGACACGTTTCTACAACTGGCAGAAGGCTGTTGCCACTGATTATGTGAAGTTCCGTAAAGCGTCACCGAATCTGGTTGCGCTCAAGGATTATCTGTGCAAGCGTTGGGGTGGTGCCAGTGTCGGTATTCTGAACAAGCGTCCCATTCGTGGCGGTACGTCTCCGTCATCGCACACCTTCGGTGCTGCGCTGGACTGGCGATACGGCGATACCGTAGGGCATAGACACAAAGTGGAGGTGGAGGTGTTGCCTTGGTTGGTGGAACACTCGGAGGAGTTGGGCATCCAAGCCATCCACGACTATTATGGGGCTAGGATTTGGCGGTCAGTGCGTGAAGGTGGCAGGCGTGGCTGGAAGGCTCAACCCGTGAAAGCGGATATGGGTGCGTCGTGGGCTAAGTGGTTGCATATTGAAACCACGAAACGAGGATGGAAGGACGGCAGCCGTGTTGATGGACGAATCCGTTAAAACGTGTGGCTGTCTAAAGGACAGAACTATCCCCAAATCTAGGGACGTGTATTGCGACCAGTTGGATGAGCAGGACGACGACGATTAGTCGCTGTTCCGTAATGCTTGCTCTAGTTCCGTAACAATTTTACCGAACTCCCCGAAGCACATCGCTAATGCGAGTTTGTCTCCGCCTACGGCTGCGCCCCACACCTGTACCAGTTCTCTGGCATCGGCACGGCTGATTATGAACTCCATAACGTAACCTTCATCTGCGTCACGGATGATGCCCGAGAATCGGGCAGACATTTCCTCTAGGTCATTCGGGTCAAACTGTTCGTCGCCAGTAGCATTCATTGGTTCTTTTTCTTTCGGTGTTTCTTTAATGCAGCGATACCTAACTTTGCTTGTTCCAAGTCTGCGACCCTTGCCCAAGGCAGTTCGGGCTTTGCCTCGGCTATAATAGCGTCCAAAATTTCGGAAAACGTGTCCAAATCTGCCACGAAACATTCAGGTATTTTGCTGGTCTTTTTTGATTTCGTCATAAATCCTACTTGCTGTTGCTGATGCTAGTTCGTCAAAGTTGGGAATCATAGTTTGTAACACGCCGACTATCGCAAGGATAGTCGCCAGCAGAAACTCGTCATCCACTTTAAGTGTGCTGTCAGCAATTTTGTATTCCTTTCCGTTCTCTCCGTAACTCATCGTGTATATCCTTTCTCGTCTAGGTGCAACCCGAAAGTTCCACCATCTAGCATAAGGGCGATAACCGCATACCCGACAATATCTTCATAGGTATCCATAATGGTTTCGTTCCTAACGGCGTTGGATTCTTTGCTTCGCAGATTCTCTGCTCGGGCTATCTTGTCGCACATACGAACGGCAACCCCAATCAGACCGAAGTTGTCTATGTTCTTGTGCCCGTAGTCGTGCTGTTTGCGACACAGCAGATTATAAAGGTCATTGTAATCGGTCGTATAGCCTTTGCTTTCCAGCACGCACAACGCCAGTATGGCTGCGTTGCTCATCGCTGCTATGGCTACGGTCGTGTTGTCTGAACGTGAACGCACGAACTCTCCCAACGAATCGGAAATGATTGAGAACGCAAGGCTGGCTTGTTCCTCGTTTAACGGTTCGTTGCCCAACGGCTTAAATTTGCGCATCAACCGTATTTCCGACAGTGCTTGTGTGCATCCGTCATTCCAAGTATTTGGCACCATATTTCCTCCTGAAGTTGTCATCCGCAACAAGATTGTTGCGGAGGTTTTCCAACGCCTTTTGCGTTTTGCGCCAAGCGTGAGACTTTGCTTTAATACCAATGTTTTCCGCAGTTTCCTCGTATGTGGAACGTGCGTAAAACACTTCGTGTAGAACTTGTTTGTCGTTGTCATTCAGATTATCATACGCATCCGCAACAATGTCCACCAGTTCCCAATCTGTTTCTGTTTCGTCAACCGTGAACGGTTGCATCAGTCGTGAAAAGAAATCCCGACCTACGGGGGCTACAGGTTCATACTTCATCGTCAGGTTCGTCATAATCAGGACTGGTCATCAAGTCAACAACGTCCACCGCCTCCAACAAGAAACCTCGTGACGGGTTCTGCGAACCCCGAGCGAACTCCTTGTAATCCTTGGCTGACAGTTGTCTCTGCTCAATGTAGCGTTTAATGCGAGGCACAGACACCATCACGAACGCACCGTCCAACGTAAACACATACACCCACCACTGTGCTTCCGTGACCTGTAATCCTGACGGTTTCCAGTTCCCCGAACGTCGGGGATTCTGCTCCATCTCAATCACCATACGCCCGTTGCGATACCTGTCAGTTTTCACCTCAAATGAACCAGACTCCATCGCATCCAAAAACTGTGTTACCAGTTTCTCACCTTTTTGCCCGTAGGCTAGGTCTTTGCGGAAATCAAACTTGCGTGCGGGAAGGTCATATTCCGAGAACTTTTTGCTCATCACGAACCCTTCTCAGCCACCAAATAGGTGACCTGTTTGTCGTCGTCCCACGCTTTGCCGTTGAGACCATCCATAATCGTTTTAACATAGTTATCAATGTCTCCTCTCAGTTTCTGTGGTTCTGCTTCGTGTGGAAATACTGTAATCAATGTGCCGTCGCTGCCGAGCAGCATTACGATGCCTACTTCGCCCGTGAACTTGGGGTTGTCACCCCACGCTTCTGCAACCAATGTCTCCGCATCCAACGTGCGTTGAGGGGTAAAGACACGCCCACGGCGTGTCATACGAGGGCGACCTTTCGGTACGGGTTTATGCGGTACGAATACCGTCACCCCGTCAACGAATGATTGTTGGTTTTTCTTTTTTCGCATCACGTTTCCAAACTATGGCGTTTGCCATATTGATGGTACCATACACGATTGCGCCGAGTATGAACCCATATTGTTGTGTGGCTACTGCGAATGCGACCCATATACATTCGTTACACCAAGCGAGCAACCATCCGTACCACCGTCTGCGCCCAATCAGCCATAAGGCTGATACGCCCACGATGCTCAGGATGTATGGCATCATTTGGAGAACACTCTGACAATCAGTTTGTCAATCTCTAGTTCGCCGTTGGCACGCAGATGGTATTTGCCCCAACGGCGGTCAGCGTCCATAATCACAACCTTGGACTCGGATGGCGACATCCCACACTTGCGACACTCGTAGGTGAGTTTCGTGAGTGTGCTGGAGCGGTCACGCTCGGGGAGCGGACCGTCACGCCATATTACTTTCCCGAGCGGAGACAGAACACGCAGTGCCTCAGCCAGTGTTTCGTTGCCGTTCAGGTCTATGTTCCGTGGCGGTGTCACCGCAAGCGTTGGTGGTCGCCAGTAGCCTGCGAGTTCCGCAATCAAGTGTGCTGGTGTACGGGTGGCGACAGCCCGACCGATGAACTCGTCAAAGTCCACGGGCTGGTTGTTGTTGTCCCAAACACGGCGGTGCCGTGTTTCGTGGTCGTGGATGTTCCAATACGGCAGGCGAACATAATTGCCGAACTGACCTGCAGCCAAAGTTTCTTGCTTCGGGTTCACCTCACGGGCTGGATAGTCCGCCACCTGATGGGCACACAACAGCATACGTCGCATATGTTGGGCTGGAACAGGCTGGTCGGCAAAGACCCAAATGTGGTATCCCTTGGAACGTGACCGCTCAATATACGACACCACACCTGCAGCCCGTAGGGCTGATTGGATAGATTTCGCACCCGTCAAGTCGTCCACGTCAATGTCGGAACAACCCCATAAACACATCCACTGCGAATCCTGCTGGAACATCGGATAGATGCCAATAGGCGTGATGCCGTGCAGGTGATTGTGGTACACCTCGGGCGTGACAGGTTCCTTGACACAACTGCCCTGCTCGGAGCCGTATGCGTCAGTTCTGCCCCTGAACAGGGCAGCGAATCGTGTTTCTGCTAACGTAGTCATAGTTACCAATCCTCCAGATTGACCATTTCTAACTTAGGTTGTGGGTCTGCCGTAACAGTGTCATTGTCTCCGCCGAACTGTGTTGGCATATAATTGTCTTGCAGCCGCATCAGCCGCCCCGTCCCGAACTCAATCTCATAATCCATATCATCCAACAGGACGCTGGCAGGACGCTTACACTTGACAAGGTTCACGGTCAAAGTATGCTCGTGTATCCGTTGCGACCAATGCAACGCATCCAATCGCTCAAGCAACCGTTCCGTGTTCGCAGACTTGTCTAACTTTTCCTCAATCTCACGAATCTGCGCCTCAATCTCAAAGCGTTTACGACGCACACCAATGATGTGAGTAGCCTGCTGTTCACCGCCATACGCACCCGATGAGATGGTTTGACGTTTGCCGTCCGCACCAGAGGTGCGTGACGACTGGTGAAGAACCAGCAACGGTATATTATGACGTTTGCCGAACGCTTTGATTGTGTTCGCCTTGTCGGGTACGGTTTCACCGCCACCTGTCAACAAGTCCAAATAGTCAAACACCAGCAACGCTGGCTGACCCCATAATTCTCGGACCTCTGACAACGCCCGTTCCATATCCGCCAGACTGAGCGTCTGGTCAAAGACAGCCAGATTGGGATAATCCTCGGTGGCAGTTTTGCGCAACAGTTCTATGGCTGTGGGCTTACCTGCGGACACTTCCTGCTCCAACATATTCGCATCCACGCCGTGCGTGACGCTGACCAACTTAATCAACGTCAACTGGCGAGGCTCGTCAGGGCAGAAATATATTACGGGCTTCTCACGGTTCGTGTTCAGAATCTGCAACAGAAACAGCGTCTTGCCCGAATGGCTGTAGCCGTTAATCAGGCACATCTCTGACGGTGCGATACCACGCATCTGCGCATCAATCTCTGGAAAGCCGAGATACACACGCTCGTCAGGTGTTTGCGCCCAATGTACGAACTCGTCCGCAGCACGAACTAACGGCTGATAATACTGGTGTTTGGGGACAGACAAATCAGGGGCGGGGATTTCCCCCCGCCCCAAACTTGCCCAGCGTCCCGAATAATCGGGAGCCATAATTACCGCTTCCTAGGTGCCCAGAAAGCATCCTCGGAAGTCGTGGACTTAAACCACGGACGCTTCGGGTTGTCGGCGAGACGGTCACGGTTGTCCCACACCTCGGTCACACCCTTCGCCATACACGCTGACGCTAGCCAGTCGGGCACGGGTCCGTGCTGTTTGCCCTTGATACGAACGCTGAAACCGCCCGACGCTGGTGCTGGTGCAGGCTGCTGTGCAGGCTGACCGAACACTTCGTTCACCACTTCGGTGAACTGTTCTTCGGTTGTAATCGCATTCATACCGTGAGCCTTGAGCAGGGCTTCGGTGGTGACCTCAAACGCAACCAAGAAATCCGCCAGATTCTTGTTTACGTCCTCCGTCTTTGGTGTCAGGTCGGCAGCGATTTTGGCTGCAACCTGCGTAATGATGGATTGGTCCTTGCTGATGGTATTCATTTCACACCTCCTAGGTGTTGTTTGTTGTTGGTATTCGGTATTGCGGTATTACAAGTCGGCTCCCCGAGGGAGGTCACCCACAACACACCACAACTATGGTTGTGGGGCACGGGGAGCCTTGACATCTGGAAACAGTATAGCGGAGACAAAGAACTGACAGTGGACATTAGTTCCATCCGTTGTCTTTGATGAACGCACCTTTGCACATCTGCCAGTGGTCGCACCACTTCGCCGAACACAAGTTGCCTTGGTCGTTCTTGAGCCACGGCACACCAGTGTCCAGATTGTGAGCCATAATCACCACCGATTGGATTTGCGACTTTAACCATTGGCGATGTTCGGCGGTACGACGAACGTCCACAATCTGTGCTTTCGGCGTGTCCTGTCGCATCATTACACCGAAACGGAAATCCACATTATCCCCATCGGGAACCTTGCCTAGGATGGTTCCAGCCCAAGCGTAAACGGATGCCTGCACCGAATGGTCCTGCTTGTCTCTGCCATTGTAGGCACGTTTGGATGTTTTCCAATCCCAGATTACACCGCTAGGTGTAATATAATCCATCGTTCCTTTCAGGTACACATCCCAACCGTCAACGACGATTCCCGTAGGGACAGCAAACTTGTATTCAGTTTCGCCACCACGTTCCACCTTCGGTGCAATCTGCTCCACAAACGCCAAGGTCATCGCCTCAATCATTCGTGGCGCATCATCAGGGTTTATGCCACTGGAGTTTTTGTGTGGCTGCTTAGCCAACTCGTTCCACTCACGAACCGACGTGGCAACAACCTCGGAGAAATCAGGGTTCTCGGTATTGAGATACATCTCAATACCAGAATGCACCGCTGTTCCCATAATCGTCGCATCACTCGCTGCCCGCCGTTCAGGATGAAGAATCCCGAGTCTCGCCCGCTCAGGACACATCAACACATCCCCGAGCCACGATTGACGAACATAAATCCGCCTGTTAATTTGGTCGTATTCCATTACGCACCTCCTACGGTGATTGGTTATTCCTATTGTAACACATTGGCAAAGACAAATTGTCTATGCCTATTGGTCTTGATTGTTTCTGGCACGGACCCGAATCTTGGATGCCCACGACTTGGAGAACTTCACACCCGTAGCCTCATAAACCATTTGGAGAATCTGCGGAGTCTTATACTCGCCCTCCAACACAAGTTGTCTCAGCATCGCTGGTGCCTTATCAACCTTGCGTGCCTCATCCCCGTGAATATGCAACCGACGTTGAGCAAAGATGTCCCGTAAAGTGTCCAGATTTCCTTGCGTGAAACCAGTTTTCTTCATCAATTCGCCGACCTCATAGGGTCGGTGAATCTGCGTATAATACGATTCCACAACGTCCAGTTTCTGTGGGTCAAACTCCACTACGGCTCGGTCTGCGTGAACCTCCACCCAAAACCATTGAGCAGGTGACACCCCAAGTTTCTGCAGCACCTCGTTCATAGAACGGTCAGTGAACTGATTATAAACTTTGACGGCATACTCCCTGAGTTCAGGATGCTTAAAGTTCGTTACATCGGGCGGTAGCACCACATCATCCCAATCATTCGGGATAACCCACGGTGCCTTGGATTCAGCCCACGCATCATACACCTTGCATAGGTCGGTGAAGTAGTCCAACATCATTTCCGTTGTCCAACCCTCCTCGCCGTAGCCCTGAATTTCACAGATACGGCGACCCATCCACATCTCCTGCACACCATCGCTTATGCCGATGGTGATACCTAGTGGGATTACGTCGCTCAGGTCGTCGTTATTGGATGACATAGTAGCCCTTCTTTCGGCGAATCGCCAATATGTTGCAATCCAAGTCGTCGGCACAATCTAGGCATACCAAGAATGGTGCTTTGACAACGGTTGCCTCCCACTCGTTCTCACAGTCCTCTGTGAGACAATACAGTGTTTCCTCGTTGCTGTTCATAATCAGTCCTCCTCGTGACTGTAGTATTCGTTGGAACAGTCCACGCACATCCCAAGTTCCTCCTCGTGAATGTCCGCTGGAATAGGCGTGCCACACTCGTCGCACGGCACCTTGTCCTCATCCACCGCAAACCAAATCATCACGGTTCGCAACAGGTTATCGTAATCGCCAGACGTGGCTTCCTTATGGAATGCCTCCCACTCGGAATCCTCCAAGCCTGCTCGGCGCATAATGCGCTTCACACGCCCAAGGATTGAGAACGCATTACCGTCCTCACCCACTAATGGTACGTTGATTTCTGGATACTTCGTATTCATAATGGTACCTCCACCATTTTTGTTGTACCGCCAGAATGCTTCGTGCATTCGGGTCGGAATTCTATTGGAATGTGCAGTTGCACCCAAGTATCACACTTCGGGCACGCAAACTTCGTCCCCTTCGGGAACGGTTTGGTGGGGGACTTCCGTCCCCCACCGACCGATTGCTTAGTTGTCATCGTCGTCCTCGGTTGTGTCCGTAACGTGGGCAACCGCCTTCTGGATTATGGCGATGAACTTCTCGGGCATATCACCCAAGCGACCCATCGGCTCGCCCTTGGTTTCCTGCTCCAGCAACCAAGTCATAAACTCCAACGCATCAGTGTTGGAGATTGCCTTGTCCACCGTAGCCTTGGCTAGTGCGTGGCTAATGAATTTGGAGAACGCCATTGACTCACGCATTTCTCCGTACATTCCCTGAATCAGGTACTGAGAAAACGCTACGGGGAGGTCATAATCCTCACCGTCGTTCTCATCCGTCTCGGGATTGGTAGCGGAGACAAGCACGACATCACCAAAGATGTTCTGCTCAAACAGCATAGTTGCCATCGGGTTGAGTGGCAGGTTCAGAATCCGTCCCTCGTCGTGGACGTAGCCCACGATTTGGAACGATTTGTTTGCACCTGACGTGTCCACTGCGCCTCGGCGTACCACGTCAAAGTGACCGCCGACTTTCTCCTGTATTTCTGACACCTTATCGGTGTCACCGCCCCCAAGCAGAATTGGCTCGGGTTCCACGTTCGGGTCTGCCTTCAGCAGAACCGCACTTGTCATTCCAAACATAAATACCTCCGTATTTGTAGTTGTTTTTGGGATTTCTATTAGTTGACTATACCATCATCCGATGGGATAATGGTGGACTATTTGCTGTATCGGGTCCGACGCTTCTGCTTCTGCAGTTCACGCCTCAGGTAATGCCCCCACTCGTCCTTGACCTGATAGCAGGACACGACGAACGGGAACCACGCAATCACAACCACCGCAAGCCCGAACATAGCACCAGCATAATTCAGGCTGTCTATGTTCAGCAGCACCAAAGCGTTAACGCTCAGTGCGCACACTGCGGTAATGGTTGCGAGAACCCAAGCAACGATTACGTTCTTCATTATTTCACCTCCTTTGCGAACTCTCGGAACTCCAACGACTCAACGATGGACAAACGCTCACCCGAATCACCCGAGTCAAACGAATCCAAATCGTCCTGCGTCCAATGCGAAATATCCACAAAGGCATAATCGTTTTCCTCCTCACCTGCGGTGAGCGAGTAGTTCGGGGGTAGCGTTTCGTACACCACCCAAATGTCGTCGTGCAGACTGTAGAACAAGAACGCTTGTTCCCATTCGTTAATGCTAGTCATTGTTGCACCTCCATTATGACCTCCAACGAAAACGGCGAACCACAATGGTGGTAATTTTCGCCGTCCTCAGATAACGCAATAAACCCCTCGGGGGCAGGGTAATCCATTACCCAATACACTTCACCATCCTGAGGAGTACCTTTTAGGTACCTCACTAGTGTTCCTGCTTTCATAATCAACCTCCTTAGGTTGGACTAATTTTTGACTGTTTTGATAGCGGTTTGTGGTTGTGACACGGTGGGGACACAACAACCCCACCGTGCCACTTCTTGCGTATTACAGCACCCCCAATCCGCTCAGCGTGGACATCACCCAATCCACGGGCTTGTGACCCTCGTATTCGTCCTTGCCAGACTGCAACATCTCGCAACGAACATCGGCACCCACACGGTCGGCGCATTCCAACGCCGAGGGATATCCGTAGGAGTGATTGAGGACATAATCCCGACGACTCCACTTGGTCTGCTCTAGCAGACTGAATTGGATACGTCGCAACATTGACGGATGACACAGCGCAAACATCAGATTGTTGATGTCCAACATTTGTTGGGAATCGTGAATCTTGATGAGTGACGTGTGAACCGCACCGAAGCGGTCGTTGATGTATGTGTCGTTGGTTGGGAATTCGGCATAAACCTCAACGCCCATCCCAAGTTTGTGGATAGCGTCAATCAACGCACACACCACGACACCACGTCGGATTATGCGGTCAGTGTCAATGGAAGCCGAAGCC
>Ga0196905_1000566_pt1 | contig 14869 bp, 4 predicted proteins | sample CB_VirMetaG_3_FD_169098 | JGI IMG/M metagenome (GOLD analysis project Ga0196905, IMG submission 169098) | Freshwater to marine saline gradient viral communities from Chesapeake Bay - CB_1508_1S Viral MetaG (v3) (version 3) | ecosystem: Environmental > Aquatic > Marine > Coastal | place: USA... | reverse complement strand
CCCTGTTATATTTAGATTTACAAGGCCAGACGGAAGTTACGTAACTTGTAGAAGTGCGGCTACTTCTAGCGGTACGACATTAAAAATATATCCTTACACTCATAAAACCTCATATAACGACTTTTCTTCTGATATTGTTTTACCTTGGATAAATTGTTATTCTTTTGGAAACGGAGTAGAGTCAGATAGAATACGAGACGACTTTAACGCTAGCACAATATTTTTATATACAGAAAATGGAAAGCAAAGTGGTTTTAAAGCTAACTTTCCAGTAAACGATTATAAACAAGAGGTTAAAGAAAACGATATAATATACTCTCAGGTTATTAATGAATCAATAGGGCTCAATAGAACTAATGAGTTTTTATCTGGACTGAATATTGTGAAAAAAATAAGCCCTGAGTTTGGAAGTATTCAAAAATTATATAGCAGAAACACAGACTTAATTGTTTTATGTGAAAATAAAGTTTTAAAAGTTTTAGCTCAAAAAAATGCTTTATTTAACGCAGATGGCACTAATCAATTAATATCTTCTAATAACGTATTAGGACAAATTATTCCTTATTCTGGCGACTTTGGAATATCAAAAAATCCTGAATCGTTTGCTGTTGATGAATATAGAATTTATTTTGCCGATAAAGCAAGAGGTTCTATTTGCAGATTGTCTATGGACGGTATAACGCCTATATCTGAGGCTGGTATGAAAGACTGGTTTAACGATAATATAGAGTATGCTAATAGTATTATTGGTAGTTTTGATGACAAAAAAAACGAATATAACGTAACAATACATTCTATACTTTCACCCTTAAGCACTAAAAATGTATACACATTAAGCTATAGTGAAGACGCTAAGGGTTGGACGTCTTTTAAATCATTTATACCAGAGCAAGGAGTTTCCTTAGCAAATAACTATTACACGTTTAAAAATGGTAAAATGTGGCTGCACCATCCAGATAAAACCACTACGTTAAGAAATAATTTTTATGAAAATCAATACACATCTTCTATAACGCCGTTATTTAACGATAACCCGGGTTTAATAAAAAACTTTAACGTTATTAATTACGAAGGAACTCAATCAAAAGTTAAAAAATTTACCGATGAATTAGTTGACGCTGTAACTTATAACGACGGAGAATATTATAACGAAGCGGCTATTAACGGTTGGTATGTAGATGATATTTTTACAGACCAACAAGAAGGTTTAGTAGATGAATTTATAAACAAAGAAGGTAAATGGTTTAACTATATAAAAGGTGTTGCTACAAGCTTTACTAATGCTGCTGATGCAGGTGCTGCTTCTGGCAATATAGACTTTAATGAATTTTCCGTGCAAGGCATAGGATTACTGTCTATAGATGCTACAGTTGGAGAAGGGGAGACAGAGCCAAGCTTTGGTTATAATATTGATATTAATTTTAATGGCACTGGTTGGTCTTCTAGTGGGTATCAGTTATATAACGTTACTACCGTTTCTGAAAACGGATTGTTTGAAATAACTCCAAATCCAGCTTTTTCTTTGTCCGCTAGTAGTTTTTCTTTTGACGCAACTGAATATAGTTCAATTGAAAGTATAACGTTTGCGGATAGCACTTCACCTAACGCTAGCGATAACGTTATACAGGGAACTATACAGTTTGTTGATGGACTTACATTATCAGAAAATTTAACTTTAAACATAAGTCTTTCTGCAGTCTCTATACCAATAACTATACAATATCAAGCAACTTTAAACATATTTGGTGACTTTAGTCAATGGGCACAAACTTTAAGTATAAATAGCAGCGCTGGCAACCCATTAATTGTTCCAGTGTTGGCTAACGCTACGGATTCACAGCAAACGTACAATATTTCTTTCTTTATTCCAACTTTATCTGAAGTTGATATATTAGATATTAGTGTAAGTGCTGGTAGCACTATAATGACCTCTAATCCTTCTGTTGAAATTTTACCAGACAATGAGTTAGAAAATTATGACGTATCTGTTTCTTCAGATTTTACTAACGCTAACATCGTTATATCATATTTATCGCAATTAGAAAATATAACGTCATTAGATAATAATAATACTATAAATATATACTTAAACTACGAAGATGGTGTATGCGAATTTTTAGCCCCAAATATAACTTTTGACGACGCTTCTTTATCACATTCTATACCGATAAATAATAACTATGGTATACCTTCAACGGAAGTTACTTATCTTAACGGGTCTGGTTGGATTACAAGTATTATTGAACAACAAGATCAAATTATTGTAAGTCTACAAGAGAATACTGGAGAGGATAGAACAGCGCAAATAGAATTATTTTCTTCGATAAACGGATCAGCTGTTGCTGACAGTTCTATATTATTAACTCAAAGCAATGGTCAAACCACAGATATAAAACTTGCTACATTTGATAATGGTAGTTACACCAGTAGTCAAAATATTTATTTTGAAAGCTTAGGTGATTCAAGTGATTCTTCAACAGGTAGAAAATTATACAATTATGGAGAGAATTTTAAAGTTTTCTGTATGTTTTTTCCTCATCCGGTAATAAATATTAACCCGCTTTATATACAAATAGAGTATCAACAACAGGATAATAGCGGTTGGATAAGTCTTAGCAATGAGTATAATGACGTGTATCATGTTGAATTAGAATTCTCTGCTTTAGAAAATACTGGAGAAGAAAGATCAGCAATTATAAGAATTTTAAATCCAGATGATACGACTTCTTATGATCAAGCTTTAGTTACGCAGCGAGCTGCTTATGATGCTAGCGTAAATACTTTGGTTCTTAAAAAAGATACAAATGTCAATGCTAATATAATTAGTTTAGCTGACGCTGGGAATCAAATTGAAATAGGTCCAAATAGCGTTGGATCTGGAGTTCAATATCTTTATATGCAAATACCAGTCGCCGACTACATTGATGTAAACGGAAATATTCACTATCCAACTATTTCTAAAAGTAGTTTGACTGGATTTAATAATTATTCTTATACTAATCAAAACTTAGAAAATGAATTTGATATCGACCTTGATGAAACAAATTTATCTAATGTTTTCCTTAGTACTAATCTTACAAGTGGCTTAGTGACTTCACCAATTGTTTCTGGCCAACAGTTTAGATTTTATTTTACTATAGACTCTAATAATTCTAACGTTAGCTCTTCAACTTACAGTGGTTCATTAAACGTTCCAACTTTACCGGCGATGCCTATAGATAGATATTTTACTATTTACGCAAGTAATCCATTTAATAACACTTCTACTGCTGATGATTCAGTTACTATAAAACAACTGCCCCTTGCTAAAGTTAGAATTGAAAACGCGGGAAATGCGTTGTTTATAAACTCAACTTGGGATGGTAGCAGTATATATTTAGACGCCGCTTCTAATAGAGGTTTACCTATAGCATTAGTTAATAGATGGACAAACAATTCATATCTTGTTTACGACGAATGGTCTGGTGGTAGTAGTCCGAACTGGATAAACGGTATAAGTGTTGAAGCTCAAAGCCAAGACAATCCATATATATATAACGTTATAGTTTCAGCAGAGACAAATTGGACAAACTATGATAGAAGTATTGAAATAAAATTAAAAAGCCCAGTAGATGATAATGTTTTTGTGCTAAAGCAAATTAAATTTGAAAAAGTTGTAGCTTTTTTAACTATTTCTAATAATAATGGAATACCACTTACTAGCAATCAAGAATCTAACACATATTTGGCAGATTTTCTTAGCGTGTTAAGTGGGGCATATTCTTATATTATTAATAATAACGCAACATCTACACCTATAGTTAGTGAGGTACAATATATAGATAACGCTGAGTCTGGAAATTGGGTTTTAGGAACTCCAAGTTGGATTAGTTCTGGACCAACAATTGCAGAAGTTGATGGATTAGATAAATTAAACTTTACACTTAGCCAAAATACAACTGGCAACATCAGAGGTCTTATTATAAAAATTCAACATCCAAATACAGGTATTGAAGTTACGCTTATAGCATTTCAAGCAAATTAAAAATAAATTAAAAATAAATTATGCCAACAATAACATTAACGTTTACATCGGACCCACAATCGACTGGAGTGCAAGTAGGGGATATTGCTTATTATATTAGCAATAGCAATATATCTTCAACTGGAGGCTTTGATACATCTTCAAGTTTAAATAACGTAGTTAGAATTGGTAATATAACTGGAATAACAAGTAGCACGGTATTAGTAAACAGTACGTTAAATATAGATTTACCAAATCAAGATGATTTTATATTTTTTACAAAAGATAATGCTGTTAATTTAAAGTCATTAATAGGTTATTATGCAAATGTAAAATTTATTAACGACTCTACTGATTACGCTGAGCTTTTTAGCGTTGGCTTAGATGTTGCTGAAAGCAGTAAATAGGGTGTCTAAACTGTAACTATATATAAATAAATTAAATTATGGCAAGAGGAAGTTTAAATAATCCATTTAAAAGACAGGAAGATTCGCCAATGAAACAGGTTAGCGGCTCGCAGATTGGATCTACAGCCGGAATGATACTAGGCAATATTATAGCGCCCGGTGTTGGTGGTGCTGTTGGTAGTGGTATAGGTGGTATGATTGGTGGTGCTTTTGACGGCGGAAGAGGACAAAGTCAAGATTCACAAGCAGAAAGAGAAATGAGAGCTCGTATGGCTCAATATGAGCAAAGCCAATTTTTCGCTACAAATCCATACGAAGATATGACTGTTAATCTTCAAGCTGCAGAACTTCAAAGACAACAAATAGCACAAGAACAAGCTGATATATTAGCCGGTTTGAGAAGCACAGCTGGAGCTAGTGGCGCTGCTGCGCTCGCAACATCTTTAGCTAGATCTACAGCTGAAAAGCAAAGAAAAATATCAGCTGAAATAGGTAAACAAGAGCAGGCTATACAACTTAATAGAGCTCAAGCTCAGGCGAAAATAGATGAGCAAAGAAGAGCGTTCGAGCAACAAAAATTAGAAACACTAATTGGCATAGACATGGCAAAAGTTACCGGTATGGAACAAGCTAGACTTGCCGCACAGCAAGGTGCAATGAATAGAAATAGTCAATTGTTAGGCGCTGGCCTTGGGTTTTTAGGTGATATTGCTCCAAACGTGATAGATGCTTTAAGCACTGCTCCTAATACAACCAGCAGCACAAATGAACAAGGCGTAGATACAGTTCTTCGTCCGTACGACGTTAACATGGACCAATAATAATAACAATGTCAAATTCATTAATACAAGCAGCTCAAAAAATGTATTCAGCTAAATACGCTGAAGCGCAAAAAGATATTACACCTATAACTAAAGGCGTATCATATCTTGGAGCTAATATAACTAAAGCATTAGACGAAAAGTTAGAAGAGCAAGAGAAGAAAGCCGCTAAAACTACAGAAACATTTAAAGATATTTTATTAAAAAGCGAAAAAGCTAGACCTGAGTTAACTAGTCAAATAACAAAGCTTCAAGATGAATATTTTGAAAATATAAAAATATCAGAAGGAATATTTAGAAACAAAGAAGAAAGACAAAAAGCTGTTGATAGAAATAATCAAATTGCAAATGAGCTAAAAGCTTGGGAAGATGATTTAAGAAGTCAAGATTTAAACGCTAGTTTAGCTGGTACTGTCTCTGACTTTGAAGGTGACGCTGGTAAAGCTGCTAAATTAGGTTATGTAGATAAAGATATATTAGCTAATAATATTGTCTACAAAAGAGGGCCTAACGCTGGAGTTTATACCAAAACATTAGATAAAGATGGTAATATTGTTGAAAAAAGATTAAGCGAGTGGGAGCCGCCGATTGGTAAATTCCAAGCTGGAATAGATACTATGATTGATACACAACAGGCCTCCGTGAAAGCTGGGTCTACTGGTTTAGATTGGAATAGTTATGTTTTACCAGATCTTAGCAATAATTTAAGCAAATTAATGGACAATAATAATTTTGGATCTTTATTGTTTGATAATATAGGTCCTTTTAATTGGGCTACTCAACAGATGGCTCAAGAGTTTCCAGATGCTGATCTTAGTGATCCTGAAGTCTACAAGACTAAAAGACAAGAACTAAGACAGATGGTTAAAGAAAATCCAGATAAATATAAACAAGAGTTTAAAGACGATGTTCTTAGAGCTTACAAAATGGATTACGACGATGCTGCAGCAAAAGAAAAGGCAAAGACTAACGAACAGTTTGCTAAAGACAGATCAAGAACGCCTTTATCTGAGCTTCAACTATCAAAAATAAATACATTTATAAATTCAGTAAATAGAGGTGGAGATATACAGTTTCCTAATGGTGACATTGGTAAAAAAGTAAACGGCAGAATACAACTGTATATGGAGAATGGAAAAAAATATGACGGCATTGCACCTATATCTATTGATCAAGCTATGGATAGAGCTAATATACCGGTTGATATGAGAAGTGAAGTTTTATCTGGTAGCGTTTCTAGTTCAGCGGTTTTAGCTGGTGAAAATCCAACACAACCTAAAACACCAGAACAACTAGCGCAAGATTTAATTAAATTATATTCAACTAAAAAATAAGACTAATGAAAGAATTAGAGGAAATTGTTCAGCGAATGATTAGTGCTGGAGAGACTGAAGATAATATCAAGTTAGTTATTGAAGAGTACACAGCTAACGTGGAAAAGACAAACGGCTCTCAGACAGAGGATGCAACTGTGGAGCCAGCAGATACGGCATCCAAGTCGGAAGATACTTCTTTGGAGTTACCAAAGCAAAATAAATATGACTGGATGCGTCCAGAGGTGCCTATTGATTTCTTTGGTGAAGAAACTAAACCAGACTACAGTTTTTTTGATAAAACTGAAGAAGATGCTATAAGAGACTTAAAAATAAAATATCCTGGCTTTAAGTTTGAAGAAACAAATATTTTTGGTGATCGTAAATCTTTTAACGCTATAAAAGTAAGCAAAGGAGATAAGTCGACAAAAATAGAGTTTAATATTGGCGGAGGAATTTTTGAAACCGCTCCAACAGATGACTCTAGAACTTTAGATGCTGTAGCAAAGTATAAAGAACAAGGTATTAATGCTTTAAATACGGCTGAGAAAGGTTTATTAATTTCTTATCAAAATAAAAACAAAGCTTACGAAAAGGCTTATAAAGATCTAACAACGTTTTTAGATGAAAACTCTACGTCAGAAACAGATAAGCTAGAACTAGAAGCGGAAGCTAAAAGAATTGAAAGCTATAAAAAGCATGTTGAAACAACCATGCCTACGAAAGATCAGCTAAATCAAATTAACGAAACATTTGATAGAGAAGATTTGTTTGACATTAAAGAAGAAGAAGTTAGAGTATTTCAAGGAGCTGGAATAGATCTTAAGTTTGGAGCTGCTCCAAGAAGTTATGTTAAAAAAACACAGCCTCACGCAGCAGAATTAGCTCAAGCTAGAAAAATACTAAACGAGACAAGTGAAGATAAGCTAAGTATAACTGAAGAAGATATAAAAAATAAAGCTAAAGAAATACTTGTTGAAAACGCAAAGCAAAAAGCATGGACGTCAAATACTGAAAAAGTATTAGAAGATTTAGATGATCTTGATTATATTAGTCCAGAAGCTAAAAAGTTAGTTAAAAAAAGTCTTGAAATAGGAGCTGTAGAATATAGAGATAATTACGCTGCAAGGTTAACGTATAGAGAGCTTTTGAAAGAGCAGCTTGATAGCGGAGAGCTTGCCAGTAGATTAACTACTACTATAGAGCGATTTGAAGACGAAGATTACGATTACTCTAAAACACCAATGCAACCAGGTGAAGGATTAATAACTTTAGAAAATGGCAAACAAATACCAGAAACTGTTTTTGCTAAATATCAGCAAGACTACAAGGAGTATAATAAACTTTACAAAAGCTATGTAAATTTAAGCAATGAACTAGTTAATGAGTCTGACAAAGGCTTTGTAGAAAGAACAACTGATCAATTAGACTTATTAAATAGAAATTATAATGGTGTAGAAGAGTTTTTTGTTGACGCTAGCTTAGGCTTTTTAGAGTTAGCTGTAGACGCTGGTTATGGTACAGTTAAGTTTTTTGGTGACTCTAGTGCAGACGATGAAGCCCAGTTAAAATTTAAAAATAAAGTAAGAAATATAAGAGAGTCATACAAGAAAGATGTAGAGTTTGACGATGCTTTTAGTTCATTAGATAACTTTGGCTCTTTTGCCGCTCAAGAGCTAGCTAATCAGTTGTCTATATTTGCTGCGCTAGCAACACCTGCCGGCTGGGGATTAATAGGTACTTCTTCTTTTGGTGGTCAGTACAGCGACATGATTGGTGAAGATCAAAAACCAGGCGCTGTTTCAACATCTAAAGCTAAAAAATGGTGGACATCGTTAGGTTATGCTGGTGCTGAAACAATATTTGGCGCTGCTCCAACTTATATGCTGATAAAAAATGCTAAGAGTGCGTTGCTAACTAACACTAGTAAAAATAGTTTATTTGGCAAAGGCGTTAAAGAGTACGTAAAGAAAAACCTGGTTACACAAAATAATCTTGTTGGTGTTGTTGGTGAGCCTATAGGTGAGGGTTTAACTCAATTTACTCAAAACGTATTAAGCGGTAGAGATCCATTAGCTGGTGTTGATCACGCTATGTTTTCAGGCTTAATGTTTGGTACTGCTTTAGGATCTGTACCTGTTTTTAAAGGTATGTATCTTTCACAGTTTTCTGACGCTAAACAAAAAGAACAAATAAGAATACTTAGATTAGAGCAAAGAGATTTACAAAGAAAAAACGATCTTTTATCAAGAGGAAAATCTATATCGCAAAACGTACAGTTTCAAAAACAAAAGTTAATTGAAGACAATAATCTTAGGATAGAAGAGCTTCAATCATTAATTGATTTGGAAGTTTCAGCTATTGATGCTAAAGCTAAGACTTTGTCTCCAGCCGCTGCTAGAGAATTTATTAACGCTATAACTAGGCAAGAAGATATAAGACTAGACGCTGCAGAAGTTAGAGATAATGATTTATTATCTGATAGAGATAAAGACAAAAAGCTTTTAGAATTAAAACAAGAGTTTGATGCTATTCAAGACGGTATAACAGAGTTTAAGAAAAGTAAAACTTGGAATAATAATTTTTCTATTTTTAAAGGTAAAAAAGAAAATGAAGCTGAAGTTAAAAGAATTAGAGAAGAGGCTGAACTAGCTCTACTTGAGCAAGACGGTATTACTGATCCTAGTAACGAGCAGATTGATGAAAAAGCTAGAATAATATACAATACAGAGCAAATCAAAAAAGATATTGCTAAAAAAACAAAAAGAAAAACTACGGCTTTAAGAAATACTTTAGTATCTCATGATACTACAGAAAAAACAAAAGAGTATTTAGATAAAGTTGCTGAAGATAAAATAAAGGCAATACAAAACAGTGATTTAACAGATGCTCAAAAAAACAACGCTATAGAAAACGTAAGGGCTGAAGTTGAAACTAACAAGTCAGAGATTGATAATGGTGCGCATGGTTTCATGCAAATGGATGCTGACGGTAATTTTGTTTCCGTGGTAAATATAGAAAATATGGCGAAAGCTGACAGGCTTGAAACTAAAACACATGAGCTTCAGCATGTTTTGTTTTCTGATGCTATAGGTTTTAATCCTAAGTCTTTTGCACCTCTATCTAACGCTATATTAGAGTGGACAAAAGCAAACAATAAAGATGTTTATAAAAGAATTAACGCTTTTGCAGAAAGACGAAGTGACGGATCTTTACTAGAACAAGAGGTTGTAGCTGTATTTTTTGAAGAAGTTGCAGCTGGCAACATAAACCTTAACGCTAAGAAAAACTCTACTTTTAGTGGTATGCTAGGTTATCTTGTTAGCAAAGGTGTTGAAGAATCTTCTGACATTGAAATTAACTTAGCAGGCGAAACAGACGCTATTAAGTTTTTAGTTGGCATAGCTAACAAAGTTAAAAACGATCAACTAACACTTGCTGATCTTAGCGATATAAAAAAGAACATAATAATACAAGAAATTAGAAAAGGCAAAGTCGAAAAAACTGGTCAAACTGAGTTTTCAAAAGAAGCCTCTGACAAAGTTCAACAAATATATCAAGATCAAGGTGTAGGTGGCGCCATGGATATTATAGATCAATTTGCACCTATAGTAAATAGACTTGTACAAAGAAGATCTGAAGCTCCCAACTTTGATAGACAGCTATTAACTGACGAAATAAATACAGGCGAAAGAGGTATATTTGACCTTATACAAAGTTATAAACCTGAATCTGGAGTACCGTTAGCCGCTTATATAAATAAATTTTTACCTGCTAGAGCTATAGAGGCTTCGCGTAGAGTATTAGGCGAAGAATTTACAGATGATGTAACAGAAGCTGTAGGTGTTGCTGCCGAGGAAGCTGTAGAGCAACAGCCAGAAAGAAGAACAAAATTAAAAGTATTAGCAAATCAACTTAACGTAGCTGATAAAGTTAAATCTGAGGTGGCGAAAGCTAATATAGATCCTAACACGTTAACTAACTTTAAAAGTGTCCCTAACGCCGCTACAAACACCGTAGGAGAGCTGTTGGGTATATCGCCAGCCAAGATTAAAAGCAAGGCTAATTTAACAGCTACAGAAGTAGCTAGTGCGCAGCGTTGGTTTAATAAAAACGCTCAATTAGTTATTGATGCTTTACCGCAAGGATTTGATGTTGAAGGTCAAGCAACAGGTGTGCCTAAAACTGTTTTAGAAGCGCTATATACTAAACGTGAAGCTAGAGCTAAAACAAAAGCTGGATTAAAAGGTCAAGTTAAAAAAACAAATATAAAAAACTCAGAGCTACTAGAATTAGTAGACATTATAGATGGCAAGCCAACGCGTAATAGAAATACATCGGCTAGAATTATAGCGCTAGCAGATTTACTTGGTAAAGTAATGACTAACCAAGAGGTTAGGCAAACAGTACCTGGTACAGAGAGAATACGAAGCGGTATGTCTGAAGTCATGTTTAGTAAACAAAAACGTTATTACAATAATATAAATATTAAGGCAGACCTTGTACCTTTAATTATAATACAAAAAGATCAAAAAAACATAGAAAAACTGTATAAGTCTCAAAGAGATTTAGACGCTATATATAAGGACAATAAAACTGTTTTAGAAGCTGGCGCGGAAAGTATAAATAACTTTTTAAAATCATACCCACAGCACAGAGAATTTATATCAAACACTATGACAGGTGGTGTTACAGGTGGATTCTTTTTAACAAAGCCTGAGTTTGACAGTGTTATTACTCAAACCTCTGCCAAGCAGTCTACAGAAAGCCTTGATAAAGGATATAGAGTAAAATATAATGATAAAAGAAAGTTTATTGGTGAAAAACTATTTGAAGATGAAAAGTTTTTAGCTGACAAAAAGAAAAGATTGCCAGCTATGTACAGATTCTTTAAAGATTTAGAATCGCATTTAAAAACAAATCCGCAGGATGCTTGGATATTTAGAGAAATGGCAAGAGATACTGGCAAGCACCAAAACGCTTTCACTAGAGTTTTAGCGCCGTTTACATTTTATCCTGTTAAAAACGGTAAAGCTATTACAAATCAGTTAGTAGTTGAAGAGCACAGTATGCCTCAAAATAATGTTATGAAAAGCATGTTAAACGCGGCTGTAGATGGCAGTGTTGACGAGCAGTTTAAAGTAACTAAAGCTGCTTTTATGCAGGGCTCTTTTTTAGAAACAGATGACACGATAGTAAATAACTCTGGTATGAAAGAGTTAATGCCAGATGTTTTTTATGACAAAATAGCACCAAGAATAAGAAGCGGTGAGCTTGAGGTAGATATAGATGGTTTGCTAGCTGTTGTTAGACTGGCGGCGGCTGGGACTAAATATGCCCCAATAAATACAGGCAAAACAGTAAATTTAAACAACTACATGATAGGCGAAACAAAACAAACTATCGCCGAGTATTTTGGTATTGACAAAATAAAAGATATTAAAATAGCAAACACAATGCTAATAGAACAGCTTGCTGGTATTGACTTTAAAAACACAAAGATTCCTGAGCTTCAAATTAGCAAAGTAATATACGATGTAAGACCTGTTTTAGCTTACAGCAAGGAATCAAGAGGTATGTCTACTTTTGACTTTGACGAAACATTAATTATTGATGGTGAAAACTTTGTTACAGCAACTAAAGATGGTAATGTAGTAAAAATACCATCTGACAAGTGGCCTATTGACGGGCCTAAACTAGCTGAAGAGGGTTACAGCTTTGACTTTTCTGATTTTGCAAATGTAAGAGGTGGTAAAGAAGGACCACTACTTCAAAAAATGAAGAATCAAATTAAAAAGTATGGCCCTAGTAATGTATTTGTTTTAACCGCTAGACAACAAGAGGCTGCAGAGCCAATACATAAATGGTTAAAAAGCCAAGGTGTCAATATACCTATTGAAAATATAACTGGACTTGGTAAGAGCGAAGGCGATGCTAAAGCGCAGTGGTTTATAGATAAGTACGCTGAAGGTTACAATGATATGTATTTTGTCGACGACGCTTTGCCTAATGTTAAAGCTGTTAAACACGTTTTTGATCAGTTAGACGTTAAAGGTAAATCTGTTCAAGCAAGATTACAGTTCAGTAAAGATATGAGCTCTGAGTTTAATAAAATGATAGAGCGAACAAAAGGCGTTGCAGCTGAAAAAAGATTCTCAAGGGTAGTTGGCGAAAAGCGCGGAAAAAACATAGGTAGATATAGGTTTTTCGTGCCGCCTTCAGCTGAAGATTTTGCAGGTTTATTATACGACTTCTACGGAAAAGGTAAACAAGGTGACGCTGACATGGAGTTTATGAAAAAAGCTTTACTAGATCCATTTGCTAGAGCCGATCGCGAAATGAGTATGGCTCGTATGAGTATACTAGACGATTATAAAATGCTAAGAAAAGAACTACCTGAAGTAAAGAAAAAGCTAGGTAAGATAATAGACAAAAATACAGGTTTTACTTTTGATAATGCAATAAGAGTTTATTTATTTGATAAAGCTGGCTTTGAAGTTCCTGGTATATCAAAGCGAGATCTTGAGTATTTAAGAAACATAATAAGAACAGATCAAGATTTAAAAACTTTTGCAGACACTTTAGGTGCAATATCAAAAAGAACAAAAGGTTACATAGAGCCAGGCGAAAACTGGAGTGTTGAAACAATAGCCTCTGATTTAGAAAATATTGTTAATAAAATTGGTAGAAAAAAATATTTAGCAGAGTTTATTGAAAACAAAAATATTATATTCTCACCGGAGAATATGAATAAAATAGAAGCCGTGTATGGTTCTAGATTTAGAAGCGCCTTAGAAGACTCGTTATATCGTATGGAAAATGGTACTAATAGATCTGCGGGTAGAAGCTATGGTCAAACATGGACTAACTGGGTGAATGGTTCTGTAGGTGCTATAATGTTCTTTAACGCTAGATCAGCTGTGCTACAGACATTATCTACAGTAAACTTTATAAACTACGCTGATAATAATATATTCGCAGCTGGTAAAGCCTTGGCTAATCAAAAGCAATATTGGTCAGACTTTTCTACACTGTTTAACTCAGACTTTTTAAAAGCTAGAAGAGCTGGTCTACAAATAAATATAAACGAAGCTGAACTTGCTAACGCTGTAGCTGGAACTCAAAACAAAGCTAAAGCAGCACTTGCGTATTTACTTAAAAAAGGTTTCTTACCAACACAAATTGCGGATAGCTTTGCTATTGCTTCTGGTGGCGCTACGTTTTATAGAAATAGAATTAAAACGTACGTTAAACAAGGTATGGATCAAAAAGCTGCAGAGGAAAAAGCATTTTTAGATTTTCAAGAAATAGCTCAGGAAACTCAACAGTCAAGTAGACCTGATCGTATATCGCAACAACAAGCGAGTCCACTAGGGCGTCTTATATTAGCTTTTGCTAACACTCCAATGCAATATAACCGTTTGATTAAAAAATCTGCTAGAGACTTAATAAATAACCGTGGTGATTGGAGAAGTAACATGTCTAGAATATTGTACTATGGCGCTATACAAAACGTTATATTCTCTAGTTTACAACAAGCAATATTCGCGTTAAGCTTTGACGATGAGGACGATGAAAAAGTATTAGATCAAAAGTCTATGAGAGTTCTTAATGGAACTATAGATACTTTGTTAAGAGGTTCAGGTGTGACAGGCGCTGCTGTATCTACAATTAAAAATGTTATACTTGAGTTGATGGAACAGTCTGAAAAAGATTTTAGAGCAGACTACGGCGAAGTAATAGTTGAGGCCTTACAAGTTTCACCACCAATGGGTTCTAAAGCTAGAAAAGTATATGGAGCTTTAAAAACCTATAAGTTCAATAAAGATGTTATGGGTGAAATGGACACATTTGACTACAACAATCCAGTTTGGGATGCTGTTGGTAACGTGACTTCAGCTGCAACAAACGTACCGCTTGACAGGCTTATAAGAAAAACAGATAATATTAGAGAAGCTTTCAATCAAGAAAACTCAGCAATGCAAAGAACGTTCTTATTATTAGGTTGGAGCGCTTGGGATTTAAGAGTTGGAGAAAGAGTTGTAGTAAATAAAGGCAAAGAAAACGAGTACGTAAAGTTTTTGCCTCTAAAGCAGCAAGCTCAAAAAGAAGCTGAGAAAAAAGCTAATGAAAGAGCTAAAAAAGAAAAACAAGCTAAACAACAAAGGTGTGCGGCTATAACAAATAGTGGAACAAGGTGTAAAAACATGGTTAACAAACCAAAAACTAGATGTTACGCACACGATTAATTATGTAATAATAAAAAGTAATGGCACCTGTAGATAAAGAAATAGCTTTAATGCAACAGAGAATGGATCAACTAGA
>Ga0196905_1000563_pt1 | contig 14885 bp, 17 predicted proteins | sample CB_VirMetaG_3_FD_169098 | JGI IMG/M metagenome (GOLD analysis project Ga0196905, IMG submission 169098) | Freshwater to marine saline gradient viral communities from Chesapeake Bay - CB_1508_1S Viral MetaG (v3) (version 3) | ecosystem: Environmental > Aquatic > Marine > Coastal | place: USA... | reverse complement strand
CCTCTACGTCCTACGATATCAAAACGTCAGGCACGGAAGAGGATGTAATTGATATTAAAGAGATTGTTTATAACATCTCTCCCACTGAGACCCCATTCGTCAACAGTGTAGGAACCAGAAATGTTTCCAACACCGTGTTCGAGTGGATCACAGAAGAACTCAGTGCAACCAGCACAACGACTGACCTGGAAGGTGATGCGATCAGTGCTGCTGCGGCAAGCCTGACCACCCGAAACAGCAACGTCTGCCAGATCATGTCGAGGGCAGTAGCTGTGACCGGAACCCAGTCTGCGATCAAGCTGTACGGCAAGACCAGCCAGATGGCCCATCAGATGGCTCGCAGAACCAAAGAATTGAAACGTTCTGTGGAAGCGGCACTGCTGTCAAACCAGGCCCGAAACAATGGGAATGCCACAACAGCCCGAACCTCTGGGATGATCGGATGCTGGCTCGACACCAACACCTCATTTGATGCTGGTGGTGCTGATCCGGTGACTGCTGGCTCAACAGCCCGAACGGACTCAGCAACACAACGAGCACTGACTGCCTCAATCATCAACACGGTGATGCAATCGTGCTACACGGAAGGTGGTGAGCCAAATCTGCTGATGGTTGGACCTTTCAACAAGACTGTTGTCAGCACATTGACCGGACGAAGCATTGCCCGTGAGATGATCGACAGCAATACGGCAGGTGCCAATGTTACTGTTTTTGCTAGCGATTTTGGAAATTTATCCGTCGTTACAGATAGATTTCAACGTGAGCGAGATGCCTTCTTGATTGATCCAGAGTATTGGAAAGTGGCCTATCTGCGAAACTTCCAGGTCTCAGAAATTGGAAAAACAGCTGATGCTCAGACCAAATTTCTGGTGTGCGAGATGGGCTTGGAAAGCACCCAGGAAGCGGCAAGTGGTGGAATTTTCGACCTCACCACTTCCTAATTTTTAATTGATCTGCAGGTTTTGAAATGTTGACAAAGCAATTATTTGATCATCAGGGAAACATCTGGTCGGAGTTCTATGTGGACGAGATTGACCCCAGGAACCTGCAGATTCACCACAAGGTCACGCAAGACGTCGAGCCAACATTGAAGTTAGCCAAGGTCCTGCGTGACAACCAACACCTTGATCCATTTGCAAATAAACAAAGTGGATGGAAACGAGTTGCTGAGATTCCCAGAGTCCTCTACGACGAACTGCACCGTCAGGGAATCACGAAAGACAAGAAGAAATTCAAGCAGTGGTTAAATGATTACCACAACAAACCCTTCCGAGTTTGGGAAGGACATCTATGACCTTTGATGAATTAAAATCCAACATTGCAGACTGGCTGAATCGAACAGATCTAACGAGTGTGATCCCTACGTTTATCACACTTGCCGAGGCACGACTGAACCGACAACTCAGGACGACCAATCAGTACACCCGTGCAGACATCTCGACGTCCGATCAGTACCTGTCCATGCCCTCCGACTTCCTAGAGATGCGGCATCTGCGGATGACCTCCCCGAAAGAACGGGATCTGGTGGAAATCGCAGCTCATGCGATCAATGAGTATACGGACACTAATTTCATTGCAGGACTGGCGGACAGTTACCCTCGATATTTCGTTTACGGGAATGCTTTAAGGATCATCCCTGCACCGAGTGAGTCGATCACTTATGAGATGTTCTACTACGCCAAGATCCCAGCACTGAGTACAACGAATACAACCAACTGGGTCTCAACGAGTCACCCAGACGCATACCTCTATTATTCCCTGATGCAGGCATCTCCGTATCTCGGAGAAGATGAGAGAATCACGATCTGGCAAGCCCAGGCCGAACGTGCCGTTGCAGAGATCCAGGCATCAGATGACCGAAGGAGAACGAAGGGGTCACGGCATAGTCTGAACTTCCAAGCCATGTCATGAGTGAGTTGGTCCGATATGGAACAAAACGATATGGGATTGGTCCTTATGTCCAAAAGATCATTTTTGAATCGGCTGGACCACCGACAGCAGACTGGACTGAGCGACCAGATGCGACGTTAGAGATCTGGACGAAACGGAGACCGACTGACAAAAACTGGACACCCAAACAGATATAAAGATGGCAATCTCTGACACACCTCCAACGACTACAAACTACTCCATCACACTCCCAACCGTTGGGAGTTCAAAGGGGACCTGGGGGTCTCAATTGAACTCGGCATTTCAAGCACTTGAGAATGAGGTCTACACAACTGATCAGGTGCTTGGGGATGCAACCGACTCTGCGACTCCAAGCCTTGCGTACAATCTGACACAGGCTAGTAGCAATGCCAGCACTGCACTGACAAACTCTCAGACTGCCATCAGTGTTGCCAATAAATCCCTGAACACCACCTTGACCACTTTAACTTCTAGGGTTTCAACGCTGGAGACTACAGTGGGCGCAGTAGGAACATCAGGTTCTCTGGCAGATGATGCGCGTAATGCCAAGACAGATGCCGCAGCCGCAAAGACTGCGGCAGAATCCGCACTAGGAGTTCCGTAGATGCCACAGTCCTCTCTGTACTATACAGATCTGCAGTTACCGACACTCAACGGGGACGGCACTTCCTATGGAACTGTGCTGAATACCTACATCCAGGGGTTGGAGACCAAGCTGAAAAACCTTTCGGACCGAGTTAATGCTGCAGGGGTGGGCAGCACTTCGACTCTCGCGCAGATTGATCGGGACATCGCTCAAGTAAACACAAACACCTCTGGGATTCTTCCTGATCCGTACAGTGGCAACTACAGCACCGTGAGCACCTGGCCTGCGTACAACACCGAACTGACTGCACTTGGGATCTCTCCACCAGAAACAGCCAGTGAGATTGAGACGTTCTTTTCCAGTGGGGACTTCACTACCTTTGTGAATTTTCTCGATGATAAGGTCGATGCTTTGGACATTATCGTTACCCAAGCGGAGACGGATCTCAGTTCTGCCCTGGAGGATACCTGTGCGACGAAAACCATTCTGGATGCCCGAACTGCTGCCCAGAGCAGTGGGGAAAAACAACTGGTCCAGCTATCATCTTCTGTTTTCTTCCTAGACTACACAAAAGTTCCGACTGCCATAGGTGGAGGTGTTGATGAATCAGAATTTGAGTCCACATCATCCTACTGGGGGAGTTTTCTGCAGGGCCTGATTGATGACGGGACACTTACAACATCATTTCAATCCTTCTGGGGGTATCGAGCACCTGTCAGTGATTTGACCAGTAACACGGCAGTAGGAAACACAGCAGTAAAGTTCAGTACGAACAGTGCTGGAGAAGATCGAGGATCTTCTATTACTGGTTCGACGACTGCCGACGTGCAGGCAAAATACACTGGATCTTCCACAGTGGATAGCACGACTCGACTGGTCCTCCGAATGACTCAGGTTAATAACACAGAAAATTACTTTAATAGACAGATAGGGGATACAAGCGCATTTACTTTTGTGAAATACCGAGTTCGTTATCCCTACCCAGCACTGAACTGTAGTAACCCGTCACCTCCTTACTTTAGTTAAGCGATGCCAACGACCACAACAAACTACGCACTCAACCTGCCCACAGTTGGCTCTGATGATGATCAGTGGGGAAGTTATCTAAATACAAACTTCACCAAAATTGATACCCAACTGAAGACTCTGAACGATGCAATCGCAGATCAGGATCTGGAGGAGTTGGGGAATGTGGTTAATACCACTCCAGCCGAGGATCAGGTCCTTCAATTTAACGGGCAGAACTGGTCAGCATCCACACTCTCAATCTCTGACATCTCAGGACTGCAGACTGCTCTCGACGGTAAAGCGGACGATTCAGATCTCACAGGGATTACGACCAATCCAGCAGATGGGTCCGTATCTTACGCCAAGCTCAACACTGCACTGCAGGTGCAGGTTGATCGGATTCTCCTGACAGATGACGATTCGACTCCTACGGATAATCAGATCCTTAAATACTCTGCCACAGATGCAGAGTGGAAGTATGCAGATCTCCCAGGCTCAACGATTCAAACACTCTCTGATGTAAACACGGCATCTCTCGCAGACGATGCAGTGCTGGTCTACAACTCGACAGCAGGAGAGTTCCAGTTTGAGAGTGGTTCGACCCTCCGCACAACTCTTGGCGTTGATGTCAGTGGGACAGACAACTCCACTCCGGTGACTTTATTGGGGTCTCTGAACTACCTCACTCTTTCCGGTCAAGCGATCACACTGCAGCAAGTCAACCTCACGACAGACGTAACGGATACTCTCCCAGTTTCCTCTGGAGGAACGGGCAGTGCGACTGCCAGTGATGCCAGGATTGCCTTAGGAGTCGATCCAGCCGGAACCGATAATTCAACAGATGTCACTCTTGCTGGTTCCTTAGACTACTTGACCATCTCTGGTCAGGCCATTACCCGAAACGCAATTGATCTGACTACTGATGTCACAGGGGCATTGCCTGTTGCCAATGGAGGAACCGGAAGCACTACGGCTTCTGATGCAAGAACAGCCTTGGGAGTCGATCCGGCAGGAACGGATAACAGCACTGACGTTACTCTCGCTACCGTCACAGGGAACTATCTCAGTCTATCAGGACAGCAGATTACAGCAGGAACAGTCCCTGTTTCTCTCGGAGGTACTGGCTCGACTACAGCATCAGATGCACGGACAGCACTCGGTGTAGACCCAGCAGGAACAGACAACTCCACGGATATTACGTTAGCAACAGTAACTGGTAATTATCTAACACTTTCGGGTCAGGAAATTACGGCTGGAACTGTTCCGGTTTCTTTAGGAGGCACGGGGTCAACCACAGCTAGCGATGCGAGAACTGCTCTGGGGGTAGATCCGGCAGGAACGGATAATAGTACCAATGTGACGTTAGTCACCACTTCTCACGATTACCTCAGTCTATCTTCTCAGGCGATTACACTTGGTCCAATTGATCTGGCTGCTGACGTTTCTGGGACTCTTCCCGTAGCAAACGGGGGAACTGGAGTTACGGCACTATCATCACTCAATGCTGCTGATCTTGGATCGAATAATGGAGTGTCTAACGCTACAGACGGATATGTCCTGACTGCGGATGGAACAGGTGGAGTTGCGTGGGAAGCGGCAACAGGTGGTGGCTCTGGAAGTTCCTACATCGAACACAGTTCAACCGTATCCGATTCACTATCGATCAGTGCTGGAACAAACCGGATGTATGTGGGCAGGACAGACTTTTCATCTGGTGGAGTGACGATGGCAGGAACTTTAGTGGTGGCTGGTGGATACGCAAATTTCACATCTGCTTCAGCACTTGATATTACAGGAACCCTAAACGTGATTTAAAATATGACAAACAGATTAGTAATTTTTCCAAACGATGATGGTGGCATTTCGGTGCTACACCCAGCGTTAAACACTGGACTAACCGTAGAACAAATTGCAGTTAAGGATGTGCCGAGCGGCAAACCTTTTAAATTCATTACTACAGACCAATTACCAGTAGATGATGATGGGAACTACGACAGAACGTTTCGATCAGCCTGGGAAGCAGATTTTAGTTCACCCGATGGTTATGGTGCTTAAATGATTACAGTAAATTTTGACAAAGCCAAAACGTTGACCGCAGACAGGTTACGACAGGAACGACTACCTAAACTTCAAGAACTAGATGTCCAGTTTCAGAGAGCGTTGGAGACAGGTGCAGACACAGCAGACATCGTAGCGCAGAAACAGTTGCTTAGAGATTTACCAGCACAGGTAGACGCTTGTACTACATTGAATCAACTAAAAAATCTGAGGGCATAAAATGGCAGGTGAGATTCAACTAAATGGCACGACTGCACTTACCGAATCTGGTGGTGTAGTCACTTTGAACAACGTTGATAGTGCAACGAATCGAACAAATTTAGGACTAGGGACTGCTGCTACTAGTGCATCCACTGATTTCGTTGGAACATCCAGAACGATCACAGCAGGAACAGGTCTATCTGGTGGGGGAGACCTCAGTGCGAATAGAACTATCTCTGTCGATTACGCAAGCACCTCCGAAGTCCAAGGCACGCATACCACATTCAGCGGATCTCATTCCGATACGGCAACAACAATCAATCTGACATCTGTCTCTGGAATTTCAGCAGGGGACTATGTAGTTGGCGAGGGGATTGCGACAGGCACAACGGTTTCATCTGTAGGTGCTAGTTCAGTGGTGATCTCAGCAGGGTTAGATACAGACGGTGTTGGCATTTCTGGTGGTGAACCAATTAGTTTCTACAAATCAACTAAAGCACTGAGTCCAGGTCTTGTAGCAGGAGGGTTATGCCGTGCTTGGGTGTACTACAATGCAATTGCTGGAACTATTAAAGGTGCTTTTAATGTGTCAAGCGTATCAGGCGCTGGATCGGGGCAACTGACAGTCAATTTTACAACAGCATTACCAGATACGAACTATGCAGTTATTTGTGGAGGAGATTATGGAAACTCTACAGACTCTGTTAAAGTCACGCTTGGTGGCACATATTCAACGACTGCCGTAGAAGTAAGGAATGTCGGTAATACTGCTACTGATACAGCAGTCAACTGTATTGCAATCTTCCGCTAACCCAAACTGGGCCGATCAATGCCAGCAGAAGCAAAACGAGTAAACCGATGGATATAGAATTGATTAAAGAGTTATCGAACCTGGGTGGCCTATTCATCGCTCTAATTGGTGCTGGCTGGTACGTCCGCTACATTTCAGATCAACATCGAGAAGAACGAAAAATCCTATACGACAAGGACAGTGTAAACGATGAGGCTTTGCGAAATTTAATGTCCAGTTCGCACAATCAGTTGATCCAGATTATGACAGGAGTAAATACAACACTAAAGGAGATGACGGTAGCCATCAGCGAACTAAAGCAGACGATAGAACACGGGGAAAGAAGGTGAAACTCCTGCTCCCCCTGTTACTTTTCGCTACTACGATCTCTGCTACCGAGTTGGAATTTAAAACTCACTATCTGTTTATGTGGGCAGGAAACTGTACGAGCAGGATGATTCCGACTTACGAGAGACAGGGGATGCCGTGGAACTTTGCGTTCAGTATGGCTAGTCAAGGATGCAGTTGCGTAATCGATAAGTTCCGAGAGAACTATACGCACAATGAACTGCTGAGTCTCAGTGACGAGGAACGAGAAGAACAGTCTCTCTATTATGCCCAGGTCTGTGGTGGCGTTACCAAGGAGATGTGATGTCGGTCAGTGAATCAAAGAATTTTAGTCGAGCTGAGTTGCAGTGCTCCTTCAGTGGGGAATGCGAGATTGAGGAAGATGCCCTGCAAAGACTGCAGGCTCTGCGGGATGAGTGGGGCAAACCAATGAAACTATCCTCTGCGTACAGATCTGCACAACATCCCAGAGAGAGAACAAAACCAAACGGGCCTGGGCATCATCACGGTGTGAATGGTGCCGGAGGACAGGCATTCGATGTGTTGATTGCTGGGGAAGATGTGGTCCCCTTCATTGCTCTAGCGATCAAGCATGGATTCAAAGGGATTGGAGTAAACCAAAAAGGGGAATGGAATCAGAGGTTTATCCATATTGATACGAGGGACAAATACGCTTGCTGGAGTTACTAATGGAATTCATGGAACTACTGAACTCAGCGATTGAGTCAGGTGGGGTAGAACTGGTCTTGACTGCAATTGGATTACCGATGGCAGCAGTAGGGGTCGGAGTCTACCGCAAGGTTCGCAAAGCCAAACAACTGAAAGAGAAAATCCTTGGCTAAACGTCTTCAGGAGGTCGTCCTCCCTCCAGGGTTTGTCGATGGAACTCCTCGGATGATTAAACAGAGATGGTTTAAAGGGAATCTGGTCCGATTCCGAGATGGCAGATTACGCCCGATGGGAGGTTGGCGTGAATTTCCACTGAGTCGGCATTCGGAAACTCTGGATTCTGCTGTCCGTGGGCATCATCAGTGGCGTAATAACTCGAATGTCGGTGTCCTGGCAATTGGCACTGCTGGAAGCGGAAATCCCAACTATGGGAAACTGTTTGCAGGCACGATCTCCTCGGCTGTTGCCTTCACCGACGCAACGGCAGACACGACGGATGGATCAGCAGACATTACGGTGGATGATGCTACCAATTTTGAAGTAGGAGACATCATCACAGGGGCAGGCATCCCAGACGGATCTCTGATTGAATCCATCAGCAGCAACACCGTCACGATCACAAAAAACTGCACAGCAACTGCGACAGACATCACTGTGACGGTTACTCCGGTGGAAGCTCACCAGAAACTCTACGACATCACTCCTAGTGGATACCAAGCCACAGGAGATGCGGAATTTCGTCCTGGGTACAATTCCTACCTCTATGGTGAAGGAGATTACGGCTATATTTACGCAGGACCTGGATCTGCAATGTACAGTAGGACAGCGCAGTGGAGTCTCGATAATTTTGGCGAGAACCTGGTGGGGGTGCAGTCAGGCGATAAAGCGATTTTTTACTGGACGGGGAATACATCTACTCCTGCAGAGGAGATCACGACTGCCAACGGGTACACCAATAATGCACCAACTGCAGTCTCTGTGATCGTCACCCAGGAACGGCATGTTCTGGCGTTAGGTGCCGACAGTGATGCACGCAGCATCAAATGGTCCAGCCAGGAGACAGTGGATGTGTGGACTCCATCCAGCACCAACACAGCAGGGGATCTTCCTGTGCAAACGCAAGGGTACATTGTCTGTGCAAAACGGGTATCTCAAGGGATTTTGGTCTTTACTGATGTTGATGTTCATTTAATGACCTATCTTGGACCTCCACTGGTCTACGGAATTCAAAAACTCGCAGACTCCGCAGGTGCTTTCTCTCCCTATGCGATCTACAACACAAGTGAAATCACAGCTTGGTTGAATCGATCAGGGTTTTGGATGTTTGATGGATACGCCAGACATCTACCGTGTCCAATTCAGGATCGGGTGATGAGGACCGTAGACTGGACTCAGGAAGGTCTGATCTACTGCGGAGGAAATTCAGAATTCAGTGAGGTCATCTGGTGGTGCCCTAGTGTCATTGGGGAAGCAGGAGAATGTTCTTACTATGTTGTTTACAATTACCGAGAAAATATCTGGTACGACTCGTTTGGAGATTCTGGCCTGACCCGAAACTGCTGGATCGATAAGGGGGTCTGGTCTGCACCCATTGCTGCAGATCCAACAGATAACAAAATTTACCAGCACGAAACCAAGGATCCGTTGCAGGTTGAGATTGCAGAAGCGGAGACAGGTGCGATTGATCTCCTCGGAGGAGAACGATTTACCAGGGTTTCCAAGATTTACACCGATTCGGATCAACAAACTGCAGGAGACATCAATTTTCAATTTTACACTGCCGTTTCAGGGGATGCTGCCGAGACAACATCCAGCAGTTTCCCACTCGAAGCAGATGGGGAGATTGATGTGCGACTGCAGGGACGGCAGGTACGCTACAAAGTCAGTGGCGAACTGGCAAACGATTGGACGGTGGGAAACACTCGATTTGAGACCCATGTCGGAGGTAGACGATGATTCTCCCAAATCCCCCAGGGACCTACCTGCAAGCGTACTTTGCACCTGTGCTTCAGCAGATTGCTCGGTTGTTGACGACCAGTTATCAGAAAAACCAAGACGTTGAACTAAACGCAGATCAAAGATTAATCATTGTTTCACCCAACGGGACCCGTTACCAGATCGAGACGGATAACTCAGGGAATCTCTCCACTTCAGTAGTGAGTTAATTATGATCCGACAAGATCAAAATACGGGCAGTCAGGTTGGTCAGTATGGGCTGAATCCCAATGCGTACCGCACGAACCCAACAGGAAGATCTACTGCCGCAATTGATCCTGCCACAGCAGCAGTAGGCGTTGGTTTATTGACGACAGTTCTGGGGCAAGGGGGTTCTCGATCAGGGAATCAAACGACGACTCAACAGAACCTACCGGACTGGGCGATCCCCTATGCCCAGAACACGATGAATATCGGTTCGCAGTTTACGATGAATCCGAACTATCGTCCCAGCACTCTGGTTCAGGATTATTCTGGGATTCGTGGATATACGGGACCTCCTCCGACAACTCAAGGATCACGGGTTCAAACTCAGTCTCCTGTTGGGGTAGATTACGGGCAGGTTTCTCTGTCAGATAATCTGCAGACTGGGCGCACCTCCAGCCGAGGAGGTGGACGACAGAATTCCAAGGCGCTGGAAGAACAAACCCAACTGCTGGAAAACCCTGTTGCGGCAACTCCTCCATCAGGGAATCCTGTCTTTATTGGATACGGACGGGATTATGATCCAACAAAAATTTACACGGATCTGGAACTGAATGCTCTGGCTCAGTCACCAACTGGGGAATTCAATGAGTCTGTTTATCAACAACTGGTTGCCTCCCAAACTGCCTTGAAAAACGCACAGCAGGCAGCATCTAGTCAGGGAAATGATGGAACCGAAAACGGTGAGGAGGAAAATGCCGTGCCCTTTGGTGACATGCTTACCCCCTTCTCCGCATACGACCGTCAACGCTTTGCCGCACCGTCAGACCGAACCTTGCAGGGGGAGAACCTGCTGGCAAATCGAGTGAATGAGGCAAGTCCTTACACCTCGGCAATCAATACTGCACAGGGAATAGCTAACTATCGATCAGGGTTTTCTCCTGCCTCGTTGAACCTCCAGGGTCCCACTGCGAACTCCTACAATAATGTCCTCAGTGGTTTGGGGAATGTGAATGCTAATTTGCGTTCTGCTCAGTATGGCAATGCCAATCAAGGACTGCTGGGGGCACAGGATTATGGGACTGGTCAAAGTTTTCAGGAGTCTGTCCAGAATTTCATGAACCCTTATACCGACCAGGTCGTCAATAGCACTCTAAAAGACATCAACCGTGCTCGACAGATGGCAGACCTCTCCACGATGGGAGGGGCCGCAAAGTCGGGTGCCTTTGGTGGTTCAAGAGAAGCCTTGATGAGAGCAGAAAATACAAGAAACGCACTGGACCAGGCAGCATCCACTGCTGGAGAACTGAGGTCTCAAGGGTTCAACACTGCTGCGAATCTGGCACAACAGGAAAAACTGCAGAGACTTGGGTTGACGGCAGCAGACCTGCAAAATGTGAGAGGGTATCAGTCTGCTGGAAATCTCCAGGGTCAGTCCTTGACTGCAAAGGATCTGCAGGATGTGCGTGGATTGCGATCTCAGGGTGCTCTGGCAGCACAGGGACTGGACGCACAGGGTGCCCTGACCGCACAGGGGTTAGGGGCACAAAGTGATCGGGATGTGATGAGTCTACAACAAGATTTACAGCAGCAAGGGAATCAGTTGTCAGTGGAGCAGGCGCGACTAGCCGAGCAGTTTCGTCAGGGTGCAGGGGCACTGAATCTTCAGGGTGCAGGAGCACTGGGGAACCTCAATCAGATGAATGTTGCAGATCGTCGTCAACGAATTGCAGATCTACTTGCAGCAGCAGCAGGGCAGGATAACCGAAACCAGCAGGATCTCGACTTTATTTACAACGAGTTCCAAAGAGAACTTGGGTATCCAATGGATATGATCAATTTGAGGAATGCAGCAATCTCTCCTGCAACCAACAGTGTGGTCACCACCAGCAGTCCATTGTATGGTCAGAATCCTCTTCTTCAGGGACTCGGTGCAGGGTTGTCTACATACAGTTTACTCAAAGATTAGGAGAGTCTGATGGCATATTATACCGAACTGAGGTCTCCCTACACATTCGGTCCTATTCCGTCTCCAACGTATTGGTCCAAAGAAGACGGATACCCTGGAGGTTCTGAGTATTTACAGAGGATGAATCAACCAGAGATTGATGCCATGTTGCAATACATGGACGCACAAGAACTGAACGATCCCAGTGCAGTTCTGCGGAGAAAGTTGCAAACTCCTCCAACTCCATCTCTGGAAGAAGACCCCATCACGGTTCTCCGCAGAAACACAGACCGAGCAAGGAATTACCCTAGAGATTTCAGTGAAATGTTCGCTCCTTCAATGAATCCTGAAGGGGATATTGGTCGCTACATTCCAAAAAAACCCGCAGTCTCTCGGTCTGCGAATCCTCCAAGAGATACCCGTTCATTCAATTACAACGTCCCTACAGCACCGAAGACCTCTGCAGTCCAAACTACCGGACTGCTGGACACCGAGGAACCTGCAGAGGGTGGATCATTCTACGATGATCCGATGAGGATGGGGTTGCTGCAGGCTGGACTCGGACTACTATCCGCACCTCGGTACAGCACCAACCCGAATGATGTGACTCTGGGATCTGCACTTGCCAGGGGTCTCGGTGGGTTCGTTCAGGGATATGGTGGGACGAAGAAACGGTTGAGTGATGAGGAGAGGCAGAAGTTAGAAGATGAGTACAAACGGTCTCAGATAGAGTTTGATAAACTCTACAAGACTGCATTGACCAATGAGGCCATTGGCAGAACGGAGCAGATGAAGAGTCTGCTTGCCAAACCTGCCAAGGATCAAGAAGAGTGGGAAGCAAAAGTCCGAGAGATTTATCCGAACCCTGACAATAAAACCGGACAGGCATTGATTGCTGCAGGTCCTGTTGAGGGTGCTAAGAAACTGGCAAAGTTGGCTGGAGGGATGACGGAGACGGAGAGGACAGGTCTTGTGAGCAAGATTAAGAATGACACCGTACTATCAGCAGACGACAAGACCATGCTGCTCGAAATGGTCAGTGAACGAGACTACGAAGGCAAACTGTCTAATTCCACTGCTGCGATTACTCAGGTAATCAACCAGATCAAGGATGATCTCAAACCACCTACGGAATCAAAAGGTGACGCACTGGAACGTGCTGAAGACATACTGATCACTGCAGAACCTGGCTCAACCGACATCAGGGTTTCCAATGCTTTTGATCGGATCTATAGCAAAGAACTTGGAGAGAATCGAACATTCAATGCAAACACAAACAGGGAAGAAGTCACAAAAATCTATCCTGTGATCCCTCAAGAAATAGAAAAAAAGTTCCCTGAGTTGGTAGCAAGACGCAGACAGTTGGAGCAAGGTCAGTCCGTCAAACCTCCCTCACTGTCACAACAACAAGAAGAAAACCGTGCTGCTGCATTGGAAGCCTACCACAATGAGATTGTGGAGAAGAAGTATGATCAACCAGAGCCAGGTTATAGTTTACAAGGGTTGAAGGAATCCATATCTCCAAGACTTGCCAGTGACGAATATCTGCTGAAGATTCGTGCCCAAGATCGATGGATTGAGAACGTATTGCGAGCTGCATCCGGTGCTGCCATTGCTAAGGATGAGTATGCAGACAAGCGAGCACAATACTTCCCAGAACCTGGAGAGGGACAAGCAGCAGTTGAAGCAAAAAGAAGAGCAAGAGATATTGAATTGCAAAAGGCAAAACTGAATCTGGCAAATCAAATGGAACAAGCCCGAAAACAAGAGGCACTCCCAAAAGTTGAAGTCGAAGACCCTGATGCTTATCTTTTGGAGTAACCTATGGACCTAAGACAAATTCTCGCAAAAGTCTCCGATGCTCGTGCAAGAGGGAAATCTGAGGAAACCATCAATGAATATCTGCGGAAGAAAGGATATACCCGCAAACGATTTGAAGATGCAGTCCTCTACAGTATCGAACAAGATTACAATAATAATGAATATGAACGGGTAGCAGGGCAAAAGGACAACCCACAGTTCTGGCGAGGAGTGGCCCGTGAGTTGACCAATGGGATCCTCTACGAATGGGGAGATGAACTGGAAGCAATCTTCCGGTCTTTTGTTGGAGATGAAACCTATTCTGAAGCAAAAACAAAGATTGAAGAGGAACGTGCTAAGTTCCAGGGGATGGACCCAACGGCAACTTCACTAATGAATCTTGGTGGTTCCTTAATGGGTAGCGGGATGGAAGGAAGTGTAGGGAAATCCATGAACCTCGCATTACCTAAATCTCTTCAACCTGTCACAGGGCAAACTCTGCGGAATATCCCCAAGAGCGCAACAGCAGCAGCAGGGGGTGGTGCAATTGCAGGGGGGATCACATCTTATGGTGCAGATGTCGATCCAGTAACAGGGATGGCAGTCGGTGCAGGCATCAGTGCCTTACCAACTCCCGCCATTGATCTGGGATCTGCTGCACTGCAGAAGGCATTCAGTGGTTCTGGTGGTGGTGGTACGGTTCAACCTCCTTCCGCAACCAATGACTACAACCCAAACAATCGAGCACTCCGACAAATTCTTCAGAATCTGGAAGATGACTATGGAGTTGTAGGAGATGCCGCAGTCCAAGCTGCACGACAGAACATGCAGGACAGGTTCGTCAGTGCAGGACGAGGGCAGGATGCCATGCTGCTAGATCAAGGCAGACGCAACCTGTTGAAAACTGCAGATTCTTTGGTTACGACACCTGGGCCTGCAGCAACACAGGTCAGTGATGCTTTGTTTGAACGTCAGGCAGGTCAACGGGATCGCATGATTGGTAGTGCAGAGAAAGGGATGGGAGTCGGAGCAGATCCCGAACTGTTCGCGCAACAGATGAAGGAAACCAGAGATGCACTGTCTCCAAGATACCAGGCAATCCAGAACGACTTGATGCGGAGTCCGGTCTATCAACAGATTTATGAGAGAGATCCACGGTTTGCTGATGCTCAACGATCTATCCAGCAAAACTATGGACGGGCGGGAGAACCAACAACAGGACCAATCAGAACAGATCAAGGAATCATCCGACCTGGTCCCTACACACTGAGAGAGATTGAGGATACTCGGCAAGGTGTGGGAGATATGATTGACCGAAGACCTGTGGAATCTGGGTATGTCTCTGGTGCAGAACGTCGATCCTTGTCTAAGAACTACTCACAGATGATGGATGCTGCAGATGTTGACAGTCCTGATTACCAGCAGTT
>Ga0196905_1000562_pt1 | contig 14907 bp, 39 predicted proteins | sample CB_VirMetaG_3_FD_169098 | JGI IMG/M metagenome (GOLD analysis project Ga0196905, IMG submission 169098) | Freshwater to marine saline gradient viral communities from Chesapeake Bay - CB_1508_1S Viral MetaG (v3) (version 3) | ecosystem: Environmental > Aquatic > Marine > Coastal | place: USA... | reverse complement strand
AAATAGGGGCGTGTGGGATCTCTTATACGTTGTTTGAAAAAATTTTCAACGGGTGTGCACAGGGTCAACAGCCAATTCAGCCATGTGCAGCACGGTCAACACCCGGATGAGCCATGTGCTAACCCCTTGATCCGACACGGGAAAATATTTTTGTAAAACCCGTTGACATTTTGGCCAAATGGTAGGATGATGCCCCCATCAAATGAAGAAAGGTAAGGAAGTTCATATGAAGGCATACGCATATTTCCAGCAGCGTGGTGGTAACATGATCGGTGTTGCTGAGGTGGTGATTCCCAATGGGTTCACCGTAGATGAGGCGCTTGAGTCTGTATACGAGCGTCTGCAGAACCTTCGTGGTTCTTGGTCGTTCGGTCCTATGTTCGAAGGATCTCCGCTCGAAGGGTCTGGTGAGGTTAACTACGACCACAGTGATGCAGTGACGTTCCTTGGTGAGCATCCGATCAACAAGCGTACCGGTCAGAAGATGGGTGAGCGCTCTATGATGATTGGTGATCTGATCCACCTCGTTGGTGATGACATCAACAAGACGTTCGAAGTCGATTGCTTCGGATTCAAAGATTATGTGGAGGCTGCGTAATGATCTTAGAAGGCAAAGTGATCATCGTGAGTGACAGCCACGGAATCGTGGAAGTGTTTGGTCGAGAAGTCGACTTCAACTATTGGAAGTTCGAAGAAGGGATCATCATCAAAGACTACAAGGTCGAAGAGCGAGCTGTTAACTTTTCTGTCAACGTGGAGATTGTACAATGAGTGAAGCAATGATTGAGTTCATGTGTCTGCCGCGTGAGATGCAGAAAGAGATTTTGAAGGAGCAGGGGATTGTTTCGACGATCACCCATAGCCCAAAGCAAGTTGCAAAGCACTTCATCAAATGGCGTGCTAAGCAAAACGGTGTTGCTGTCATGAGCACACCAAAAGAGAAGCCCGTCACGAAACGCAAGTTGCGTGATGAAGTGCTGTACGCGTATAGCAACGGGATGACTGTAGCTGAGGCTGCTCGTTCGTTCTCTATCACGTACGCAAATGCGCACTACTATTATCGTGTGTATGGCAAACAGTGTTGACCTTTGCCCCAGAACAGGGGATAATGGTCGCGTTGGTTGGGCACATTGTGCCCTTTAATGTAAAGTGAAAATAGGAAACTAAAATATGTCAATTCGTGAAAAAGTGTTTAACACGCTCGTCGTGGAAGGCAAACAGCGTACCGCTAAGCAAATGGCTGCGTATTTCAATACCACGCCTAAGACTGTTCAGTCTCGCATTAGCGAACTTCGAACCCAGGAAGGGATCGCAGTTTACGCAAACAAGCGGACCGATACCAAAGGTCGCACGTCTACGTTCTATCGCGTAGGCAATCCTACTAAGGCAGTCGTTGCTGCTGGGTTTCGCGCACTCGCCGCAAACCAGTAAGTAGGATAGAAAAAAACCAGCTGTCCGGCACCCCTTGCCGTAGACTCCTTACCTACAACACAGCTGGTTTTTTCGACCGCGTATCATTCGACCTAACAAGAGCGCTGCTCAAGGGACGGTCTAGATACGCGGTCTTTTTTTTGCCTGTTGACTTTTTGAGAAAGACGTAGTATAATGTGCACATCAAACGGTAGGAGAGAATCATGTCAAATCACAACAACGAAGCTATCATGGAAGGTCTGCTTGACGAATTCTATGATGATCCACAGAGCGCTATTGAGTGGCTTGTTGATCGCAACTATCATGTAGGCGGGCTGTCTGAGGATGAGATCGCAGACCTATATGTTAAGGCTAGCTTTGAATTGATGGGGGAGTAGCATATGGCACACAGATGGCAAGACCAGTTCGACGAGGATATGGAACAAGCAGCACTAGCACATCAGCAACAGCTAGAGCAGCAGAGGTGGGAAGAAGAGGTTGATCCCAACGAAGACATCGACCAGGCGAACGGTCAGTGCATCTGTGGCAAGTACCACTGCAAGGACAGCTACGTGCATTGGACTAGCGGGTGGTAGCGCATGCCCTGGCGGGCGGGTAGAATACGGTTGAGTTTGTAGGTACCTTCTTGGGAATATAGTCAGCCGCATCCTACCACTCAACCTAAACCCGCCCTATATGCGGCACGTTTCAAAAAAATTTCACGCAAAAAAAATGAGGTGTAAAACTCGATGGACGATTCAACAAAGATCAAACAGATCAAACATGATCTGCTAGAAGAGCTGATGGATGCAATTCAAGAGGTCGCTGATCAGCTGGAATACGACGATGATTACCGTGAGGTGGGGGTGGTCGATGGGTTGCACATGGCTATTGACATCTTGCAGGACAAGCAAGAGTGGTTGTGACGAGAGACAGTGTGTGCAAGTATCTGCACGGTAAGAACTGGTCTTCCCTGACTGGGCTCGTTGGTGATGTTGAGCGGCGGTTTGGTGATAAGATCACTGTTGTTGACTTTGATGGGTGGACTGTGGTATTATGCGGTTCTGATAACAAGGCGTTTGCTGTCAGGCTGAACAGTCAGGAGCCAAAGGGCAGTCAGCTGACGGTGTGGGTGACTGCAAGCAAACGAAAGAACATGACGACGCGATCGTTCTTTGATAACAAGGTGGAGATCTATGGGTAGGGTTCCTGGGGTTGAGTTGACGTATGAACAAGCGGATCAGATTTGCTTGACGACGTTGTTGAACATGCAAGACGAACTTGAGGTCGCTCGCCGCAACAGGATTGCAGGAGGGATGGCGATCTTTGATTCGGACAAGGAGATGGACATTGCGTTCTTGAATCGCCACATCAGTTCGGTTGCATTGATTGTTGAGTACATGACAGTGCCAGACAAGTGGGTGAACAAATGACAGTGCACAAGTTCGAAGATCTGGTCGAAGTGCAGGGGAATGGTGACTGGGTGTTGAAGCTGCCTGATGACATTGATTGGAATGAAGGCGACGAGGTTGAGCTTGAAGTTGTTGGCGATAGCTTAGTGATTCGCAGAGTGCAACGTGCACAAACGTCTTCTGAATAAGGCAGTCGCTCTTGCGAAGGACAACTGGGGGATCAGAAACCAGTTCAAGCTCGCAGCTGTGATGTGCTACAAGAACAAGGTGATCGCAGTTGGCGTCAACAGCAAGAAGACGCACCCAATGCAAGCACGGTTCCAGGCAAAGAGAGGATCTGTGTGCCTCCATGCTGAGATCGATTGCTTGAAGAACGCGCTCAAGGTTGTTGCACCAGACGACCTTGCAAAGTGCAAGATGGTTGTTGCACGGGTCAAGAAGGGCGAACATGGTGAAATGGTGCCGGCCCTTGCGAAGCCTTGCAGGGGGTGTGATAGAGCGCTCGTTCAGTTTGAGGTTGGCGAGGTTTGGTTTTCTACAGAAGATGGATTTGAGAGGGCAATGTGATGAAAAATGCTTTGATTAGGAACGCAATTAGAACCCCTGATGGCACGGTGCTGGAGTCGAGGTTTCGCCACGACTACCAATGGCACGTCGATGCAACGAATGGGCAAGAGTATATGGTAGATGGTGGGCTCGATTATGTGCGCAGGACGTTGAACGTTAACCACGAACCACAAGATCTGACAGTGATGCTTAGTGATGGCCACGCGAAAGTGCGAGAGGCAATGACGTGGGGAACGTATGGCCCCAATGGAGATCAACCGCTTCAATTTGTCAAGTTGATGGACATGACAACCGAACACATCCAAGCATGCCTGGATACCGTTCCAACAATGATTCCACAGTTTCGTGTTGCAATGCAGGATGAGCTTGCATGGCGAGCAAACGAAGGCGAGTGGGTCGATCGCACGTTCGATGATGAAGAGGTTGAGTGATCACCAACGGGGAGTTAGTGTGTTTTAAGAAGCAGTTAAACGCACACTTGCCTGACACGCATCCAAGGTCGTTAGAGGCGACGGAAGGAGACTAGGTAAAGCAGGATTGATCGCCTGCTGAGGAAACGGATCCTAGTTAGGGTGATGATGGCAAGCAGAGTTCGCTACTCTGAACTGCTTCTTAAAACACATTTCTACCGAGACCACTTAGGGCCTGTAGTTCAGGGGTTAGAACGCTGGTCTTATAAGCCAGAAGTCGGTGGTTCAATCCCACCCAGGCCTACCAAAAACTTTCCTAGTGAGGAGAATGATACCATGATTGTTTATAATGTGTGGGCGTACGACCAATACTACCCCTGCGGTCCGAGCGACCTCAAGGGTAGCTTTTTTAACCCTGTCGATGCTTACAGGTTAGCTACTCTCATTGAAGAGCGCGGTTACTATTGGGACGATCCTGATTTCACTCCAGGCGACTACGTTACTCGATACGATCGCGTCCAAGTAATTGAAACAACAATTAATTAATCGTTGACCACCGTCGTTACATCGTGTATACTCGCACTGTAGCGTTAAGAGATAGTAACTATGGGACATTTATTGGTATACGTTATGATGCTGACGATCATTATTGGGGAGCGCGTTATAACAGATGAGGGAGTAGGGACTGCAATGTCGTTGATCGGCGTCCTTGCTATGATTGGAATGTTGGCGTGTTTTATTAATGCACCAAGCACTAAAGTCAAACACATAGGAAGGAAGTAGCGTGGACAAAGACTCTATCATATTTGTATTGAAGGCAGTGTACTACTCGCTGTTCATTATCGTATTAGTGTCTATGATCACATACGGCATCCTACAAGGAGTGTGGTAATGCCTAGGAAAAGAAAGCCGTCTATTAATCACACTGAACCTCGCGCGCAGACAATCAACTACTCGAGCGAGCCAGAGATCTTTGAGTTGCGCGGCAATGAGTATACTCCGGACACCTGGGTGATACTGAAAATCAAAGAAGGTAAGTATGACCGAGGATTCTACAAAGTTCTCGCTGGTTGGTCTGGTGGTTATCTCGATGGCGACTCTTGGCGTATGAACAGTGGTATCACTCGTGTCGAAGAGAAGCCCCATCACTGGGAGTTCTATGGGTCGAGTGGATCCGTATACAAGTGCCATCGTAAAGGCTACGGGCTTCGTATGAGCAACGCTGGCATCTATAATCAACTCAAACAGAAAGAAGCGTTCGAAGGCCAGATCACTCTGATGCCTGAGGATACCGATTGGCGGGAGATTGAGTGGTGAAGAAATGGAAGAACAAAAAATAACTTGGTCGTATCAACATAGAGGTGAGAGAATCGTTTTTGAGTTTGATATGAACGAGATGAATCACAAAGAAATGTTTATGATGTGGGTTAAGTTTATGAACGCGGTAGGATACATTCTAGATCCTACTGAGATGGAAGAGATGTGGAACGGTTGAACTACGATGAGTAACGATAACGAGAAGCTCTTTGCTGCTCTTCATGAGTTCGATGAGCAGGAAGCAGAGTACATGAAAGAATACGAACAAAAGAACGATCAGTGGTGGAACGGTCTTACCGAAGAAGAACGTGAAGATGCGTTCTACGCAGTTTGCAAGCGAATGTTTGAAGCTCGTGTGCGAGAGAATCGTAGCTACCGAGGCACCCTATATGACAAGTTCGGTTTCGGCCCTCATATGTACCGAGCTGGGATGGAGTGTGGGTTCTTTGCCTTACATAACATGCTGCACGAGGCTCTTGAGTACGAAGCTATCAAGAGTGTCACTCGCATTGAAGTAATTGAAGAACAGGAAAGCGTTTATGAGAAACAGCTTGCCGATTCTCAGCACGTACATTTTAATTTAATAAATGATGATAAGACCCTTAAGGTTTTTATTGACAAGTATTCCTGGATGGTAGATTTATGAGAGACATTTGGTTGATTAGTGACACCCATTTTGGTCACTCTAACATCCTAAAGTTTGCTGATCGTGACGGCGAGCTCATTCGCGGCAAGTTGTTTGAAACTGTCGAAGAGATGGACGAGACAATGATCGACAATTGGAACAAGACAGTTAAGCCAGGTGATAAGGTGTATCACTTGGGTGACGTGTTCATGGGTCCGAAAGAGGACTTCATTAAGAAGTGGAAGAGGTTGAATGGTCAAAAACGTTTGATCTTAGGCAATCATGATGACGCTAAGTTCTTTGCCAGGCATGAGCTTGTAGCTAAGATCTCTATGTGGAGAATGTTCCCCGAGCATGGATTGTTATTAACTCACACACCGGCTCATGAGTCCACTTTGTTCGAAGGTCGATTCAAAGACAAACAACCAATTAACGTCCACGGGCACATTCACCAAAACCCAGCACCCACTGAAAAGCATCGCTGTGTATGTGTCGAACATATCAACTACACACCCATTCATATAGAGGATGTAAGAGATGGCCATCGAAGTAAGTAAAAGACGAGCAGTGTTCGCAGAATTAAAACCTTACTGTCATTTGAGTGGTCCTAACGATTACATGGAAATGACTGAGTGGAGCAATGGCGAAGGTTTTGACATTAACATTGACCGCAAGAATGGTGGCGAGAAGTTCAGTCTCACTTACGGTGAGTGGGAACTGCTACAGGTGTTGATGAACTGGAAAGGTAAGTGATGAACGAAAAAATTGAACACTGTATGTATGAATCTGGTTTAACCGCACAGGGATGTTGGGACGAACTTGATGACTATGCGAAAGAAGCGATTGAAAGATTCGCCAAGTTGATTGTGCAGGACTGTTGTAATATAGTTAGAGATGAAGTACAATATACCAATGATTTTGATACAGCAGACGCAGTTATTACTGAAGTGAAAAAACATTTTGGAGTTGAGTGATGAACCAAGCCATACTAGCACAAGCAAGACGTTTTTATCATCATGTGGTGAATGGCGGTCAGTTAAGACCTGAAGATGTTTCTTACATGGTGTCTGCTCTCGAGGAAGCCTACGACAACTGTACTGGACCGGAGTCCGCTGAGGTGACTATTACTCGTGCTGAATACAAGTTGTTTCAGAGACTGACGAAGATTTGGTTTCATAGTAGTGAAAAGTCTGACAGTTTTTTCATCTGCGGTGAAGGCGGTGACCACGATGAGAACGGATTACCTGATATTATATTGGTATGCCCTCATCACGGAATCAACATTACAGCAATCTATGAAAAGAAGCATGTTGGGAAGAGTGGACAATGAAAGTTAGTATTGGGCCATACACAAATCGTTGGACGTGTAATATTCATACCAATTATATGAATAAAAAGTATGACTACCAATGGGAGGATAATACCAACCGGTTCGAGAGCATGTTGGAACGAATTGAGGAAACAGTTCAAACAATATACAACGTTACTGTTAACAAATATTTTGACAACAAACAGCGTAGAGTCAAAATTAAAATTGATAACTATGACACGTGGAATATGGATCACTCTCTTGCTCTTATTATTCTTCCAATGCTCAAACAGCTTAAACAAACTAAGCATGGATCTCCTTATGTGGATCTCGAAGATGTTCCTGAAGAGTTACGATTGCATGGCGGTACAAGTAACGAATTGAGTCAATATGATTTGTTCTCTTCAGATGAACACGATCAATTGTGCTGGGATGCTATGCATGCTCGTTGGGATTGGGTGGTGGATGAAATGATCTTTGCGTTCGAGTGTCTAGCAGGAGAACACGTAGATTGGGAAGATCAATTCTGGACTGGCGAAGGTGTCAATCACACGCGTGTATGGGATAAGGAAGGCCACATCGAGTGGGGCAAGAGAATGGACAACGGGTTTAGGTTGTTTGGTAAGTACTATAGAGGACTGTGGGATTAATATGAAATTATTTGATTTAGAACAACAATTGTTAGACTGCTGGCGCGTTACAGACGACATTGATCTTATAACAAAGTGGTTTGTTGATGATCCCTCTTGGGAAGGAATGGACCCTAAAGTGCAAGATGCAATGATGAATAAGTATTTTGCAATCAAAGAATTATATGATCTGAAGTTTGAACAGTGTTGGCAAACGTTTGAAGCGGTGTGTCACGATTACCATAAATTAAGACAAGGAAACGTAAAATATGAGTCAGAAGAGACTTTTCAATCAAACGCTTCAGGGTCAACTGAGCCGCCGCAAAACGTTTAACATGCAGGACGACAGCAATGAACAAATTCGAACTTCTTCAAACCTATTGAGCTATCTTGGAGCTAACATGAACGAAGCATTTGTAGTACAGAACATCACATTTAGGTTGGATACTTCTGACGGCAGTCGATCGATTGAACATAAGTTCACTGGTGATTGTACCGGCGATGAATTCATCGAACGCGTTAAGGAGTTCATGCTAGCAGTCGGCTATCATCCAGACACCGTCAACACGTCGCTGGGCTTTGAGGAATGATCACCAAGTGGGACCGTCGATTCCTAGAGTTGGCTGACCACATATCATCATGGTCTAAGGATCCTCACAGGAAAGTCGGTTGCGTCATTGTAGACAACTTCAAGCGAGTTGTCTCTGTGGGGTACAATGGGTTTCCATCGGGCGTAGGAGACGCTGAGCACCGGTATACGGACCGTAACGTCAAGAAGCTGTTCGTAGCCCATGCTGAGCAGAATGCACTTGATAATCGCGTTTCTAGCGTGCGAGGATACACCTTGTACTGTCAGTTCTACCCCTGCAACGAATGTGCTAAAAGCATTATCAGTAGTGGGATCAGTCGGGTGGTAACAACTATCCCTATCGTCGATCCAGATGACGGTGATCGGCATCACTGGCGTGAGAGTATCCTGATGTTTGCCGAAGCTGGGGTAGATGTAGACACCATTGATGCGAGTGAGTTGGGTGTTGACCCTAAATAGATTTTTCAGTATAATAAAGAAAAAAGAGTAGCGATATGGACATATTGGTTTTTGTATTTTTGTTACTTCCAGTGGCCTTCTTACATGGATGGTTGCTAGGCAAAATAATTGGTGTTAAGCACGGAGCTGCAATGGCTTACGAAGTCCTCTACCAACGAGGAACACCAACGGACGTTAAAGGAATTAGATACATAGAGCTTCGAGGTGACGACTATGAGTGAAGTTAAGATCTACCACACTTTTATTAGTGACGATAAGTCTAAGACGGCGACGGTTTGGTTTAACGGTGAAGATTGGGGAAGTTCTTTTTACCTTAATGGCAGTAAGGTAGAAGAGCGTATTTTTTGTGGTCATAGCGAATCATACGCTGAAGACGCTGCAGAGAATTACGTTGTTGGCATCCTGCAGCTGAACCAAGTAACTCAATAATTTAATACGCCTGGTTAGTTAAATGGTATAACAGTTGATTTGTAATCATCTATTGGGAGTTCGATTCTCTCACTGGGCACCATACAGAGGCACATAAAAATGTCTAAGAAGCAGTTGACGCTCAAAGAGTTTTACGGTATACTTTCCGAGCACGATTGGTACTATCAGTATTCTGATGACTACGGTGTGTGGAAGAAAGGGAACGAGGAAGCAGCTCGTATCCGACAGCTACTCCAGCAAGAGAGAGTAGATATTTTCAAATTTCGAGAACTTTATAACGACTGGGTTCGATATTCTTTCGACAAAGGTCCAAAACCTGTGCAGCCTGAGTAGAGGAGATTTCAGATGAAAGGCAAGCAACTACTTGAAATTATTGACAGTCCTGCTAAGATCTTTGTGAACATTGAATCGCTGTTCACTCCAATGAAGATCAAAGTTGATCGAAACGATCTTCGTGATGAAATCATCTATACGTGTCAAGGCAATATGGAAATTGAGTGTGGCGTTCGTGTCGTGCAGCAAGCAAATGGATCGTATATGCTTGTTGCCGAAGACGACAGTCTTCTACCGAAGACAGCCTAAAGTTTAATGCGCTCTTAGCTCAGCTGGATAGAGCATGTGCCTTCTAAGCACAGGGTCAGAGGTTCGAGTCCTCTAGGGCGTGCCAAAATAGGTGTAGTATGATAAATACATGGGAAATATTTGTACACGGTATCAGCAAAGGCTTTGTTCGTAGTATCTCCGAATATCATGCTCGCCAATGGTACTATATGAACCATGGTAGCGGTAGTCGCTACAGTGGGATTAGCTTTGACGAGATCAAAGCGGTAAAGGTATAAAGAGCCCGCCCTGCCTCTCAACGATGCACACTGGGCGCCTACTTAGAATAGAGTAGGATAAATGCCCAAAGACGTGGTTTACCTTTGTGGAGTGGCCTTTAAACTGAGTTTGTAATTCCTCTGGGACGCTGGGGGTCGATAATTGCGGATAAGGATTGGAAGTACTCGATCGACTCCCGCACTCATCTAACATAGGAGATAACATTAGATGGCATACTGGGGTTATCACGCAATGTTTGATTGTGCTGCTTGTGAGCAAGATCTAATCACAAGTAAAACGAACGTGTACAATTTTATCAAAGAGCTAGTTCCTGCTATTGATATGATTGCGTTCGGCGAACCAATGATCGAACACTTTGCTACGCACGCTCCTGATAAAGCTGGCATTAGTTTTTGCCAGATGATTGAAACTAGCAACATCAGCGGACATCTAGTAGATTCTAACGGTGATGCATATATCGACATCTTTAGTTGCAAACCGGTTGATATCGGTGTAGCTCAAGATTGTATTGAGAAATACTTTAAGCCGACAAAGATTCGAGTCAACTTTGTTACTCGTAGTGCTGGCTGACAATTGACGGGCCATGGCCCGTCAATATACTACATCATGGATACAGACAAAACCTTGCAACGATCGACTGAAGGTCTTCTCTTATCGCCATCAATCGTCCTAATCACTAGATTGGATTTCGCTAGGTTTTTGCTTGTGAACGTAACCTTAACGTTTTGTTTTGCGGCAATGTGATCCAGGCTGCAGTCTGGGGTCACTTTCCACTTATTATTATTCTTGTCAAAAAGATAAAGATGATCAAGCTCTGTATCAATAACTACTTCTGGCAACAGCGTGTTCGATCTTAAAATGAACGCGTTGGCTGAGATGGATATAAATAAAAGGGTGATGGTTAGCAAGCTCTTCATGTTGACCTCCTATAATGATATGGTGTATACTTAGTATATATCTTTTTTGAGGTTTAGACATGAGTAAAAAAGACAAAAATGACCAACTCCTTATCAAAATAAATAAGGAAGAGAAGAAGACATTCATCAAGCTGTGTGAGGATGAAGATACGACAGCGAGTCGTGAGATTCGTAAGTTTATATCGTCGTTCATCAGAGAGCACGATAAACAAAGAGAATAAATACAAGAATGGCACATATAATCAAACAGGCTCCTTTCCAAAATCACGTCGACGAGATAATCGATCGACAGATTAGAATTGATCGAATAATCTGCGACTTCCCTTCCTTTGCGGGAAGATGGCCAGGTGTTCCGGACGAACAAACTCTTGACACTCTACTAAGTAAGCTCCAGAAGCTACTCAAGAGTAATGTTATGTCGCCTGACTCCACTATAACCATTTCGTTTACTGGTATTGCTCAGGAGAAGTTTGATGCATGGATGGATCGAGAAGGGAAGAACTACATTGAGCACATGCCCGATGAAGATTTCACTTGCTTCTTTAATTACCTCATGGACCTGAGGACCCGTGCAATGTTTGTTGGTCGTAGAGACATATGGGCATGCACAAGAACATATCGTAAAGTGGGTAGCAATTACAAACCCAATGATGTTGAGCCAATCACGAACGTGCCTTCTAAATTCGACGACTTCCCTTATCCAGAGTCGCGTGATTTGTATACCATACATAGTTACAGATCGCCTGTGCATCACGGCATCAACGAAGCTAGAGAAGATTTGGTGTGGACAGAAAATCAAGGTCTCGACAACATTGAATTGGCAAACAAGTTCTTGAGACGTCCTCAAGGATGCATGGTTAATTTCAACAGAGACAGACATAAGTTTACCCACAAGGCTTCAATGGTACATAAAGCTGGCCCGTACATTACAGATAAGATGTTTGATGCACTAACGAGTCGTGAGTTTGATCCTGGGTTGTTTAGAATGAACAGATCTAACTGGTTCCATCTTGCAATGTGGATGGTGGAACGATATAGTAATGAGGGAGAGAATGTATACAACCCCTTCATGGAAACAGGTGAGCTAGCTGCTGCTATTATGATATCAAAGAGAAATCTCATTGGTGTTGAATATAATCTTGGTAGAACGGAAAGAGTGTTAGCTATGCACAAGCAGCTGTTGACCTTAATGTAGTGATGTAGTAAAATTATCAATTGTTATTAACAAAGGTGACATATAATGGCAAAAAACGTAACAGCGTATCCTAAATTCAAAGGCGAGCCTTTCGAAAAAATGTTTCGAAGGTTCCGCAATCAAGTAGACCGTGCGGGCATTCTCAAGGATCTCAGAAAGAAAGAGTTTTATGAGAAACCATCGGCCGTACGACATCGTAAGGATCAGGAGGTAGCTCGTTCGCAACTTAATGCGCGTCGTCGCGAACAAGCGGAATCTCAAAGAGCAAGCATGTTAAGGAGTGTTAAGCGGTGAGTGAAGTAGTTAAGCATGATTTCTTTTGTGCGAAAAAAGATTTTCTTTCTAAAGAGGAAGTGGAACAATTTAAACTTTTCTTAGATCGGAAGGAAGTGGAATGTGGTTGCATTAACAAAATTGTTCAAAGTATGGTTGATTGGAACCAGCAGACGCTCAAATTTGATATATCTCCAATGCTACCTGTCATACTTAACTACACAGCGTTTGAAGCGCAAGTCAAGTCGACACCTGCTCCCGACCATGCCATTCATATTGGAAATATTGCTCATCCCAATCCAGCAAAGTGGGTAGCTATTGTTAATCTACACGACCGCGACGAGGTGCAAGGTGGTGAGCTAACATTTCGTAAATGGGCCCCGACACCATACAAAGACAACTTTGGTAACTGGAGAGGCGATCCTAATAAGCCGCATGTTCCTCAATGGGCCAATGAGTGCGGATCAATTATCATATATCCAGCCATGGTAGAGAATGGGTACACTCTTGTTACATCAGGAACAGCTCATCGTGCCAAGGTGTTGATAAACGGACCTCAGTTTGTTTAGTTTGTGAACGATACAGAAAACCCGCTTATCATGCTTTCGTCTCTCTTCGACATTACACAGTGCGAAGAGATAAAACGTATTGCAGGCACATGGCCATTAACAAAGGCTATGGTGTACGAGCAGGTATCAAGTGATACGGTGGAGTCGGACACACGCCAAGGAAAGGTGTCGTTGATATCGTCATCGAGCAAACAATCACATTCCGTAGAATGGTACAATTCAAAGTACCATTTAATGATTATGAGACAAGCGAACGAGTATCTTAAAGTTCATGGGATGGATGTAGATCTACATTCGGCTAGCTATCAATACACAGTGTATGATACAACACACGATCGCTTCAATCTTCACGCCGACGCATCTGTTACACAAACAGAATATGCGAGAATAACCAAACTTAATCACCAGGTTAGGAAATTGTCAATGTCAATTGAACTTGATGATCCTAACTCGTACGAAGGGTGTAAGGTATACTTTGAAACTGCTTCCAGGAAACTAATTCGTTTTGAGACGCAAGCTGGGAATTGCGTGTTGTTTCCTTCGTATGTAAAACATGAGGTGTCACCGTTGACTTCTGGTGTGAGAAGGAGTATGGTTGTATGGTTTCATGGGCCATGGTGGAAGTAAGTGACGAGAATTAATCTAGTAGAACCAAGCGAATTAGCAGACCAACATTTAGTAGCCGAATATAGAGAGATCTTTATGATAGGATCTGCTCTAGCAAGATCGCTGAAATCTAAAAACTGGAACAAGACTCTCGATACGCTTCCGGTTGAGTTTACATTGAACAGTGGCCACGTTAAGTTCTTCTACAACAAAGGTAAGTATATCCATAAGAGATACGATAGCCTTGTTGAAGAAATGAAAAGGCGTGGAATGAATCCTGACCCTGAGAGAAAATTCAAAACCTTCCAATGGCCCGATTACCTTTACAAAGATTGGGATCCGACAGATAAAGATTTAGAGCTCGTTAGAGAAAGAATACGAGAAAGGATACAAGCCAAGCCCGAATGGTATAGATGGTCTAATAAATAGAGACATGAGAACCATTACCGTAGTAGAAGCGTCTGTGGATGGCGTAGTTAATAGCACAGCATTCATTTGTAACGTTACGTATCATAATCACCTCACTCCTTGCCGAATATTAATCGAGCATGAGGAGGGAGTGCCTGTACCAACTAACTTTCAAGTGTTGAGACGAATGATAGAAACGTCCAGTGGAAACCTGAGCGAGATAACTATTGACGGCTGCTCTATGTATATGACTGATACAGATCATTATGATACTAATGAGGAGGAGCTGTGAGATATCTTTGTTTCGATAATCAAATACAAACAATGGTACTGCTCAAGAAAGAGGGTACTGTTGATACTATAGAAGGCGCTTACCAGGACAACGAAACAACTATACCTGGGACGCCTTATTATGTGAAGTGTCCCTGGCAATTTAGATTCTCGACAAACGCTCTCTGGAACGTTAAGTTTATCTTTGGTAAAGATAACGACGACACATTAAAGGTGTACCAGAACCACCCCACCAACCATGCTACGGCCGTTGTAGAGGATGCGGGTATTGGATTCCCCAACTACGTTAGAATGTTTTACAAAACAACTAAAACGAATCAAGCAGGAATACATCCCAACGACACCAACCTCGCAGATGATTATAGAACGTACGTCGGCGATAGAGTGAACCATAACATGCTAGCTGACCTAGATACGAGCGATTATTCATTGACGTATCAAGTGGACATGAATATAGAAACGAACAAGTTGAGGCTTAGATCGCTTCCGATTGTTCAGGACGACTTTGTAGCTAACGTAATGAATAGAGTCCGCTTTGCGTTCCCTTCAAAGACAACCTATTTGCAAAGACAGGAAGTTGTTTGCGTTAAGTTTGTGCCCGCATCAAGAACCTATCAAGGATACGAAGGCTATAACAATGGAATGCATCTTC
>Ga0196905_1000559_pt1 | contig 14916 bp, 18 predicted proteins | sample CB_VirMetaG_3_FD_169098 | JGI IMG/M metagenome (GOLD analysis project Ga0196905, IMG submission 169098) | Freshwater to marine saline gradient viral communities from Chesapeake Bay - CB_1508_1S Viral MetaG (v3) (version 3) | ecosystem: Environmental > Aquatic > Marine > Coastal | place: USA... | reverse complement strand
CAAACGGCAAAGCGGGAAGACCTCCTGGACTTGCTAACACGAGTAGATGAGAAGGCAACGCCGTTCTTATCAACTGTAAGACGAGGGGCTACTCCCTCAAACACCTACATGCAGTGGGTGGTGGACAAGTATGATGACGTTGCCCTCGGTGGTATCGTCGATGGAACTGACGTCAGCAGCTACGGTAATCATGCCGAAGACCGTGCGCTGCTCAGCAGCTACCTGCAAACGTTTCGCAAAACCTCCAAAGTCAGTCGTCTGGCTCAGGAAGTCAGCGACGTTGCTGGTGTCACTGACGAAATCGCTGATGCTATCGCTAAGCGAGGCGTGGAAATCCTCCGCAACATGGAGGCTACATGCTTGTCAGATCAGGAACATCAAGCTGATGACGGTGTAAGCCCATACCTCATGCGTGGTCTTGGTGTGTGGATTCTGGACACTGTCAATATCGGCACTCAGACCTCACATCAGGTTCCAGCTGCTTACAGACCTGCCGCTGGGCAGATGGTCAGGACTGCAGTTGGTTCTCTGACTGAAACCAACATCCAGACATTGCTCCAGACCATCTGGAACAACACTGGCATGCTTGGTGACTACAAGCTGATTGCTGGCTCTGGCTTGCGTCGTGCTTTCACCGACTTCACCAGGACCATCAGCACCGCTGGCTATGCTTCCCGCGACTTCAACTTTGACGGGAACAGCAATCGAGTGGCTAACACGACCACGATTTTTGAAGGCGACTTCGGAACCGTGGAAATCCTGCCTAGCAGCTTCATCGGGTATTCCGCTGACGGCTCAACCCAGGACACCAATCGTGGCTACCTGCTCGACATGGACAAGCTGGACATCCGATTCCACAAGAACCCAACCGTTGAGCGGTTCGAGGATCAGGGTGGCGGCGAACGATTCATGATTGAAGCTCGCGCCTCGCTGCAATGCCGCAACCCACTCGGGTTGGCTCAGTTCAACACCGCACTCAGCGCATAAGGAAGGACTACTAGATATGGAAATCAACAAACTACCTGTCGAAACCCAAGCGCTCCTCGGCTGTAACACCGAAGTTGTTGTGGACTACACCGACTTGAGTGACACCGCTGGCACCACTAAGACCCTCACGGTTGCTGTGGACGCTGGTAAACTGGTCACTGGTGGGCCTCACATCCTGAGCACTACGTTCACCGATGGCTCAGCAACCATGACAAACCTCACCTACACAGTTGGTGACGATGGCGACCCAGATCGCTACCTGACCATCACTGAAGTTGAGGAGACTGGCACTGAGGTCACCTACAAGGCTGGAACTGGCACCTCAAATGCCTACACCGGCGCTGACACCATCGACCTCGCATTCACTGCTACAGCAGCAAACCTCGACACGCTGACCGCAGGTAAACTCAAAGTCTACCTAAACATCGTGGACCTCGAGGACTTGAAGTAATTCCCCAGTGTCGAGCTGGGGCTCTCGGACACCTGGTGGGGGTCGCTACGGCGGCCCTCACCGAACCGAGACTAATTTATGTCCGACATCACTGACGAAATCAGACACAAGCTCGCTCAGAAATACGAGCGGGACTTCGATAAGACACTGGCTGAAGCAACAGCTCGCCAGAAGGAAATCGCCAAGCAAAACCAGAACCGTCGTAGCATGGACGGTGTCGGTCGCGCCACCATGGAGGTAGACAGCAAAGTCTACAACGAGTGGGTTCAGCGCGAGGGCAAGGAGATATGGAAGGACAAAGACTTCCGCAAATGGATTGGCGATCGTAACCCCGAACTGAGGGTCAAATCAGGCGGCACAGGTCGCACTCAAGTAGGCTATGGGTCTTAGCCCTCTAAACTACGGCAGAACACTAATTCAAACGCTCAATCTAGCTGGCATCGATTCAACGACGCTAGCCACGATTGAGTGGAACTTGTTTAGAGATCTAGCTAGTCGACGCATTAAGTTCGGCTGGCAAGCTGCTAAATGGCCTGAGGTCACTGTGACCGAAAGCCGCACCATCACTCAAAGCGGTGGCGATGAGGGCAACTACATCGCACTCAATCAAGCAGGGCAGACCGAGATTGGCGAGGTATTCGCCGTCTACACTAAGTCACCCAAAGCCAACCAAGACGTGGAGGAGCTGACTTGGTATCTGTCTGAGAACGGCATTCAGATCGCTCAGAACAACACCACAGCTCACGTCTACTACCGGAAAGTGCCACCAAGCCTGACAGGAGATCGCTACAGCCAAAGCACTGCTTACAGCTCTGGTGATCAGGTCTACGACATCAATCAGGGGAACTTCTACACAGCAAACCAATCAATCGCGTCAGGGTCAGACAACAGCCCAAGCGCACAACCGACTTACTGGGACATCGTGTCCATCCCAGCAATTTTCCAGGACTACCTGATCCGAGGAACCTACAGCGACTACCTACGCCACAACGGTGAGCTAGATAGAGCGCGAGTAGCTGAATCGGATGCTAGGGACGTGCTGGATCACGAGCTGTTCAAGCTGCATCAGCAGCAGGGGCAGACCACTCGACTCAACGTATTGAGCTACTAATTATGGGATCAGCAGCAGTTTTAATGACAGGCGTAGATAACGCCAACAACTACCGCACAGTGCGAGTCGGGGACGACGGGCATTTTGGAAGCGCAACAGGCGAGCGTCTCGTCGGTTCTGGAACACTCAACGGCAGCTTCAGCCATGTGTATGCACACACCAGTTCAGTTTTGACGTCGGTTGCCAGCGACAACCTGCGAGGAACACTCACAAGCATTCCAATTCAAGCAGGGTCAACCTGGAGATGCTGCAACCTGTCGCAGATCGTATTGGGAACAGGTGACATCACCGCCTACGACGTATGAACAACTCTGGGTTCGGACTAGGCTTCGGCTTCATCACCACTAGCACCACCGACAACGTCGTAGACGACATGCTGTTTGCGACCGAGGAGGAGAACGTGTTTGTCACCGATGAGGGCTTCGGTATCCGCACCCTGGATCACTCAGATTTCTAAAACATGGCAACTACTCGCATTAAGGACATCACCACAGCTGCTTCGACGTTCAGCAGTGACGACTTCGTAGCTATCGATGGAGCCACATCGGGCACCAGGAAAATGGCCAAGGCCGATCTCATCAGTGAGGTCAGCTCTGGCGTATCGGGCACCTACCTAGAGGAGAGCAACAACCTGAGTGATGTCGCCAGCCTGGACACCTCCAAGCTGAACATGGAGATACCAGACGTTGGAACAGCTCCCAACGAGGTCCCGCTGAACGGGATGTTAGGTGATATGGCCTATCAATCGTCTGAGTCAGTGTCTATGGGTACTGCTGAGGTTGAGACGCTGGAGGTAACCGATAAAGTCACTGGCCAACTCGGTGTAGGTGCGTCGCCTAGCTATGATTTGCACGTTACCAACACCTCGTCTTCAGCCGCAATCGGCATAACAGGCACGGGTGGAAGTAAAGACACGTGGACGGTAACCAGCAGTGATGGTGGCGGAAAAGCACTGCTTAACTTTAGGGACGAGGACACTGCAAACACCGTCATGTCGCTTCATCAGGACGGCAAAGTCGGCATCGGGGTCTCTCCGAGTGCTGGTCTTCACCTAGAGCAAGCCAGCACGGATAACGTGTTAGCAGTTGTCGGACAGACTGGCTACAACGGCACATTGTTCCTCGCCGCCGCTGGGTCTGGAAGAGACACATATCTGACGGTTGGGGGCGACCGCAACTTGTTGGTTGATTTTGCCAGCAGCAGCACACCGGCAGCGACTGGCACTACCAAATTCACGTTCTCGAAGCTGGGCAATCTGGTGATGACCGGAGGAGGGGGCATAGACTTCGGGTCAGGTGCTACTTTCGATAACTACGAACACGGAGACATCACCAGTGTCACAGATGCTTCAGGTGCTGGGCTGGGAATCACCGCTGACCTCAAGTATCAGGTCATTGGTAAATCGGTCCAAATCAGCGGTAAAATCATTTTCCCCGTAACGGCAGACACTAATGCAGCTCAGGTAACACTGCTGCCGGAGCAGTGTCCGAACGACGATGGAGCCAGAGGTCTGTCAATTAGCTACTCAACGATAGGGTCAGCATTTTACGTTTTGCCGCTAGGCGGCACGAACGACGTCATGTTCTACACAGTAAGCGGCTCCACGATGAGCAACAATGCGCTCTCCGGTGTTGCCGTGTTTATCAGCGGCAACTACTCCATCAACTAACCAATTTACCCCAGCCGGATAGCTGGGACGGACCAAAACAAAACATCATTATGTCTCTCGAAGAACTAGTTCTAACCGACCGCATCGAGGTCGTCGCAAACGGCAGTCTGCAAATCAGGCATCGCCACTCAATCGTTGATGCCGGCACAGGCGTTGAGAAAGCTGCCAGCTTTCATCGCCACGTCCTGACCCCCGGTCAGACTCTGCCTGACGATGCGTGTGAGCGCACCAGAGCAGTTGCCGCAGCAGTGTGGACGCCTGAGTGTGTCGCTGCATATCAGGCTTCTCTGCCAGCCGAGCCTGTAGCAACAGACGATGCCTCAGTGGCTACCGCTGACGAAACCCCAACCGAGGCTTAAATATGGCTTATTCGGACAGCTTCCCATCAGTCAGGCCTTTGTGGCAACTAGATGCTTCGAACGGTGGGCGCATTCCACCGAATGCCACGTTCAGCCGCTCGGACACGCCGCCCACCTATGCTGCGCCATCAGCGGTGCATTACTGGAGCAATGAGAAACACCTGAGCAGTGAGAATTTGCTCGCCGACAGTAACGGTTTTCCAGCTTACGCAACCAACAACGTCGTAGCACCGTCAGCAAGCGGCACGTTTATTGACGGCACGGATGCGTTTGTTGTGACCGAAACGACAGCCAACGGGTATCATTTTATTAATTCCACGTCTGGTCAAATCACCAGCGGCACGTCATACACATCAACTGTTTTTGTAAAAGCTGGAACAGCTTCCAGCATGCAGTTGGCTTATAACGCAAACGTGTTTGGAACAGGGGTGTATGCCAACTACGACTTGGCCACCCCAACTAATGCACCGGTAACAGGTGCAGACGCAACAGCTACCTCCACAAGCCTGAGTGATGGTTGGGTTAAAATCACGCTGAGTGGAACAGCCACGGGCTCAGGTTCCTACCCTCTGTTATACGTCATGTGTAATAACGACGATGTAAACAGTGTGAGATTTCCCACATACACTCCAGCTTCAGCTAAAAGTTTTTATATCTGGGAGGCGAATGTTTCCACTACAGGGGAGAAAGTCCTAAACCAAACCAGCGGCCAAATTCACCGAGAGTATGCCCCCACGCTGAAAAGCGTGAGCTACGCTGGGCAGCCTCGCTTTGAATACTCAGCAACAGACGGGGAATCAGCTGGTACTAGCCTCGGAATTTTGCTCGAGGGACAGGCTCAGAATTTAACCACCTACTCAGAGAACTCGCTACAGTGGGTTGTCAGCGGCCATTTAAGAACAGCTAATGCTGCCATTGCCCCAGACGGAACACTGACAGCAACATTGATGGTCTCAAATTCAGTTTTGGCCAATCGTTATTTCTATGCGCAGAATTGCACGTATGCGAGCGGCACGACCTACACTGGCTCAGTCTATGTGAAAGCTGCTGGCAACAACTTTTGTCAGCTAGTTTTTCCAAGTGCAACATTTGGCCTCGACGCATACGCAAATTTCACACTCACCGGAGCTGGAGCAGTGTCGGCTGGGTCTGCCGCAACTGGAGCAATTGAATCGGTTGGCAATGGATTCTACCGAATTTCAATCACATCTACAGCAACGGCATCAGGGACTGCTGCAACCGTCATTGTGACTGACATTGATTCAGCAGCGGATGCTCGATTCCCGGCGACAACTGGCAATGACTATGATGGAGTGATTGTTTGGGGCTTTCAGACTGAGGCAAATTCGTTTGCGAGTAGCTACATCAAAAGCAATTCGGGTTCTGCCACCACCAGAGCGGCAGACTCTCTATCTATGACTGACGCCAGCCTGTTCGATAACGGCGGTGGCACACTGTATGCCGAAGCCCGTCAGAATGTTAACAACACATACAACGGTATTTTTTCCATCGACGATGGCACTGGCTCAAACATCGCGCAAATGTTTGGCAATACCTCAAATTTCCGAGCCGAAATCGCCAGTGGAGGAACAACCGTGGCCAACATGAACGCTGCTGGCAATACAGTGAATACGTTCCACAAACACTGTCTTTCGTTTAGCCCAAGTGAGGCCAAGTATTACGTGAACGGTTCCCAAATTGATTCAACCGACACCGATTTAAACATCCCAACGATGTCGCAGATACATCTGGGAGAGCTGAACACAAGCGGCAATCACCTCAACGGCCACATCAGACGGGTCGCAGTTTATTCTGAACCGCTGAGCGCAACTAACGCCGCTGCCATCACGTCCTGATAACAACAGACCACCACTCAACGACCATGTTTACCGACTACTACCTAAAATTTGCTGACAAGGCTGAAGCCGACAGCGTGCTCTACACAGAGGTGCCAATTGCCTGGGATAACTCAGATCCTGAACACCGAGTAGTGACTGAGACCGAGCAACGCCAGAACTACCGAAACATCGATGTGCTTCCTCTGGTGATTGACGTCCCTGGTGAATATGCAGAGGACGGCAGCGAAATCCGTCCACCTCAATACGCACTGGGCTACCACGTGAATGTGCGATGCTTGGATTTGGAAGACGGTTCCGCATTGGAGCCCTACAAAGTCAACCCAACACCTGCAACACCTGCACGAGTCTGGGCCTAACAATGTCTAGTAGCGACCTGGGGGAGATAGGGAGGTTTTTGGCCGTAGGCACTCTGGGATGGGTGACTATCGGCAACGTGGAAAGCACGTTCAAACTGATCATAGCCATCGCCACCGCTGTCTACATGGTCGGGAAATCAATCCAGGTGTGGCGATCAATTATCAAGAACGATGAGAAAACTGATTGAAGCAGCATTCCTCTGCAGTGCGGTCTACTTCCTGAGTGGGTGCGCACAACTGGGAAACACCCTCTACGATCCTGTTGTTGTTAAGACAGAGATCGAAACACCTGAGGGCAAGCAGCAGCTCGTTTCGACCAACGGCTGGGTTCTTAATCCATCCATCAAGGACGGCATACAAGCTGTCGGCACCATAGCGCCGTTCCCGTGGTCTGGCATGGCCGCTAACGTCGTTATCGGAGCCCTAGCAGTGTTTGGTCATGTCAGGGGTAGAAAATACCGCAGCGCCATGATCTCAGCTGTATCTGCGGCACAGGAGTTCAAAGAACAGCTGACTCGGTTGGACCAAAACGCAGTCGCTGAAGCCAAATCCAAAATCAAAGTCGAGCAGAAGCTCGCAGGAACTCAGTCACTGGTCCAGGACGCCCTGCGAATCCTCGGCAAGTAACATGCAGCCACGGTGTGTTCTGAGGGGAGCGGTTAACGGCTATACAAGCTACAGCCTACACCTGTTCAACATCGCTCAAGGCTTTGTTGATCGAGGCAAGGACGTAGCGATTTATCCAGTCAGCATGGAGATGGGTAAAGCACCCATACCTAAGCTGATTCAGGAATCGCTGGTGAGGAAGCACCAGCCAGAGGATTGGGAGATGGTTGTGCATTGTCCAACTCACAGTCCTGCAGGTAGCAAGCGAATCGTCTACAACACGATGTGGGAGTCAACCAAGCTCCACAAGGAAGGCGTGTTGATCCTGAACACAGCGGAACTGGTCATTGTTCCAAGCACGTTCAATCAGACGTTGTTCAATGCACAGGGAGTGAAACGACCGATGGCTAAAGTCCCGCTGGGAATCGATACGTCGATTTACCACTACAGACCAGTTGAGCGTAAGGACGAGTTTGTGTTCTCAGCAGCTGGTAGGACTTTCGCTGGTGGTTGTCGCAAACGCATACCGATGGTTGTTGATGCATTCATCAAGGCGTTCCCAAGCGATGTGAAGGACGTCAGGTTGGAGATCAAATGCTTCCCTGATGATCCTGATCTGGAGATCGGTGATGATCGAATCACGTTGATACGTGAGTTTTGGTCAAAGCAGCAACTTGCTGATTGGTATGCACACACGGATGCCTATGTATCAGCAAGCGCAGGTGAAGGCTGGGGACTGCATCAGCACGAGATGATGGCAACAGGCAGGGCAGTCATATCAGTGCCGTTTGGGGGTATCACTGAGTTCTACGATGAATCAGTTGGTTACCCACTCGACTACTACCTAGAACCAGCAGGTGAGGTTTATGGGAACGGCGGGTTGTGGGCAGTGCCCACGATGGACAGTCTGGTTGACCGAATGCGGGAGGTGTTCAACAACCGCAAGTCGGAGCGAGTTTTGAGGGCGTCTGAGAGAGCAATGAGCCTGGACCTGGCACACAGCGCCAAAGTCCTTGATGAAACACTCACACAGGCAGGGGTATTTGGGTGAGAGAACACCGCGACTACAGCAAGAACGATGATGCACCGCTGACGGACGGAGACACTGGCTTCGTTGGCGTGGACATGCGGACAGCTCCGCACCTGCTTCCTGCTGGTTTTGTCGCTGATGCCCGAAACGCTCGATTCCGATTCGGAGTAGCCGAACCGCGCATGGGTGTCATGCCTATCGCCTACGGTGAGACCTACTTTGAATTCCCAATTGAGTGGAACAACGGCGACATTGATTGGTCACGGCAATTTAGAGCCGACTTTGGTGATGTGCTTGGCGTGGGTGTCTGGAACGATCCCAACGGTCTAGACTGGATTCTCATTGCTGCTTCCACAAACGGGACGACCATCGACATCTGGAGACTTCGCCAGGGCAATGCTGCAACTCGAGTGCCCGTAGCAGTCACACTGTCAGTTCCAACATCCAGCTTTCAGGACGTCAACTCTGAGGATTTGTTCTGGTTCACTCAGGCGTTCGACAAATGTATTCTCAGTCGCGGGTATGACAACACCCACCTAGTCATGTCAGACCTCCTGGCAGGCTTTGTGGAAGCTCCTGCAGCATCTGGTGCTGGTGGCACTGAAAACATACCAAACGCCAAGACAGCGTTGTTCCTGCAGAACCGACTGCTTGTTCCTCACAGACCTACAGGTGCCTACAAAGCAGATCACGTGGCTGTGTCGGACATCCTCGACTACACGAGCTATGACCCTGTCTACAGCAGCTTCAAAATCAACCAGGGCGATGCAGACAACATCGAGCGCCTATATGCGTTCAATGATCAGACCGTGGTGGTGTTCAAGACCACTAGCATCTACGCAGTCACAGGACTGTATGGTGAATGGCAGAACAACGCAGTCCTCGATCAAGTCACCTCTGAATACGGATTGGTCGGACCTCGCTCTGTGGCCAACACGGGTAGTGACCTATGGTTCCTGTCTCAGCGAGGAGTCGTAAGCCTCAGACAAACTGAGCAGAACAAGCTGCAGGGTGTATCGCTGCCAGCCTCCTCGCCAATACAACCACTGATCGATCGTATCGATATGAACACGGCTCGTGTGTCGGCTTCCGCTGCCTACTGGCGCAACCGATACTACCTGTCAGTGCCACTGGACGGCAGCCAGCAGAACAATGCTGTGCTGGTCTATGACTTCCTCAACCAAGCATGGAGTGGCTACGACGAGGGCGATGCTATCCGAATCAAATACCTGTTTGTGGCCGACTTCAACGGCACTGAGCAGCTTCACTATGTTGACTACGATGGCGTAGTAGGTCTTTACGAATACGGAGAACTAGAGGGCAGGCCAATCACGCAAACAACCTACACCTGCGACCTGCTGCTGACTGGGCAACCAGCAATCGGAAACACAGTCACTGTCAATGATGGCACACGAGTTGTGGGCACCAGACTATCAACGCTGGTCGAGTCTGACACAGACGTCATCACTGACGGAACTGATGACATCATAGTTGATCCACGAACCGACGCACTGCCAGGAGACGGTGTCTGGGATATGGGAGATGAGTCTGCCGATCCGTGCGAGACCGCAGCCGACAACTTGCACGAGGGTTTTGACACTGGTGGCTGGACTCACGATGCTGACACGGTTACCCAGCTTGATTGTGGGGTCAGGTTCACGAGCGATAGCCCTATCACCATCACAGCGGACGATCCCTACCTGTCTGTGTTCTGCAGCTCTGAGATTCAGGTCGAGGACCGACCTATCCAGTTCATGGTCACCACTCGCGGTTACGGCTATGCAGCTGGCAACCGTCGTCGCAATCAACAAGCCCAGCTGTTCATCAGCACCTGGGACCCTGAATACCGAGTCACGGGCATCGTGGACGGCGTCAAGGAGGAGACAGTCCTACTGGATGACACCAGTTACACGTTCCCAAGCAGGACTCGCTACATGACTTTCGGCATTGATGACTGGGATTTGGGTAACCCTGACGACGATCACGAACGAGCGGGCAGGGAAGACTACTCACTGGTCCTCAAGCCGTCTGTAGGAACCATCCTCGGCGATCAAGGCATGCAGCTCGATCTCTATCAATACTACACACACAAGTTGCGCGTTGACCGCCGAGGAGCCTACTTCCAGATCAAAGTCGAAGGACTCGATGGTCGAGTTCGACTGCACTCAGTAACCAGCGGATCAACACCAGGACAACGACGTGAGGGAGTTCACGGAGGAATTCACTAATGCCAGACAGCACCAAAAACTTCGCTATCGACACAAGCAACGCACCTGTTGGAGCGACTACGGTCACCCGTGCGCAGTTCATCGATATACTCGAGCATCTCAACTACGTCTCAGGGAACATCAGATCCATCGATGAGCTTGCGACTGGTGGATTGCTATCAATCGACGGCACAGGCAATGCCAACGCACGAACACTAGAAGCATCCACAGGTCTTAGCTGGTCAAACGCTACTGGTGCCGCTGGCAATCCGAGCATCAGCATCAGCGATCCTCAGTCAGCTTGGAATGCTTTACACAGCGTTGAGAGCAACACAATCACCAACACCAAGTTAGTCAGTGTCATTGCTTCGGCTGGTTCTTACGCGCTACCAGCACCGCCTAGCAGTCAGGTGGCATGCAAAGTCGTTATCAACAGCAGCAGCGGTGACGTGGTGATTACCTCAGGCGATTTGGCCGACAAAGACGCACTCGGAAACGCAACAACCTCAGTCACCATCCCGTCCAAAAACATGGCGATTTTCTACAGCGACAACTCAGGCAGCTGGTATCTGCAGAACAGCAGCCGACTCCTGATTCAATAACATGGCACTCACGTTCACAGTCAGACCTGGCTACACGTTCTCAAGCGGTGAGAAAGTCACCTACAGCAAGCTCAATTTGCTTGGTTCGCCCAGGGTTGAGGGCAGTGGCACACTCGGTGAATCAGACATTGCTGATGGCAGTGTCTCTACCCAGAAACTGAAATCGCCGATCAACATCAACTCGAAAATTGATGACCACAACATCGCGCTGACCAAACTGGCTGAAGGCACACACGGGCAGGTGCTTTACTACAACACCGACGGAGATCTAACCACGTTGGCTCCAGGCACTGATGGCTACTTCCTGCAAACCAGGGGCGCAGGTGTTGATCCTCAGTGGTCCGCTGCTACAGGAGATGAGAGCATAGCGGTTAGTAGGCTAGTCAGTGGCGGTAACAACAAGCAGCTTACAACCGATAGTTCTGGCGCTGTCCAGTGGGAGGACAAACCCAGTGGAGCCGCACTGTATACGGCATACTTCGACCCACAGACACTCACAACGACTTTGGGATACACGGACAATCTCGCAAGTCCGGTGGCCCCAGCCTCTGCTGGCTGGGTTGAGTTGGACATGACTTCAGCGCTTGCGAGCGTTGGTGTCGGAGGCACGCCCACTGTCGCCATGATCAACATCTACTCGACGAGTAACTACATGAGGCATAAGCGAAACGGATTCGCTGTTTTTGCCACTCATGTAACCAACAGCGCTGACTACAACACACCAGGGAACTACTACCAGATGTGCCGGTTTGGCGGTGGCGAGGATGCCGGTGGCGGGACAGATCATGCTTTCTTTGGCACGACACTACACGTCAGGTGCAGTGCTTCAGACAAAATACTCAGACTCAACTACTCCAGGCACTCACAGTCAGGAAGCCCAACGGACACCGATTTAACGGTAGACCTGATTGGCATCCAATACTCATGACGGTCTTCGACGCCAGCATCAAACCCGACTTCATGCGTCTGACTCACAACAACGAGCAGGCATGGAAATTCGTAGAACTGTTTGCCGACCGAGCTCATCACCTCGATGACATCATTGACGGTGAAGCAGTGCTTACTGATGAGGAGATGATTCAGCGTGAACTGGCATGGATGTTGGCGCTGGGACAAAACCAATTTTACAAAGCCCACAGTGGGTTCCTGATGCCGCTGATTATCATGGGCTGCAATGCTTGGCTAGATGCCAATGCCTGGGAGGACTCCGACGACCCAGTCAAGCAAACCCACGCAGACGTGATCAAATCGCTGTATCACGAGGTGGTCTTTGCTGCCGTCTACATCTGTGGCGGCTGGAACGCATTACGGGAGTTCACCAAGAAACACAGGGAATACCAAACGGACAACTACGATGGGCCTATACGCACCTGATACACCACCGCCACGCGACTACGCACAGGAGAAACGGGACACCCTACAAGCGCAGGTTGATTTAGCGCCTGACCTCTACGCAGCAGAGGCAAGCGCTGACTACGGTCGCCCAGCTTACGCTAAGCTAGACCTGCAGGTTTTGAGGGACACCCTGCTGGGCTCTGAAGGACAGCCAGGGCTTCTCGACCTGTATGAGCGCGATGTCATGCCTCGACTTGGCGCAGCCGATGCAGCCGCTCGAGATGTAGCTCGTGAAGCAGACATCGCAGCCGTTGAGAGATTAGGCCCTAGAGCCACTGAAGCATTCAGAGCGAGCAACCCAGAGCAAGCAGCTTTGATGGACGAGCTAAACCTGCAAGCTATGACCGACCTGCAATCGGGTGCATCATTGCCACCATCGGTTGCTCGAGAACTGGAGCAGTCCGTGCGAGGCGCTCAAGCCGCTCGTGGCTTCGGTTACGGCATGGCTGACATCGGCCAGGAAGCATTGGTCAAAGGACTTCAAGCAGAGCAGTTGCAAAGACGTCGTCAACAGTTTGGTCAGCAAATTGCTGGGCTAAACATGGCAACTACACAAGACCCGTTCCTGGCAATCCTCGGCAGACCTGGAGTGCAAATTAATCAAGCCATGGGTGTTGCTGGTCAGGGGCAATCATTTAACCCAGGCAACGTCTTCAACCCCGAGTCAGCGTATGCTGGTTCGCTATACGCCAACAACTTTAACGCAGCCAATAACGCTGCCATAGCCTCAACCAACGCCAAAGCCGGTGTCATTGCAGGTGGCTTGAGCGCATTGGGTGGCGGTATCGGTTCCTACTACGGATCCAAATCAAGCTAATGCCATACAGTCAGCAATCCTATCAAGGCCAGGGGATAGTTACTCAAAACGTCACGCCACGAGGTGGCGAGATCATCGGCGCAGCGTTAGCCGACGCAGGGCGTAGCATCTCGCAAGGCGTTATGGACTACAAGCGACGCAGCGGGGCCTCCAAAGGCATGCGCATGACGCTCGAGCAGCTTGGCTTGCTAAGCAAGGAGGAAGCCGAAAGCATGGGGTTTGCTGAGCTGCTTGAATACAGCAAGAACACGCCAGCTCTGCTTCAGCAAATGACACAGGAGCAGGAACAAGGCTTCATGCGCGATGCCTTCGCTGCTTCTCAGCCACAGATGGTTGAAGACCAGTTGGTCAACAATCAGATGATTGAGGCAGCCAGAATGCGGCGGGATCAAGCAGAGACTGACTACAACATGTCCCTGCCTCCAGTTGGTTCATTCCCTCAAGAACCTGAGCCCAGCACGTCATTCCTGCAGCAGATAGCCCCACAGCGAGTTGCCCAGGGCGGTAACTACAGAGCAGACAGAATGCCAGCGATGTCGATGGAGGATCGAACGGTCCCCTCGGAGGTCAAGACACCCGAACTGGTTGTTCAAGCTATGGAGGAGAAGCAAGCAATGCTTGCCAGTGGTCGCGGCAGAAAGTCAGCACCACCTACAAACGCGCCTCAACCTCAGCAGACAGCACCAGCACAACCTGAATTAGCGCAGCAACCACAGACTAATCCGTTGCTTGATAAGCTGAACACAGCCCAGCAGGAGCTGGATCTGCTTGAGATTCGTCAACGCGAGGGAGATTCAACGATCAGGCAGGAAACTGCCGACGAAACCAATCAGAGGTTTTCATCTGCTTTGGCTGACTTGGTTCAGAAATATCCTAAGGCAAGCAAGCTAGCGTTTGACATGGTGTTTAAGGACAAGCAGGCGATGACGCCATCCGAGCAACTGGCATACGTCAAATACCAGGACGAATACAAAGCCAGAACGATCCCTGGTGTTGGTGTAGCACCTAGCGTTGAAACCGCCAATGAGCTGCGTAGCCTTCATACTGCTTACCAGAAAGTAGACACTGGCGTAAATCGATTGCTTCAAATCCTCAAAACTCCAAACCGGACCATCACCCCTGAGCTTAGGAAGGAAGCCAACACAATCAAGGCGCTGCTTACTGGGGCACTCCGAATCAATATCGTTGGTCCTGGAGCATTCACAGAACCTGAGCAGAAACTTATTAACGGCATCATTGCTGACCCCACAGCCATATTCAGCATTGATGCTAACACCAGAGCCTCGCTTATCACGCTGCGCAATCGCATTAAGGACGACCGTGACATCTATGCAGAGTCAATCGGCATTGGGAGCATTGGTGATAGCGGGAATGAACCAACTTGGGACGGAACTAAATTTCGGTGAAACGAGTCTACGTTGAGGGATACGACACCTATGTCAGGTTTCCTGACGGTGTGAGTGATGA
>Ga0196905_1000556_pt1 | contig 14930 bp, 5 predicted proteins | sample CB_VirMetaG_3_FD_169098 | JGI IMG/M metagenome (GOLD analysis project Ga0196905, IMG submission 169098) | Freshwater to marine saline gradient viral communities from Chesapeake Bay - CB_1508_1S Viral MetaG (v3) (version 3) | ecosystem: Environmental > Aquatic > Marine > Coastal | place: USA... | reverse complement strand
TAGATCTATTAACCCAGTTATTCCACACATTAACAATTCTGTTTGAACCAGATGGACGGTTTGTGCCGTTTTTCATGCGGTACAAAATATCTTCCATTGCCTCAACCCAATTATTTCCAACAGCAGCACGTAGCTTATTCATATTTTGTTCTGAAAATACTACGTCGGCATTTTCAATAAACTGAGCTAGGAATTCTTTTCTATTAGTTTTTTCTGTTAAATTATTAAGATCACTTAATATTGTTTGTGCATCCCAATATTCGCTAGGCTTTGGCCAACCTTTGCTTAAATTTGGTAATGACATTAATACACTAATAAAATCTTTTAGCTCTTGACTTCCTTCAACAATTGCAACTAATTTATTACGATCACGCTCTGACAATCCAGCAATTTCATCTCCTTGTTTGTTCCACATGTAAACACGTATTGCTTGATCATAAGTATAATCTCCGTCTTCTATTTTTTGTTGTAAAAGCCTAGTAATACCTTTATTTTCTGCAAGCAGGTTGCGGTATGTTCTTTTAATTGATTGACGTGCTTTATCAATTTGGGAAATACCATGAGTATATGGTATAACTAAATTGTCGACAATCCATTGTTTTTGTGCATCGCCTTTAGTTCCTTTTGCTAAAACATCATACATTAACCCCATGAAGTCTTCAGCAGACGGCGGGAACCACCAATTCTTTAAATTAAATTTGTCAATTTTTGCACCGCGTCTTTTACCAACAACCTGCGAAAATCTTTTATATTCCTCGATGCCAAACTTATCTTCAATGATTAAATTGAAATCTTTATCAAGACTGCTTAAACTATATTTTGCTTGAGGTTTAAAGATATAATAATCTTTTGCAATATATTCTGGCTCATATTCATATTCTGGTGCTACATAAATATCTTCTGTCTCTAGCTGCCACCCAAGTTTTTTAGCTAGCATCTCAGCAAGTCTATTATATAGTCTAATTCTTGAATTGCCTGACCCAGTAAATTCAATACCTTTAATTGCTTTATTGTTTTCTAAAAAATGTATTAAACTATTTCCAATAGTTCCGAATAATTTAAAAGGATTAATATTTTTTTCAGCAAAGTTTCCTTCTAATTTGGTACTATAATTAGCCTCGCCTTCCTGTAATGTAAAATTAAACATTACATATGGATCGCGAGTTTTAGATCTTGCTACAGTAGCCATATACATGACATATACTTGATCATCTTCTAATGGACCTATCTTAAAAGGATCAGAAACATATTCTACAGCCAAATCGTCCCGCTCATAGATACTTTTAACTGGAGTAAAATCAATAATATCGTCTGTGTTTAAACTATATTTTTTACGCGAGCGATCTTTTTGTTTTTTTCTTGATTCTATAACTTGCTTTGCGGAATTAATATGTGGTGCTTCAGCAAATACAATAGTTTCATTTCCAGCTAATCCTTGTAATGTTTTTCCTTGTAATATAGGAGCCACCATTGAATTTCTATATCTGGCATAAGCATCAAAATTATCAGAACGAACATCTACATCTATAGGCATATTGTTCTTGAAGAACATATTAACCACTTTTTCTGTTGTGTTTCTATCTGTTAATACCCCTACCGCACCATTCTTAATTATTGCTTTAAATTTATCGGATGTTATCTGTTTATTAAGTCTATCTCCTATGAGCATGCTAATTACATTAGCCGGCAGCATATGCTCAAACATTGCATTTTTATTAGTTATGCCTGTCTCAACATGCGTTAATATTGCTATTTTTCTTAATAACCCGTCACTTACACCACTTTGATTTGTAAACAAGACTGCGGCTTTATGCTTAATAGCATTTGATTGCTCAGCGGTTATACCCTTTTCAGATAAAAGGCTTTCAAAATGAGTAATTATTTTTTCAATTACATCTCTAGCCTCAAATGCATTTTTTTCGTATAAGGCATATGCAGTCGCGCTATTTTTATTAATAGCATTTAACATTGCAGGCCCTTGAATAGATTTTGTTATATTTGCTCTGTTTAACTCTTTGCCATCTTGTATAAACCTTCCTTTATCTGTATCTAAAGAAATACCAGCGGCTTCAAATTCTTTTTCAAAAGCGTTATAAAATTCTATATTATTTTGAAAAACAGTAGTAGAGGTTCCACTATTTAAACCTTGCCCTAAATATTGCCACACTTCCACTATGCTCAAAACGTTGCTAGCAACCAAAGATTGTATAGCATCGGTAGCATGTGCTCTATTTGTCATGCCATATGGCGTTGCTTTGCTTAATATTCTTTTTTTCTTTACAGTATAATAAGAAGACAAAAACCCATTTTCGCCAGTATAAAAAGATAAAATATTGCCAAGTCTGCCAAAAGCTTTATAAGCTAAAGCTTCTTGCAGCGAAATTAATCTTGTTTCTTCTGTTAATGCTTTAATCTTTTTATAACCATAAGAAATTAATCTTCTTTTTTTATAATTAGAGTTAAAAAATTTAGCAAGACCTTTTATAGATTCTAAAGGAATACGATTACCAAATATTGCAACAAATTCTTTTTCTAATTCTTCTGGATTAAATTTACCACGCTTAAATAATTTTTCTGCAGCATTTACAATATTAGGCATCTCTGCTATAATTATAGGAGCGTCTTCTGCAGATAAAGAGTATTTTACTTTAAATGCCCCAGGATCTCGTTCTAAAGCCGTAATTAATTGTACACCTAGATTATCTAATTGATTAACAGAAGGTAGTTTTTGTTGCGATAAAAACATTTCTAATTTGCTTTCATCGTTTAAAAATTCTATTAAAAGATCCTTACCATATTCTTGTGCAATTAATGCAGCAAATCTTTCTTTTAATTTACCTTGTGAAGATGCGGGTTTGCCGGGCGCTAACCAATAATTTTCCCATTCTTCTTTGGTTATTTCTTTTCTTTCAAATATTGGATTACCTTTTGCCCCGCCATATTCTCCAGCCTCTGCTACGGTTTCACGCATTTGTTTACCATCAGGACCAAGTTTAGGTTGAATCCAAGATTCAATACGATCATTTAAAAAGCTTTGCGGTATTATTTTATATAATTCAAAGCTACTTTCAACAAGATTTTTAAACCTCGGTGATCTAGGTGGAGCAATAATTTCTTTTTGTAAATATTTAGTAAGCTCTTGCTCTAAAAATTTATTAAGCATTGCACGAAGATCTTTTTGTTCTTCAGGCTGCAATGTTAATTTTTGGTTCATTAAAGCTTCAAACTTTTCTTTTTCATTAGCAGGTAAAGCTTCTCTTTCGCGCTGAGTAATTACTTCGCCAAAAACGTTTACAAACAGCTTATTGCCATTTTCGTCTGTGGCTTGATTAGTATCACTTTTTTGCCAGTCTAATCTTGTGGTAAGTTTTATACCATTAATTCCTTCTTGTGTATTAAGGAATTTATCCAATGCTTTAAATATATTATCCCGCACCTCATTATTAATAAGGCCGGGTTGCATTTTATTTAATCTATTAGCAAAGCTAATGCTGTTAGCTAAGCCAGGAGTTCTTGGCACATCTTTAACCTCAGCCTCTTGTCGTGTTACAACATCTTCAGATTCTTCTTGTGAAAACTGCGTTGTTAAATCTTCCATGCTAGCTTCCCCAAAATCCGTAACAATACTAGGGTTGGTATCAAAAGCATCTCCAATTCTCCATTTAATAAATTTATTTAAATAACCATATAGGCTATCATTTTTTGTGCCGTCGAATTTAGCTATATCTTTTCGGAGAAGAAGTTGATATAATGTCTCTTGTACAAGCTCATTCATATCAAACTGCAATCCTTTAATAGCTCGTTTTTTTGCCTGAGCAATAATCATACCTGGCAAAGCATTAACTATTATTGGATCTTCAGGATTAAACTCGCTTTTATCAAATTTACCGTCTTCGTCTCTACCTAGTTTGTCTAAGCTTTCTTTAACTTTTTCAAGTTGAGATTCAGACATTACAACCATATTGCCAGAGCTTAAAGATGCTTTTATAAAAGCCTGGTCTTTTTCTGGCAATTGAAACGAGGCTCTAGCTCTACTTTTTTGCTGAAGCTTTGCAAGAAAATCTAAAGCATCTTCTACTGTATCAATTTTAAATAAACCTACTTTTTCTTTTCCAAAAAATTTGCTTAAAAGATTTTTAGTAAATTTCTTTACAGAATATAAAGAAGCGCTACCCGTGTTTTTTAATTTACCAGCTCTTGATAAATCTCCAATAAGCATTACCATTTCTTCGGCAAGGTTTCCCGGCAATTCTTTTTCGTATCTTGCAATAGTGCGGTCAATTGCTTCTTTGTCTTTTTGACTTAATAAGCCGTCTTTAAATTTTTGCTCGAAATAATTTTTTAATTCTGTTTTTAGCTCAGTTAAATTTTTAGTATCTATGTCTCCAAATTTTTCAGCTAGGCCTTGCTCAAGCATATATGCGTGGCCGTATTCATGAACAGGCGCTTCCATAGCTCTTTCTTTACCTACTTCTGAAACGTTTTCGCTCATTATTGTACCGTAAATAGCACCTTCATTTATAAACTGATTTTTACCGCCGGCATATATTCCATTTTCGCCTGATGCCGCAAAAGCTCTTAAACTATTAGCTTGAATTTCTGTAAAATTATTATTTGGGTCGTTAATTATTTCTTCAGCAGAAGCAAGCCATTCTGTTTCGTTTTTACCTTTAATTATATATTGATTATAACCTTTAATACCATTTATAAGATTTTTATTTAAATTGTATCGGCCAAATCTATATTGTGTAGTAGCGTCAAATTTTTGGTTAGTTCCTCTAAACTCAACTGGTATATTTATGTCTTTTAATATTTTTTCTCGCTGCGCCATTAAATCATTTCTTTCTTGATTTAATCTATTAAGCAAGTTGTCCTTATAAGAACCCGTCTCATCCATCAAGCCGGCATCTATAGCGTCTTGAGCATTCTGTCTTAAAGCAGCATTTATATTAAATAAATCTATACCTTCTTCAGTTGTTAAAGCAGACGCTGAAGCTATAGTTACTTCCGCTTTTCTTGCCATTTCAACATTAAGTGCTCTTCTTCTTTCTCTTAAATTTAACCTTTGCTGAGCCGTTAGTTTATCAGAATTAAGTTGGGCTTGTATTTGCGCATGTTCTTTTTGCATTTTAAGAAATTGCGATCTATCCGCCGCAGAAGCAGTTTCGCTAATTAACAAGCGGCCAAGGTTTGAAAAAGCCGGTCCACCTTGTATTGCTAGTGAAGATAAAGCGGTATTAAAAAAGAAATCAGCATCAATGCCTTCAATCAAGCTTTTATCTTTATTATTTAAAGCTGTAATGTCTATAAAATTATGACCAAGCTGTGTTAAAGTTTCTTCTGTTATTTCAATACCAATACCACCGCCAAGACCAGCGCCTAACCCAACGCCTTTAGCCATTATTCTACCCATCTTATCACCAACAACGCTTCTAAATGTGTTTGTGCCATAAGATCGGCCCATTTTACCTATGTTTTTAAACAAAGCTAAATTACCAAAAGCTTCTGCCCCACCTTCAATTGCTCCAAAAGTTGTAGCAACAAATGCTTTTTGTAAATCAGTATATGTTAATGCTTCTTCGTAATATCTAATTTGCTTATTAATTTCGTTTCGGTCATAATCATTGTCAACATTCTCTAACTGAGCGCGAAGGCTTTCTAGCATTTTCGGAGCGTTTTCTTGGCTAATCTCCATTTCAGAAAGCTTGCTACCGCCTGACATTAAAAAAAATGAACTTCCAGAAAGATAAGCTGCGTTGGCGGCGCCTAAAATACCACCACTTGCAATCGTTGCTCCGCTTATTATAATAGACGGAGAATTTCGAATTAAAGAATCTGCAATTAAATCAGACCAATCATTTCCTTCACCTAATTTTAAAGGATCAGGAAAAAGCTCCATTTGATTTTGTAGTTTACTTGAATAGTCAATAGCGCTTTCATATAATCTCATTCCGGCCAATGTAGTTGCTACATTTTGTGGCCCGCCCATTCCTTCTAAGCCCATTTGCCCAAACTTAGCTAAATAAACCGTCATGTCTGCCCACGTTTTTTCTAAAACAGTATCCAGCAAATTAAGCTTACTATAATTTTTAACTAAACTAGCTATTTCTTCTTCTCCGATCTGGAATTGACGCATTTCTTTATCAAGCTCGCGTTGATCAAATCTAATAGCATATCCTTCTTTATTAAGCTGGCTGGCAATATTTGACAATCTATTGGCTTCTGCTTGAAAGTTATTTTGATATTCAATTACAAGCGAATTATATTTTTCAATAGTTTCAGGATCAGAAAATTCATTAACTTCTCCTAAAGCATCTATTTGATTTTTTAAACCAGATATATTTTGTTCAAATTTTTGTTGATCTTTTTCATATTCAGCCTGCTGTTGCAAATATGGATCAACACGTGAAGAAAATTCTTCTACTCTAGATAATAATGATTTGCGCTGTTTTTCTCTTTCTTGTTTAAACTCTTCTGTACGCAAAATATCATAAGAAGCCGGTTTATCCGCGGGCTTTGGGACCATTACCATACCTTCTGAAGAATATTCAGGCACCATTGTTTGAGGTTTAGCTTTTGTCTCTAAAGCCTCAGTTGATTTTTGAATAGCTTCTTCGGCTCCAGGAATAGTTAAAGCAAGTTGTTGGCGCTCCTCGTCTGTAAGATTTCCATAAAGTCTATTGCGCGTTTTTGACTTAAGCTCGGTGATAACATTGTCAATAAGGCCATCAGGTATCGCACTTAAATCAAGTTTACCTGTTTTTTGGTATTCTTCATATAAAGGATAATTTTTCCCCAAATATTCTTCAATAGACTTTGCATCAATACGCCGCCCTCCGCTATATGCTTTGCCATCTTCCCCGCCTATTTGACCATAAGTATATTGCGTTTTATTTGCTTTTAAATTAAAAAATCTACGCGCAATTTCCTCTTGTGAATTTTCAGGCACAACAGAATCTACAATAGCTTGTATGCCTTCTCTTGTTTTAGGGTCTGGTTCTGTTACGTCTTTACCTAAAGCCGTAGTATCATCTAAATCAAAAAGATCTTTTCGCTCTTCCAAAAATTCTTCTGGAGTCATACCAAGGTCTTCAGCATACAAAGCAAGTTCTTGCTCTGTTATAACGCTGCCGTCTTTTAATTTATAATCTGGCATTATAATTTTTTACTATTTAATTTTGTAAACTCTGTAACGAAATCTTCAACAGTATTATAATAAATTGAAGTAATATCATCCGTGGCTGTTGCTACAATTTTGCCGTTAACTATTTTAAGTTTATATTTATTAGCGCCTTTACTTAATTTCATTGTTTGAGGAGATATAAGATCACCTGTTTTATTGTTGTTTATAGCGTCATTTAAAGTATCTACTAAATTATCTAAAAATGTTTGGTGAAAAGTATCTAACCCAAATTTATCCCCGGTATTCTTTGGAGTATTTCTTTGTTGGCCTTTTTTAGCAGCCTCTTCAACCATACTCATATATTTGTCGAGTATTTGCTCTTTAGCCGCTGCTGGATTTTTCTGAATTTCATATGCAGATAAATTAAGCCCTAGGTCATATCCTTCAAAATCATCTAAAGCTAAAGACATCATAACGTCTTGGTTATTTAACATATTACCAATTTGGTTTCTATAATCCGCAAGTTGTTCGCTTGTTAACCCCTCTTTTGGTGTACTAGTAGATAATTTAGAAAGTACAGTTCCAATTTTTGTTGCTTCATCGTCAGCGCGGTATTGTAATTCCGGTATATCTTCGTATTTAACCCATTCGCCATTTAATTCATATTTAACAACGCCGTTTTCTATTTTCATAGGTGCTTCGTTGCGCAATATGCTTCCAACCCCTTCAACAATTCCAGGAGCTTTAGCATCATTTAATATGCTTAGCTTTTTATTATTTTTAGGATCAAACATCAAAAGATCATCTTTCTTGTTTTTCTTTTGATCGGTAAACGTATTAGCAATGCTCTTTATACCATTATTAATTTCTAATAAACGTACATTTAAATTTTGGTATTCTGGATCTGAAGATTTTAATTGAGATAGCCGCTGAGACACCTGAAAGTATTCGTCCTTGTATTCTTTTAATGCAGATTGCACTTGAGGCAAGTAATTTTCAGGTACAACACCAGTGTCCATGTAATTCATGTTAGCTAAATAATTAGCCATTCTTGTTTCTTCTTTATTTATTTTAGCCGCTTGCTCTTGTCTATACGCATTAGCTCTTTCCCGTAAAGCATTAACGCCAGACATATCAATCTTTATTGGCTTTACCGGTTGATTTTGGGTGCCATATACTAGCTTAGCACCTTCAATAAGAGCGGTGTTTGGGCCGTAATTTGGTAATGATGCGCTTTGTTTTTTTGCCATGATTTAAATATTATGCGTAAGCCGCTGATATACCGGCGGTAGCCATTTGTCCAACTCCACCAATTAATTGTTCAGTTGCTTGTTGTCTTGCTTGGTTTGCAGCGGCTAGTCGGCTTTGCGACATGCCTAGCAATGTTTCTGTTCTTGCTTGCTCTCTTGCTTGTACATCTGCTTCGCCTTGAGCCTGTAGTTGTTGTATTTGTGCCCCTTGTTGTGCAGCAGCTATTTGATTTCTAGCTTCTTGTTGACCAATACTAGCAGATGCTTGTTGTAGATTTGTATTTTGCTGATTAGCCATAGCCTGAGCTAATGCGGCAATACCAGAACCACCTGCTGCTCCTTGTAACGCACCCATTGTGTTGGCTAGACCTTGTTGTTGTTGCTGCGCCATAAACTCTGCTTGTTGCGTGTTTACAGTTAAGTCTTCCATAGTATTTTGCATGCCAGCATAAGGATTTTGAAACTGCATATCCTGATATTCAGCTTGGCGCTGTGCCAATTGTCTTTTAGCAGCAGCTTGCTCTTTTCGTCTTGCTCGCCCGCCTATCATTGAGCCAAAAACACTGGTTAATCCTTGTACGCCGCCTGCTATGGCCATACCGGCTAATAGTGGTACCATAATTAATTAATTTATAGTTATATTATCACATATTATTAACTGCTTATAAATACTTCTGTATTAACAGCAAATAGTTCTTTTTTATCTGTTGATGTAATCTCCATGTCTACTGTTCCGTGATAGCCAACAATCCCGGAAGTATTTGCAGAATTGTCTTTAACAAAAAATATAAAATCATTTGTGCTATTTGGAGGAGGCGTAGTGCTTGATATTTCACAAGTAATACTAGTAGCTGTTTTTGCTATACACTTACCAAGCTTGTAAACCCGGGCTGTATCTCCGTCTTTATAATATATAATATCACTGCCCACTTGTAAAGATACATTAAATGGTACAGAAAAGTTAATTGTTATTTGTTCTATTGAAGCTGCCATATTATCCTAATTGTACTATTGTAAATGGGTTAGATTGAGCAAACGGTGAAGCAAGATCGCTTCCACTTAAAGTAAATGTCCAAGTTTTATTTGAACCAGTAGTATTTGCTGGCACAATAATTGTCATTGTTGCTACGCCTTTGTCATCTAGCGTTAATGTTTGATCATTATTATCACTTACATAGCTATCGACAGGATATGGCTCGCTGGTTGCAAATGTAACTTCGGCCCCAGCCCCACCATAAAATGAAATTTGTCTTGTTGTGCCATATGATTGAAATTTAGCTAAGTTAATATTATATGATGTAACTTCAGCTAACGGCGTATAAATCTCTATAGCATTAGCAACAAAATTAAGGTCGTTTAACGTTTCATTACTTGTACCAACAATATATTTTACTGTATATGTAATAGCCGTTGTAACATAATTTTCAGGTGTTGATCCAACCCCGCTATACGAAGCGCTAATTATATAATTGCTTTCATTGCGACTTGCCCCTTGCGTTTGATAATAATAAGGCAAAGTGGCGAAATAATATCCGCTTGTTGCAGTAAATGTTTTTGTAAATAAAGTAACTTCTGTGCCTTCAACTGCTGTTTGTGAAAATGCAACTGGGGTTGTAGCAGATTCTTGTATATTAGTTTGGCTTATTGTATACTCTCCGTCAATAGTAAATCCTTGTTGATTTGCACTTCCCTCAATATCTATTAATAGCTCAACATCAGCAGAAGGCATTACAAATCCTGCGGCAAATGTTACAAGGCAATTAACATTACTGCCGTTTTGTGAAAAAACCGCACTTGCCACTTCACTAGGAAGAGCATTACCAATAGAAAAATCTCCGCTGCTTACAGTATAACCTCCAATAGGGGATATAACAAGTGTAACAGTTGGGTTAGCTCCCGCTGATATATTATCGCCTGACTCTGCTTCAAATGTAGCGCTAGTTATTGTATATGTTTGTGCCGCCATAATTAATTAAGTGGATCATTTTTAACTGTTACCGTAAAGGTTGTATGCCCCGTATAGTCTCCAGTGTTATCCGCGTTACGCGCATTAACTATATTTCCGATACCCTGTGCCGCAAATTGTTTTAAATCCAGTGTACCAGATTGTGCCGTATTATCCCAGGTATCGCCTAACCCTCTAATATAGTTATAATATATATTTTCTTTATCTAAGAAAGTTGTAACAGCCCCGTCTTGTTGATCAGTCTGGATTAATGGCGCTATCCACCCGCTATCCCCTTCGTAAGAAAGAGTTTTAAAGTTTTTAATTTTACTTGGGTTATCATTAAATATAAGCTGAACACTTGATTTTTCTATCGATCCTTCATAAAACGTATTACAACTTTGATTATCGTGTGTCCATATCATACCATTTTTAAATGTATAATAATCGCTGTTTAATGATATGCCCCATTCTGGAATAAACGATTTACGCGTTGGCCAACCATCCAAAGATTCTTTAAAGCAAACTGTATTATTGTTTAATGTTAAGGTATAAGCGTCAGAATATATATCATAACTACCAAGAATAGTAGTAGCAGCCTTAAGATTATCATAAAAATAATCTGACATGCCTTTATTAGATATTTCCGTAAGCCCATCCATAGATAACCTAAGAACAACACCGCGTTTTTTGTCTGAAAAATATGCTCTATATCCGTATGATGCAAAACTTTCTGGGTTTTTAGATATGCCAAACTCACCAATAAATGGCACTGCCTGCCCTAATACATTATTATTTGAGGTAACATTTACATTGCCGTCAGCATTAAATAATGCGTCTTTATTTGCTAATATACGTAAACATTTATCTTCGCAAAGAGCCACTAAATTAGTGTCCCGTGTATGAAGTTTTTGTATACTACCATATATTGGATTAAGATCTTTAGTTATTTTTTCGGCTTGTATAAATTGATTAAGATCGTTAAGTCCTGATGTTGAATTATAAATACCTGAGTATATAAGGCCTGTAGCTCTTCGCTCCTCCTCATATGGCTCTTCAAGTACTGTAGATGCTTTAGTCCCCTTGTCAATAAACGGCGCGTTAAAATCATCTCTTACGCGATTTGACTCAACACCATTACCAAACGTAAAGCAATTATGATAATCTAATGCTTTAACTTGATTAAACTCAGAAATCGGATATGCCTTACTAGCCTCGTAATATAAATCTAAATCAATTTGTTCTTTTGGTTCAGTTTCAAAAATAGCAGGATTTGAACTTGTAAAATCATCTGTTTTTTCTTCGCCTAATATTAATAGTTGTGTAAAGTTTATTCCTGTTGTCGCATAAAAATTAGGATTAACAGTAACTTCTAAGCGTTTATCAAATTTAACGTATAAGCGTACGTAATTACGAGAAGGCACGTCATATTGTTGTGCTTTTTCAATAGTATACACTACAGCAGCCTGTGTAGCGCTACCTTTGTTAAATCTAATTTTTGTGCCAATCTGTCCTAATTTGCCCCATGCACTAAAGTCTATTTCATTTGAACTTTCAACTCTTTCAAAAACAATATCCCATTGTTCGTCACCAGTACCATCAGCCCATGGTGGGGCAACATCACCAGATAAAGGAGTGAGGCCGCCATCTCTATTTTCATGGCCGTAATACCTCGCTGGCGCATGGCCCCCGCCCCATATTTGAACAAATAAATTACCGCTATAATTATAGCCATCACTTGCCGCAGAATTTGTTACAATACCGTTTGAAATAGTTGTTGTGCCCCAAGATCGAAATCTCATATTGTTTTCAACAATAGTCCCAAGGGTTTTAAATATATTTTCTGTAAGCGTATTATTTTGTTCAACGCTTACAAAAAACTTGCCTTGGAATTGGCCCTTATCTTCAACATCAACTTCGCCATATATTTGTAATTGTACATTTGGCGAGCTAATGACCGCATCACTTTCGTCGTATAGGAACTCAACATCGTTTAAAAAAGGCTCTGTTACAAATACCTTTGCTGCATCATCGGCGCCTGTAAATATTGCATTATTAATTTCGTAGAATCTAGAATTTTCTGTTCCGTTTGTAAATCTTATATAATTACCAGGAACTAAAATAGCTTTAGTATCTTCTTCAACACCGTTGCTGCCATTTTCTTGGCTTATGAGAAAGAAAGTACTACCTGTGGTTGGCGTGTTTCCAACAGTACGGTTTGTTTGCTCTACATAATTACCATAAGCTGTACCAAAAGCAATTAATGCATCACCTAAAAAGTCTCTTTGGGAAATAAGCTCAGCTGGCGCTTCATTTGAAATAGATAATACTTTATATTTATTGTCAGTGGTTAATATAGGCTTATCCGTATCATGCCCTTTTTTAAGTATAATATAAGAATCGTCTGTTAATTTATTTCTTTCAGACGACGGAAAAGACAGCCATGCTGTTACTCCGTCTTTTGATTTGTATATTCTGTCAACGGCTAAATTGTAATATTCATTTGCGGGGTCTTTAACAAAATATTTAAAGTGAGTAAACCCAGTTGGCGCTGGAGAAGTGGCTTGTACTCTTAATTTGTTTTTTTGTGTGGAACGTGCTTTAGGTATATCTATAGCGGCGGTATCATTTGTAAATATTGGTGTTTCCCGGCCATATTCATCTTTAAATACAACTCCGACCTGATAATTTCTATTTGATTTAATTGAAGTTACTGGATTATCTGGATCTGTTGATCCTCCTGCTAAACTTACACTTAAGTCTACTTTTTCGTTTAATGTATAATTCTGCAAATAATTTCCATATACAATTCTATTACCAACTATTTCTTGTGATTTAGCTAGCCTTGGCACGTTGTCCCATGGCCGTAATAATTGATTTGATTGTATAACTTTTGAAATAAGATTAGTGGTTATGGCAAAATAAAAGCTAGGGTCGTCTAATTTATCTACAGTAAAATCATCAACGGCATATATAGTGGCATTATTTGTTTCTTTATATAATACCTGTATCTTTTTTACGTCAACCGGGGGTGTTTCAAATCCACTTAATGTTACTTTTTGTGTAACATTTGTCATACCAATATTATTGCCTTTTTTAGCGTTATATTCATATTTTGTAGGCAAAAATGCCACTTCTGTAAAAGGGGAAAAACAAGAAAATTGATTATCATCATATTGCCATCTATAAGCAAATCTTGGGAACTTATTTTCAAATGGCGGTGTTTTTTGAGATAATTCACAGTCATATGTAAATGTATTACTATCTACAACAATGCCAGATATTCCAATAATAAACACGTCAAATGAAGACGGGCTATTAACTGCATCAACTAATAAATTAACATAATATTGGGTTGACTCATTATCTGCTTCAATTGGGTCTGCAGTAACAATTAAACTGTCGCCAACCTGGAAGGCGGCGTCTGAGTTCGTTGTAATTGTAATTGGCGTATCGGTTTCTGGATCTTGTATGCCAACTGATGGTCGGAGACTGCCATCATTTAATTGTAATGGCTCGCTAAAATTATAAGCAAATGTTGTAATAACATTAGTTATACCCTCAACCGTTTCAACAGTGCTATTAGCAAGTTCCATTGTCGGGGCTGACAAAGGCGACTTTTTAATTACTGTAATATCTGATTCTATAAAATTACGGCCTTTATATGTACTATGAGTTGAAAAATTTGTTGAAATAAAAGCAGTAGGGCGGATGTCTACTTTTTTAGGCTCTGAATTATTATCAGTGAAATATAAATAATTATCAATTATATTTATACCTGTAATAAGCTTGTTTGAAGAAAATTTTAAAACGTTTTGCGTATCAACTAAAACAGGCTCAACATAATCTCTTGTTTTATCATATTCAGCAATACAGTCAACAGTTGACGATGTTATAAACCAGTATATCTTATCATTTATATCATCTTTAATTGCTCCAATGCAAACAGCGTCTAATGGTAAACCATAATAATTATGAGAAGCATCATTGTCTTCCCATAATTGTTTTGAACGTTTTTTACGGGCTACTTGATTACCAAGAATATTTTCAATAGCACCAACATCACTGCCTTCAGATGAGCCAACTTGTATATTTAATGCGTCTCTATATTCACCATTAGGAACTAATCGCTCGTCAAGGTCTTTGTTCATTCGACCTTTAAGAAATAACCTTTTTAATTCTGGCATGTCTTAGTGTTTTATTTGCTTAGATTTACCACGCATTACCTGTGTAAGCTCTTCAAGTTTAAGATTAGATAAGCGTAATTTAGCTGTTCTAACGGCTGCAAATTTTTCTTTATTAAATCTAGCTACTAAATATTCTGGAGTATTAGCACGTGTTGCTAAAATAGCGTGTGCAATGCTTTTATACATCGCTTCTTCTACAAACTTGTGTACCTTCATTTCTTCTATTGTAGCAACGCCATCTGAAATATATTTAAGAGTAACGATTTTGCTAACCAAGTCAGAGCTAAAAAATATTTTAGATTTTATAGGATCAATGAAGAATAAACCGTTGCTTTGGGCGTGTTGCGGATCAATACCAAAGCGCTGCCCAAATAGTTGTGTATATGAAGTATTGTCTTCTAAATTACTAAAATCTTCCTCTTCAG
>Ga0196905_1000555_pt1 | contig 14986 bp, 23 predicted proteins | sample CB_VirMetaG_3_FD_169098 | JGI IMG/M metagenome (GOLD analysis project Ga0196905, IMG submission 169098) | Freshwater to marine saline gradient viral communities from Chesapeake Bay - CB_1508_1S Viral MetaG (v3) (version 3) | ecosystem: Environmental > Aquatic > Marine > Coastal | place: USA... | reverse complement strand
GCCGTATCGGGGAGTAATTAACGGGTATCGCTTTGGAAATCGTTGCGCCTGACCTGCCTGACCAGTCGTCGGTGTTTCGGAATGTGTATCCGCCGAGTGGGTTTTCATTTGCGATGGTGACGGTGAAATCATCTGGCCGCTCTTTGACTGCGGTGTAGCGGTAGATGACGCCTGAGATGTCGAGTCCTTGAACTGGAGCCACGCCCAATACAGACTCAGACATAGACCAAGAACTACCCCCAGCAGCAACATTAGGAGTGTAGCCATAAATGGGATCAGAAGAAGAGCAGGCTGCCGAATACGCCGCCAATAATGCCAAGAGCCTTGAGGCGCTTTTGCTCGACATCATCGAGGTTCTCCTCTTCTGGGGTTTTGTCGGTATGGGTCTTCCACGCCAACTTGGCTTCTTCGCCGATCTTGCCGTCATACGGGCATGGCGTACCAGCCATCATCATCGCGTCAAATACCTTTTGGTCTTGGCACATCACGCTGACAGCGGCCACTTTCATGCCCATGTCGTACAGAGTCTTGGCGTTCTTCAGCCGGATACAGTTCTCCTCGGTGAAGGTACTGCCGACAGAGATGCCGAGAATCTGAGTCTGGACTGCGCCAGATGCACCTACGGTGCAGAGATCGTTGCCATTGCCTGCCGAGAATTGCGGCGCAATAGCGGACGGTGGGGGGCTTTTGACGGTGGTTGTCTGAGTGCCGTTGGTGGTGACAGTCTGCTCAGAAACGATGGGGTCAGCGGCAAGTGCGTTGGTCGAATAAGCAATGAGGCCGCCCAAGAGCAGCCCCACTACCAACCAACCTACTTGTTCTACCGGGTGTTTCATGTGAACGAAGGCCCTAGAGCCCAGCACACCGCTGAATACCGTACACCGCTAATAACTGGGGCCACTCTATGCCTAACAAAAGACGGGAATACAACTACACTACCAGCAGTTTTAATGGGTGCCTGATTGCCACCTACGTCAAGCTCAAGTTCACCACCTTCGTACTCCGACCCATCGTTAAGTAGGAGAACGGCGGAAAGCTTCCTCTGCGTGTTATCTGCGTCAGGTGGAGCCGTATCAATGTGCCACGTGAAATGCCCACCAGATTTATATCTGCCTAACTGTGCTGGTTGAAATTTATTTATCGAAAAGTTCCAGCCAGCAGCTGAGTTGGCGTAGAGAATAAAATTATGTAGCATCGCTGTAACCGGGCTTAGCTCGTCAGCAAAAATTACATCAGTCTCGCGCACTTCTTTATCTACTGAGCCGATGTCGTACGCAACAAAACTCGTACTATTGGCAAAACTAGCTGGGGAAGACGCCTCCCAATCTAGGTTTGACAAAAAATAATCGCAGAGTTTCTTGTCTACAACCCCATCCCAAAACCAGTACGAATCTTTAACCATAAGCTAGAATTCCACCCACCCGGTTAAAATGTATTTGTCATTGGACAGAGGCGGGTTGCCACGATGCGTGTGAGTGAACGAGGCCGGGAATATGACGCAAGTGCCGGCAACTGGCTTTACCCGCTTATGTAAGTAGAGGAACTCAGTTTCTCCACCTTCCTCCACGTCGTTCAGGTAAACAATGTACGTTAGCAGACGGTTGCACGACGACCGAGAGCTAGTTTCGTAGTGCCAGACATGATAGCCCTGACCCACTTTAGTCCTTTGAATTTTATTCAAAACTATGCTGTGCGGATCAGACGTGCCAAGTACTGCATACTCAGCGGCGTATTTTGGGTAGCACTCCCCCCAGAACATTTCATTGAACGCGGTTCCTATCACCGATTCCAGCCCCAGAATGCTCATGCTCTGCTCTAATCCGGCTTCATTCGTAGACCACGAAGTGTCATCCTTACCGGTTTTTGGCATGTCGTTGGCTTCTTGTCTGGTCCACCCGAAGCCTTGGTCTATAGCACGTTCAAAACCAGAGATTGCCCTGCTGCAAAGGTCCGGGGAAAAAACGCCCTCATAGACGCCAAGAAAATCGTTCACAGTTTACCCTTGTAAGTTACGCTGAATCTAGCCGCCTTAGCAAGTATAGAAGGGCTTCGTGCTGAGTGCATAAGCCGCTCATCAAATAGTATTGCGCGGTTAGGCTTAAACGCCGCTGAGAAGGCTATGTCTTTGTCAGAATCAAAAAAGACAGTCTCACCCCCCCAATCATGGTGCCAATCAACATTTGGGTAGTACAACAGGGTCAAAACAGGATTGACGCCGTCCACATGGGCATTGCAGGGGGTGGCTATGTCATACCGATTTATGTACGCGTGACTTACCTTAGACACGAGCCCAAGCGCGCCAACTGCTTCTTGGTAAAAGCTATGTAAAGGGAGCTGAATAGCTTGTTCAGGCGTTAACCTACATACAGGGCGAGCCGCCCTATACACAGCCTTGTCGTCGGAAACCTGATCTAGAACGTACTGGCTGTTTAAGCAGTACGAATACACTTGGTCGTGCATGTGCGCTGGAAAAACAGAGTCATGCACCCAAATCGGTAAGCCGTCTATTTCGGCTGTTGGCTTCATCCATAACCTACCAGTTTATTACAACACGCCCGGCGCTCCCCGGAGCACCCGGACAAGCAGATGCCTGTGCCCCACCACCGCCGTAGTGCCCGCCAGCTCCATACCCGCCAGCGCCACCATTACCCCCACGATTTGAAGACGTACCGTTGCCGCCTACAGTATTACATGACGTACAGCACGGTAAGTTGCCGTAGGTATTGGCAAAGTACCCCCGCTCTCCGGCACTGCCACCAGAGGTGCCCGCTCCTCCGTTGCCGTAGCTACCTCCACCGCCAGAGTTTCCAGAAGATGCGGCGGATAACGATAACAACGCGCCAAATGCGGAAGACCCGCCGCCGCCACCGCCGCCACCGGCAGAGTTAGGGTAAACGCCACGATTACCACCAGCGCCACCACTAGCTCTAGTTACTGAGTAAGATGCTCCGCCTGTAACTGCATAATTGCCAGACACAGTTCCAGATCCACCACCGCCACCGCCTCCACCCCGAGACGTCGTGTTGTCTGAATGCCAGCCGCCGCCGCCTCCACCGCCGCCAGCGCCTTGGAGCGATACATTGATCGAGTTGACGCCGAGGGGGACAGTAAAAGTGCCGTTGTTGTTAAACGTCGAAGAACCTGCACCGGGGTAGCCGTAGTGTACTGGTTGCCACGTTCCCGCGTTTTTAACGTATACGGTAGTGGCCTCTTGCCAAGTTCCTGAAACTTTTGCGTATACGTTGGTGAGGGTTCGCCAAACACCGCCTGACTTTACGTACGTGAATGCCATAACTAACCTCGGCTAAACAGTAGCTTAAAAAATTTCTTTATAACACAAACGCCACACGGCCTAAGAGAACGATTTGGCGGGCGAGGTACCTCTATATACGCCGGATTAACGTCCTTCATCACCTGCGGTATGTCGCGTATGGCTTGGCGATACTTCTTAAACTCGCGCTTGTGCAACCAACTAAGTGGAGAATCGGGAAGCTGCGTCCAATCTGTCTCCATTAAATAAATCTGCCTAGTATTACGCACGTCATTCCAAATGCGTTGCTTAGTAGAGGCAAGTTCATAATCGTGCGGGTTTTCAGGTGGAGTGAACTGTTTAGTGCGATAGTCGTATTCCCAAAACTCGTCTGGCTTAGGATCTACATTAGTAATATCAACAAAAATTGATGTGATTGTACTGCGCGGCAGTACGTCTACCTCAATCGGTTTCCGGCAAAAACCATTATTGACTTCTATTACGAGCACAAAAAATTACGCCTTTGGGTTATTAGCTTTAACAGAAGCAATAGTACTTAGCATATCGGTTACTTCGGAAGGAACGCTGTCCCCGGCTTCTACTCGCCCAGCTATGTACTTCCAAATCACGTCAAGCTGGTCTCCTATGTTAGCGTCACGGTAATAGCCAACCAGTCTGGCGTCTTCGTACGTTTGAGGAACAAATTTAGCCTGCGAGGCTGACCACACATAAACAGGACGCGGAGAAAAACGATCTCCGGGGTAAGAAGAAGCTTGCTGCTCGGTTAGTTCAATGTCTCCGTCAACAAATTCGCTCTTTTTCTTAAACCCTACAGCAGCGGCGCCATCGCGAATGAACGCTACCTCAGCCTCCACAGGCTCATCGGACGCCGCCGGTTCAACAACAGCTGGCTCGTACGAGTCACAGAATGCGGAGCAGATCGCTTGCTCAGCGTCAGTCAAGTCAACGCGCACAAGGTCATCTCCGACCTGAACGATTTTGAACATGTTGTCGCCTTCAGGTTCGTAGTACAGGTAGGTGTACTCAAAACCAAGTGCGTCGATGCTGGCTGCTGGGTATCCGTTTACGTGAATACCGCCAGTTTCTGATACCGTTAATGCTTTCATTGTTACGTCCTAATTAGTACTTGTACCAGACGTCGCCGTCCGCACCGCCAGTTGGAGACCCGGTTGAAACGGTTCTAGCGCCGTAAGAATTTGTTCCAACACTACCAGCAGTTATTGTGAAGCCGAGGTTTGAAACTGCACCAGCCGAGGTTGATGATCCGGTACCACCATTAGCTACTGTCAAATCAGCGCCTGACCAGTTATCGTTGCTAACAGTAGACGCCGTAGCCAGAGAGCCAAGACCGAGGTTGGTTCTGGTAGTTGCCGCGTCGCCAGAATAGGTAACAGCCATGTCTTATCTCCTTAGATCGTGCCGCCAGCAGTGATGCTGCCAGTGATAGTCATGTTTCCAGAAGAGTCTAGCTTAGCTTTGCCGACTCCACTAGCCTCAAAATACAAGTAACCACCTGATTCGTAAACTTTCCAAGTGGACCCAAGAGGGATTTTTGAGCTTGCGTCTGCAACAACCGTTTTACTAGCCGCAACTGTGCCGGGAGAAGCCCCGTCATTGTAGTTCAGCTCCGCTGCGGTAGCGGTAACGCCGTCTAAGATGTTCAGCTCGGCGGTCGTTGAAGTGACGCCGTCCATAATGTTGAGCTCAGCCGCAGAAGCCGTAACACCAAGTTCCGCAAGGGTAGTGGAATCAAACCCGCCGGAGACATCGACAACAGCAGCGCCAGAACCTGCACCGTCGCAGTACACGATCTTAGTCTTACTAGCGGACACGCTTACGTTGCCACCTGAACCCTGCGTCAGGGTGACTGTCTGGTCAGAGTCGTTCTTAACCAGATACACCTTCTGCATGTCGTTCGGGCTTACGGTCACAGTACAGGTGCCGCCCGGAGAGCCAGTGAACACAATTACCGAATGACGTCCGTTCGAGGAAACGCCGTCGGTCGTGGTCAAGGTGTAGGTCGTGGAGGGCAAAGAGATCGAAACGACCCCTCCGATCATCTCCTCGATCAACTCCCAGTTAGTGTTGGTGGTATCGCCCCACGTGGTCGACTGCTCGCCATCCGCGATCAGTTCAATACCAGCAGCTGTGTACGTACTTGCCATCGTATTTCCTTAGCCGAGCTTGGCTTCCAGTTCTTTGACGCGAACCGTCAGCTCTTTCACAGCCTCGATAAGAATCGCATGGAGCTGGTCGTACTGTACAGATAAGTGCCCGTTAGCGTTGTCAAACACCGCCTGTGGCAGAACATTCTGCACATCCTGCGCGATAACGCCCGCAGCCAGTTTGTCAGTTTCTTTCCACCTAAACTCAACACCGCGAAGCTGGAACAGCTTGTCTAGCGCGCCTTCAACTACAACGATGTCCTTCTTCAGATTTTCGTCAGAAGTCGCGTTGAACGCACCTGCGTAGCAAATATCGTTGGTGTTGTCGAAGTAGAACGCGCTGTCTTCGTACAAGCGCTTGAACCCATCGGTAGTGTCTGCCGTAAAAGTAATCGGGCAGTTGGTGTCGCCGGTATCATCACTCGAAATATACGGCTCAACCGTGATGTTGGCGCTGCCGTTAAAGCTGACTCCGTTGATCGTGCGGGCTGTTGCCAGAGTCGTTGCAGTAGCGGCGTTACCCGTACATGACGCAGCAGTCGTAGCAGTCGTAGCAGTTGCCGCGTTGCCGCTGGTGCTCTGATTACCTGCGGTGTTTACACCCGGCAAGTTGATGTTGGCAGTACCGTCGAAGCTAACACCACCGATCGTGCGAGCGGTTTGAAGCGCAGTAGCCGTACCAGCGTTACCAGAAGCGTTGCCAGTTAGGTTCGCGGTGATGGTGCCTGCGGAGAAATTGCCGCTGGCGTCACGAGCGACGATAGTCGACACAGTGTTCGCGCTTGTAGCGTTAGACGTTACGGTAAACGTGACGTTGTCAGAATCGTTCGCAGTGAACGATGCGCTACCGGACAGACCGGTACCAGACACGCCCATCGACAGGGTGCCGTCGTTAATTACCGCCGTAGCCGAGGTCAGGGCGGTTACGTGGCCGAAGCCATCAAGCGTGATGTCCTGAATAAAGGTATTGCCGCTGTTGTTTACAGACGCCTGCGAGGAGGTATCCGTGTGGCTAAATACAGTTCCAGTCAGGTCAAGACCAGTGCCTGCGGTGTATGTGCCAGCACCAGAGAACTGAATAACCGTGATGGCGTCAGTACCGACTACGAAAGTTTCAGCATCCGCAACAGTCATTACCCAGCCGGTACCTGCGTTGGTAGTGCCGCCTTGAACGAAAATGTAGCCGCCCGGAATCTCATCTGCGGTGTCGCAATATATGCAACGGGTGAAGACCCATGAAGTGCCGCCGTCTCCGACGGTAGACAGGTAATAGCGACCGTTTTCTGCGGCTGCGGTCTGATCTTTCAGCAACAAGCCTTGGCCTACCGTGTCAAAAGTAACGCCGTCTACAGTAAACGAAGCCGCCGCAGCGAAGGTCATGGTTGCGCCAACGCCAGCAGTGCCGTTGTTGTACGTGCCGCTGATGTTCGCAGTAGAAGCTGCATCTGCCGCCGGTTTCAGTGCTACACCCTGCGCCACCTCATCCACATAGGACTTGGTCGCCGCGTGGAGGTTTGAAGTTGGATCTGCATGCAGGGTCAGGAACCCAGTCATGGTATCGCCAGCCTTCTCAACCATCGCATCAAGCTGGGTCTGAATTGAAGACGTAGCGTCTACATAGTTCAACTGCGTTGCTGTGGCGGTTACTTCCGTACCACCGAGGTGAAGGCCGCTGATGTCTAGGTTGGTCGTCAGGTCAACAACTGCCGCGCCTGCACCTGCACCGTCGCAATATACGATCTTCTTGCTACCTGCCGGAATGCTGACATTAGCGCCAGAACCCTGCGTCATCGACACCGTCTGATCGGAATTGTTGACGATGAAGTAAATCTTCTGCATGTCGTTCGGGCTTACGGTCACGGTGCAAGTACCGCCCGGTGAGCCGGTGAAAACGACCGCAGCGTGGCGAGCGTCCGAAGAGGCGCCGTCTGTTACGGAAAGCGTTTCGCTAGTAGTTGAGAGCGCTACGGAGGCAACGCCGCCCACCATCTCTTCAATCAACTCCCAGTTGGTGTTGGTGGTGTCGCCCCACGCACCTGCCTGTTCACCCTGAGTGATAAGCTCGATGCCCGCTACAGTGTAAGTACTAGCCATAATCTCGCTCCATTAAGCGGCTTTTATTTCTGACCAAATGTCTGAGTATGATGGGGCTAAATTACCCCATACGGTAGGACGTGTCACGCCCATTGTTCCGACAACTCCGATCGGTAGCACTATTGCTCCAGCCGTGGAGTCCTCGTTGCCAAGGTAAGCGGTCAACCCAAACCCGGTTTCGATAACGACCGCAGCTGCCGTAGTTGTTTCGTCGCCCAAGGCCGCTGTAGCAGAAACGCCGGTCGGTAAAACCAGCGCAGTAGCTACAACAGCCTCGTCGCCAAGTTCTGCTGTAGTAGAAACGCCTGTCGGTAGAACAACCGCTTTAGCTACTACTGTTTCGTTACCCAACGAAGTTGTAGCTTCAAACCCAGTCTCGATAACAACTGCATCAGCAGTTGCAGTCTCATCGCCAAGCGCCGCAGTCGCCGAAACGCCAGTAAGAGCTACATTAGCAGTTGCTACTATATCTACGTTATTGACGGAGACTGTAGCTACTACTTGTTGTAGGCTACCGTATTCAACGGCGATTGTTTGGCCGTACTTAATAAGTACGCTAGTGCCATAAGGGTCTGCGCCAAATGGCAGCTCGCCCCAACCAGCAGATGTAGCCGCAGTCGCCGAAACGCCAGTAGCCAGTACTAGCGCATCTGCCCGATTGTCCTCGTCTCCAAGGTAGGTCAGAGACGCTACGCCGTTTACAGGCACATCAGAAGCTGCCGCTACAACTACGCTGCCAACAGCGCCAGTAGCTTCGACCCCCGTAGCTATTACAGTGTTTTCAGTACGCTGCTGAACAGTGCCGTGGTTAGCCGCAGCCTGTACGCCGGTAACAGAAATAACTTGAGTCTGAATGCCACCAAAACCGGAAGCACCAAATTCTAATTCACCCCACGTAAAAGCCACGGCTAAACTCCGCCTACCCTTCTATTAAGCGATACGAATAATCGCGTTAGAAGCGTCAGCCGTCGGGAACTGGATCGTAAAGTCACCGTTGGTTGAAGTCTTGTCACCGCCGAAGGCCAGCACGCACACAGCAGGATCACCAGCTTCGGTGTCGTTGTAGATCAACGCACCATTAGCGGTAAGGGTTGCTGAAGACCAAGTGACATCGGCAAAATCAGTGTATGCAGTCGTGCTTGAGCTAGTCGGGGTCACGTTAGTCAGAGCTTCGCCTGCTGCGGTGTATCCGGTACCAGACACTTCGTTGCTTGCGCTGTACGCAGTAGTGGTCGCGTCCAAAGTCGCTGAGCTAGTGTACAGAGCGATGCGGAAAGTATCGCCAGTAGAATTTGTAAAGTCGTGCACGCCTTTCAGGAGTTCAACCTTGAAGCTGGTGCACATTGCTTGGGAAATAGCCATGTCAGAGTCTCCTAATCATTTCGGATAGGCTTGATTGGCCCGCCGCGTCTAAAGCTGCACAGACCGTGGTCCTGTCGCTCCGCGCCGCCTGCTTCAAATAATGAATCAGCACATGACGGATACGTTCTCTAAACGCGTGAGCCTGCTCACGCACTATTGGATCGGCGTTATCAGACACCGACACAATTTTTTCCAGAGCCTGCTCAGCAAGCTCCTCGGGGGTAAAGCCCCGGTTATTCGTGGTTGCAACCTTGACTTCAAACGGTTGCATGTCTACCTGTACGCCGAACATTAGTCCTTGCTCCTACGGTAGAAATCCAGCCCCTCTGCGGCTTGCGCGAAGGCGTTGATGCGGCTCAGCGCGCGCTGGAAGAACTGCTCGTAGTTAGAGATCATGTCCGGCTCGCCCTTCATAAACGTGTACGCTTCCACCAAGGAACCATATAGGAGGGCCGGACCTGCGTTTTCGCTAAGCCACGTTTGTGCCGATCCTGACGTAGAAGTGAGTGAAGGCGGACGGTAGAAATAGTGGAGTTCAACGTCATACGCAGCATTTGGAGTCGGACCGATAATAAAATTCTGTAGGTCGAAATCTGCGTAATAACGCGGCGAACTCGTATCGGTAGCATCCGGCCAGAACTCCTGAATAAAGTTGACATCTTTGTTCAGCAAAAACTGTTTGTCGCCGTTGCTATCAACGAACGACAGAGAATACGAAAAAAGCCAATCACTCGGCTTCGGCAAGTACTTGTTGCCACTCACAAAAGAGGCGCTGGCATTTTTACGGAACACCTCAAGCGGTGCTTCCTTCAGCACGCGCTCTTCCGCAGCTTCAATAAAGCTGTTCAGCTGGCTGACGAACACAGTTTCGGTGTTATCCGTGTAGTCCTGAATCGCCTGCTTCAGCGTTGCTAAGGTGTAACCAGCCATTAGGGTAAGTTATCCACAAAGTCGTTGTAATCAGTCAGGTCCGGCGCAGTCTCTGCCACATCAGGGCGAGCGTCGCGTAGAGCCTCAGCATCAGCGCGAGCGAAAGGAGGCTCAAGCTGAGGATGCTTAGTTTCAAAACATTCAGGGCAGACGCGTGAGCCATTCCATTCTTCTCGCATAGCGGAGTACTTCACTTGGAACCCGCACCGGTCGCAGATCGCAATCGCGAATTTGCCGGATGCAAAGGCCATCGTCAGAACCCGTAAGCCCGGTAATCCGGGCGAATCCGTAGCGAGCCACGCTCGGTGTCCTCGTTCGCAGCGCGAGCGAAGTCCTCTTCGTAAATCACCTTCATGCCCTGAGCACGCTCAGGAGCCATCTTCAGCGCCAAGTAATACGCCAACCCTGACACCATGCACGGTATAAAACGACTTGGCACATCCAAATCGTTGGTCAAGGTGTCGGCGTCTTCAATACGCTGTACGCGCTGCGTGATTACCACGTCAGTGCTGTTGTCGGGGGTCGGCCATACATAGAACTGCGGGGTCGTCGTGCGCTCGACATAAATCTGTGTTGGCCGACCAGTCTGGGCCTTGTTCGGCAGGTTGAGGTAGTCCTCACGCGTGATGCGATCGAGGGTGTAGTCAATGCCGTTACGACGTACTACAGCTTCCAGTACGTCCAAGTCATACGCGTTCATGGCGTAGTTAGCGGTGCCTGATGTCATGGTCTGGTTGACCTGAGCGACTTTCCACAGGTTTACCCCACGGTTAGTCCAGTCTTGGAACATCACATTCAAGCTGCGGCGAGCCTTACGCGCATCGTAGCCGGTGCGCATTTCTAGGCCGATAAGCTCGTACGCCTCTTCAATCAGTTCGGCGACGTCGAGCTTAAAATCGCTGCTTCCGCTGGTAGCCATTTAACGAATCTTCGCCTTCTTAGTGCCACGAACAGCAGCGCCACAGCCACGAGCCATACCGCCCTTAGCGTAGCCCTTCTTGGATTTGCACATGCCGCCCTTGCGGTACTTAGTCTGCTTTTCCATGTCGGATCTCATCACTTTGCCACCTGCCTTTTTGCCTTGCTTAGCAGCCGCATCTCGGGCCTTGTTTTCTTGGTACTGTTCAAGTTCAAGCTCGTTAATGCGCTGCTGGTAATCGCTGTAGCGGGAAGTGTCTTTCTTCCCAGCGGCTTCCATATTTGCCAGCTCATCACGGTATTGCTTGAGCACATCTGCGGTAGTTGGAGTCGGCATATTGTTCTCCTTACGCGTAGATCACAGTGACAGAAGTCACGTCAGCCAGTGCGGCATACGCGCTAGTTGCGCAACGGAGCGGGGAACCGGCCAAGTCAATGTAGCCAGTACCTACAGCAGCTGGCGTAGCAAAAGTAGCTACAGTAACGCCACTAGCACCGCCATCCTTGATGGTGATGCTGCCAGCCGTTGCACTGGATACAAAGTGAATGCCTAGAACCCGAGCCGGACCGCCGAATACAGCGCCACCAGTCGTGGTAAGCGTTGTCGCTTTGCCGTCAGAGTTAATACTCATGTTCGGCCCCTATTAGCTCGGAGTTACAGCGTTGGTGCCGTCAGCGTCAACCCAAGTGCTATCGTCGTCTGCGCCAGTAGCAACCTTGATTTTGCTGTTGGTAGAGTCGAAAACAACAGTGCCTGCAACCTTAGTGGCAGCAGTATTAACTGCGTCACCAATGTCTGCCAAAGCAGTAGCTGCGTATACAGGGATCTGAAGGGAAGTGGCGTCTACGTTGCCAGCTACATCGCCGGTTACGTCACCAGTTACAGCGCCTACAAAACCAGCCGTAGAAGTGACTGGACCAGAAAAAGTTGTGCTCGCCATGAGATTATCTCCGTGTTGCAGCACTAACCATATCGTCTCTGCAAAGTCCGCTGGGTCGGTCGATATGGCTGGATGTCCCAGAACCTACGACAGTTTATACGCAAGAGTTAAAGTAAAATCAAGCGAATAAAAAAGGGGGCCGAAGCCCCCTTTTCTGCTTTATAAGCCGTAGCTTATTAAGCGCCCGGAGAACCGAAGATACCCAGTGCATCCGACCAGCCGAAGCTGTAGCGTTCGCGAGCCTTGTAGCGCACGTTGCCAGTGTCGAAGTCACCTTCCATCTTGGTGGTCATCGGAGTACGCACGAAGTGCTTCAGACCATTCGGGATGTCAGTGGTCAGGAACCACGCATCGCTGTCGGTCAGGAAGTTATTCACTGCGTAACCGCCCGGAATCGCACCGTTGTTGGCGATTGCGTTGATGTCGTTGTCAGCAGTACCGACACGGCCCTGAGTCTCGAGGAGACGGGTCGCTACGAACATCAGGTCACGAGGAATAATCAGCTTCTTCGGCTTAGCCGCGATCAGCAGACCACGCTCGTCAGTCCAACCACCGATCTGAATTACTGCCGCCTCAAGGGAGGTTTCGTTCAGGTCAGCTGCTACAGACGGTTCGTTGGAGTTAGTACCACCAGACACCAGCGGGTGCGCGGTAGAGCACAATTCAACGCCGTCACCACCCTTATAAGAGCTGTTGAACGCGTTGTTGAGAACGCTGGCAGCCTTAATTTGCTTGGTGTAAGCCATAGCACGAGCCAGAGCCTTGGTGTAGCGAGAAGACAGGCTGTCATACAGATTATCTTCTACCGCTTCTTCAGTGATGCTGAAGCCAAGAGCGATGGTTTCGTGGTTGTAGCGAGAGGTGAACGCTTCCTGTGCAGCGTCGTACTGAATGGCAGCGCCTTCAGACTTAACCGGTGCAGCAGAGAAGCCGCTCAGCTTCACTTCTTCTTCAAACGAGCGATCGGAATTTTCGGTCTCGAAAATTTCCTTATGCTCTTCGCCGTAGCGACCATACTCCATGCCGAACAATGCGTTAAGGCCCGGCAGGAGCTCCTTCACCATTTGGGAACGTGAAATTGCCATGTGAAATTACTCCTAATTAAACGCCGGTAGAGTTGGTCAGCTGGTGCCCAGCGTTCCACTTAACCAGAACTTCGGTAAAGTTACCGGAAGCGTTCTTGGTTTCCTCAACACCTTCAACGACGCGGAAAGGCAGCGTGTTGGTGGTATTAGAGGAAGTAGCGTCAACGCCGCCGTAGGAACGACCAGTAGCGGTAGAACCGTTAGCAGAAGCACCTTCGTCGCCAGCGACGTTAGAACCAACATCCGCCTGACCAAGGGCGCTAATCACGCCACTACCGTTGGTAACAGCCATCTTGAACAGTACGTTCGGATCATCAACTACGTATGCAGTGATGTCAGAAGCTACAACTGAACCCGGATAGTAGTTACGGAAAGTCAGACCATAGGTCGGATCAGTGTAAGAACAGCCAACGAACACGCCAACAGCAGCGATAGCAGCGTCGAAAGCACCACGATCAACATAGCCGTCAGCAGCCAAAGCAACAACGTCACCGTTGAAGATTACGTCAGTGTTACCTGACTCAATCTTGTACGCACGGGTAGCGCCATTGTAAGGATTGCCATTGACCATCTTGACCGGAATCATGCCGTAAGGGGCAGAAACAGTCGGATATGCCATGAGATTTAACTCCTAAAAGGAAAAAACGAAGGTTCTAAGAACCACGTCCAAAACTGACCTGCGTCTTACGTTCTTGGTAGAGCGGCATACGCGGGTCATTCTCACGCATAAAGTTGTTGTCAACCGATTCGATTTGAGCCTGACTCGTACGGTTATAGTACGCGTTACGCTGTTCAACAAATTCGGTCGGCATCTTGCAGAGGATAAGGCCACCAATTTCTACGAGGCCGGATGCTGTTGCGTCACTATCAACGTGAAGCTCCAACTCAGGATGGTCCTCGAGACGGCAGGTTTCCCAGCCCTCACGCACTTTACGCGAAAAGTTCGTTGGATCTGCTTTGCCTAACATAGACTTACGAATCCAACGGAACGTTACACCTTCTTGTGGTGTAGGTTCAGGCAACAGGGATGCAGGTGCCCACTGCTTCTTACGCGCAGTCGTTTCACGAGTTTCTTGCGAGCGAGAAACCGGACGAGGTTCACGGTTACGAATTTCATCAGCCATTACTATTCTCCAGTTTCATCACTTCGCGAGCATAGGCTTCTGGGGAAATACCCAGCTTTCTAGCCATCGCTACTTGCGACTGTGTTAGCACTACCTTCTTCCCCTTCGGAGTTCTTCCGGCGGAGGCGACGACGGTAGAGGGTCGACGCTTTTCCTTTTTGGGAGCTGAATCCTCGAACTTGTCGGGAAACACCTCACGCATGCGAACGTCAATACGCTCGAAGTATTCGCTGGTAGAAGGGGGAACACCCTCCTTCAGCAGCTTCTGATGAAGGCCCAGCGCAAAGCTAGTCATTTCATCGTCGTTTCCAAACCACTTGTTGCGATCGCCCCATTCTTTAGAAGCAGAATCGGGCTCAGGCGCGCGAACACGCGGTTGTTGCGGTTGATTATATACCTGCGCAGGTTGTTGCTGTAAAGCACTGTTTTGCTGCGCAGTGTAACGTGGAGACATCGCATTCACTTGGTCCGCTTGGTATGTCGCGCGGGCTAAGTTCTGCTGAGCATTCGCAATCGCTTCCGAGTCACCCTGCTCATACGCATCACGGTACTCACGGGTGGCGGCAGCCAACGCCAATTTAGCGCGCTCTTTCGCCTGCTCCAACGCCCAGTTCTCACCTTGGCTCAGCTCACCACGGAGGCGGTCACGCTCGACTTGTAACTGTCTAGCGTATTCAGCAGCGGCTTCACGCTCACGAGCCGCTTCTTCTTTGGCTCGGCGCTCGTCATGCCATGCTTTCTTCAGCTGGTCGATACGCTGCTTAACCTTGGCCGAGTACTCCTCGGTTTCATCCTGCTCAAGCTCAGCCTTGACTTCGTCAGGGAGCGGCTTGCGGTTGCGGTCCTGCGGCGGAGTGTCGTCAACGATCTCAAGCTCGAAATCGTCCTCTTCCTCGACTTTTGCCTTCTTTTTAGACTTAGGCTCGTCTTCAATTTCTACATCAACTTCTTCTTCCATCTGCTTGTTTTTCATACCCGGTGGCATGCCAGATGGGTCCGAACCGATTACAAATTCGGTATCCTCAAAATCATCCTTTTCGGCGGCTTGAGCCATAAATTACTCCTAAATGCGGGAATATCCCGTTGGGTCTTCAAC
>Ga0196905_1000552_pt1 | contig 15015 bp, 20 predicted proteins | sample CB_VirMetaG_3_FD_169098 | JGI IMG/M metagenome (GOLD analysis project Ga0196905, IMG submission 169098) | Freshwater to marine saline gradient viral communities from Chesapeake Bay - CB_1508_1S Viral MetaG (v3) (version 3) | ecosystem: Environmental > Aquatic > Marine > Coastal | place: USA... | reverse complement strand
CTTTAATGTCTAGAGATGGATTCTACTTTGATTTAGACAGAGCTAATACACTACTACATACCCTCTCTAAGTTATGTGAGAAGCTAGAGAGTGGCTTTCAAGATGACTTTCCGCCGCAGCTACAGCCTGTTAACACACTAAAGTATCGGGTGACCAAGGGAGGTACTGAGTTTAAGAAAGTCGGCTATGCTAGGTGGAAGTATCCTAAGACTGAGATACAAGGAGACAGTTTGATATGCTATGACTATAAGATCTTTAACCCTAAGTCTAGCAAGGATCGTATTGAAGTCCTTAACTCAGCAGGCTGGCAGCCCACAGACAAAACAGATGGCTACAAGAAGTGGGAGAGGGATAGGCAGAGAGATGAGTCTAAGCGCCAGCACTGGGAGAAGTACGGATGGAAGGTCAACGAGGAAAATTTAGCTACACTTCCTGACACTGCGCCTGAAGGAGCTAAGAAGCTAGCTGAGTGGCTTACTCTTGAGGGTAGGCGTGCTGACCTTGAGGAATGGGTTGCTTGTGTAGACCCTACGGATAACCGTATCCACGGTGGCTTCTCAGGTATGGGTGCTTGGACACACAGGCTTGCTCACTACAGCCCTAATCAAGCTAACATAGCTGCACCTTACCACGGTCCAACAGACACACCAGTCGCTAGGATCAAGGCTGAGTATGACGGTCAACTCAGGTCTCTGTGGTGTGTGCCTCCTGGTTCTGTTATGGTTGGTACTGATGCTGAGGGTATCCAGCTTAGGCTACTTGCCCACTTCATGCAGTCAGAGACTTACCGTGATGCTATCCTCAGTGGCTCTAAGGAAGCTGGCACTGACATCCATAACCTTAACAGTAGGGCTTTGTTGTTGGATCACATCACCCGTGATATGGCTAAGACTTTTATCTATGCGTTCCTGCTAGGTGCCGGGTTAGGTCAGGTGTCCAGTATCCTCAAGTGCAGCATGAACGAGGCAAGACAGGCAGTCGATAACTTCTATCTGTCCATTGATGGTTTGCACCAGCTAAAGTTCGAGACCATACCTAAGATGTGGCAACGTGGCTACTTCACAGGTCTTGACGGAAGACGTATCAAACCACCATCACAGCACCATATGCTAGCGGGTATGCTACAAGCAGGTGAGGCAGTGGTTATGAAGACTGCTTTCCTACGGTGGCGAGAGACGTGTAAAGATATCCCACATAAACTACTGACTTGGCCCCATGATGAGTGGCAGGTTGAGTGCTTCAGCAAGGAGGATGCTATTGAGTTAGGCAAGCGACAGTGTGACGCAATTGAATGGGCAGGTCAGCAGCTCAATCTGTTCTGTCCTATGTCAGGTGAAACTAGAATCGGATACAACTGGGCTGAGACCCATTAGAAAGAGACACAGACTATGAACAACAAAAGCTATATCGTCCTCGCTATCGATAAAGGGGAAGCTTACCTCGTCGGGGCCGCTCATCCGTATACTAAACGGTTTGATGCTGAGTGTAAAGCCTACGAATATGCTACAAAAAACGCTGCAACCACATACTACGTAGCTGAGATCCAAACTAAGTACAAAGCCACAGATGTTGTGGTTACTGAATTGACTTGACATAAGCCAAGACATAAGCTACATAACTCAGACTGAAACCAACTAGGAAAACCTATGAACAAGATTGTTACCTTTGAAGCTCATGTTAAGTGGGCTAAGATCTTCGAGGACAACCGTGACCTCGGTAATGACGACACTGAGAAGGGTCAGAAGATCCAACGAGCAGAAGGTATGTACGTTATCGACTGCTACCCAACTGATCCTGACGGCTTGAAGCATCAGTTCGAACGGCTGAATGTTAACATGTCACCACTCGGCTACGATATCTTCCGTGTTGATGATGGTAAGGAATACCTTAAGCCTCAGCGTTACCACACCGGTGCCTTCCCTGAGATGTGTGGTGCTCCTAAGGTAGTCGATGCTGACGGTGATCCCTGGGATTCTGATAAGAAGCTCGGCAATGGTTCTCTCTGCCAGATTGCTGTAGAACTGTGGAAGCCTAAGACTGCTAAGAAGTACTACCTCCGGCTTAAGGCTGTAAAAGTTCTTGAACTGGTAGAGTTTGAGAGCAGTGTTGATCCCGAAGTAGAGTGGGCTATTTAACCATGGAAATTGATGAGCAAACCTTAAAAGAACTGTGCTACGGTTACGACTACGACTACAGTGTATGGAAGGCAATGACTGAGGAAACTATCGAAGAGCATAACAGGTGGGATATCCAGCTAAGCAGAGTATTCTGTCATGTACCTACGATGAAGTACTTCAACATATCCTGGTATCGTCCAGCTACTGAGTACCAAGAAACAGAACTTAGTCCTCACTATTGCGAAGTAACTCCGGTTACTCAGACAGTTACTGTTTACAAAGACGTAAAGCAAGCCAAAGGATAACCAATGGCTACCAAACAAAAGCATGTACTGATTGATGGTGATCTGCTGATCTATCGGTCATGTGCAACTAAAGCAGTTTCCACAGCAGACCAATGTTGCGACTACTTCGACAAGGTAGTTGACTTCGTGTTGTGGGAACTGCAAGATTTTCCTGACGACAGTAGCTACACTGTATTCCTCACAGGCAAGGGTAACTTCCGTAAGGATATCTACCCAGAGTACAAGGCTAACCGTAGCACAGGTAAACCTTGGTTCCCTAAGTGGTGCCGGGACTACGAAGAATACCGTAAGATCCTTGGTGTAGTAAGAGACCACTGCATTAAGACTTGGAACACTGTAGTCTGTGACGGGTACGAAGCTGATGACGGTATCTCTCTGGCTGCACACAGGCTAGGGTTTAAGAACGTCATTGTAGCTAGCTCTGATAAAGACTTCTGTCAGATTCCGTGTGAAATCTACAACACCTACCACTGGAAGAGAGAGCTAATCTCCAAGCAGGATGCACGTAGGAATCTCTGGGCTCAGGTTATCTCTGGCGACTCTACCGATAATATCAAGGGATGCCGTGGTTACGGTAAGCCTAAAGCCCTCAAAGCCCTAACTGGCTGTAAGACAGAAGATGACTACAAGCAGGTTACTCTACAGGTATACCAGTCAGTGTTCGGAGAGGATGCTGAGGAAAAGATGAACCTTAACTACCGTCTTGTTAAACTCTTGGGCTCTGCCAGAGAATATGAAGACGCAATCAGCCAAGGCTAAAGGTAGACGCTTCCAACAGAAGATAGCTAAGATCCTCACTGATACCTTTGGTTTAGAGCCAGGGGATATCGAGTCCCGTTCTATGGGTGCTCAAGGTGAAGACCTTATGCTATCTCCTGCTGCTAGGCGTAAGATTCCTTTTAGCTTTGAGTGTAAGAAACACAAGAGCTTCTCTATCTACAGTATCTACGAGCAGGCTGTGTCCAATGCCAATGGTAAAATACCTTGCGCTGTGATAGAGAAGGACAGAAGTAAACCTCTTGTAGTTCTTAGCTTTGCTGACTTCCTTAAACTTATACAGAAGTAGGATACACCAGTGAAATGAGTAAAACTGTTGTAGTAATGTCGTGTGCTCACGTCATGCCTAGTGTCAGTAACGAACGATTCGACTGGCTAGGTAAGTTCCTCTATGATCTTAGGCCAGATGAGTTCTGGAACCTAGGTGACTTCTCAGAGATGGGCTCACTTAGTACCTTTGACAGTAGGAATCCACAGAAGCTAGCTACCAGATCCTATGAAAAGGACATCAAACATACTTTTGATGCACACGACAGGATGTGGTACTGGTTCAAGCACTACAAGAAGGGGATGCCCCGCCGTGTCTTTATACAGGGAAATCACGAATACCGTATCGACCGTGCTATCGAGCATGACCCAATGCTGGCAGGCAAGGATTACGGAATCAGTACGTCCCATCTCGGAATTGACACTTATTACAACGAGTACCATCCTTACGATAATGGCTCTCCTGCTCTTGTACTTGACGATGGTGTGTGCTATAGTCACTTCATTAGTAGTGGAGCTTATGGAAAGGCTCTATACGGGTATAATCTGGGCTCTAAGCTCACTGAAAAGATGGGCTGCTCAGTTACTGTAGGACATGACCATAGGTTTTCATACTCTGTTAAGCCAGAGACAATGCTAGGACCACAACACGGCCTTGTAGTAGGCTGCTTCATAGGAGATCAACATGACTGGGCAGGACAAGCTAATCGAGAATGGTCGAGAGGGGTTGCTATCAAGCATGGTTACGGAGGCGGCAGCTACGACTTGGAATGGGTATCACTCGAACGACTCCGCAAAGAGTACGGCAATAGTTGAGATCAATCGACAGCTTGACATGATAGCTGTGAGCCTTAACATTATTGATGACTGCATGAAGGAGCTTAGCAAGTGACTGAACCTAAACAACTGCAACTGTTCCCCTACCAAGCCTTTGATGACTACCAGAACTGGGCTATGTCCAAGGCTATCTACAAGAACAAAACAGCAGCATACTTCTACCCAATCTTAGGTCTTGTCAGTGAGGTAGGTGAGTTTGCTGCTTTGCTTAAGAGAGAGATCAGGGACGGCGAGTACTCTAAGGAAAACCTTAAGAAAGAAGCGGGGGATATCCTCTGGTATCTAGCCGCTGTCTGCCGTGAGGAAGGTCTTACTATGAGTGAAGTTGTCGCAGCTAGCATTGAAAAGCTTGAAGGTCGTGAAAAACGTGGTACATTAAACGGTTCCGGTGATGACCGATAAGAAAGGATCCACTATGAAAGCTCTGTTACTTATTCCTGTTGTAGCCCTACTGTCTGCTTGTTCCGCTTTAGAAGGCTATGTCCATACGGCTGAAGGTGTGGCTGCTGAAGTTTATGCCATCCGTGCTATGGTACACTGCAAGCGTGACCTTAATGACCGTATCAATCTGGAAGCTGAGGTTAACAAAGCTATCTCTGGCCAGGATTCCAACAGCACTGTACTCTACATCCGTCCAGATTGCGATGGGGACACGAGTACGCCTGAGTAAACACTAGTAGCAGGGGTGTATGGTGAAACTGGAGATCACACGGGTCTTCTAAACCTGTAGTCTAGGTTCGAGTCCTAGTACACCCGCCACTTGTCCTGTAAATAACCCAGGAAGGTACGTAGCACAACCGTTATGAGGTATGGCCCGCGGCTGTACGTAAAGAGCTACACTGCGGAACCGCGCTCGGCTAGTCGCGGGATACAAGTCTTGTAACTGCGTAGCGGGAGCAAGGGTCAAAGACTGGGATCCAACTTAGTCAGGCTAACTGGCCGCCAATTCCACGGAGAAACCTAATGGTAACTTATGTAGACCCGCCGAGTGGGTGGCGGTATGGCTTTCCTAAAGCTATGCCAGATGACCTACCTGATAGTCAGACTTTTAGAGGGTGGTTGGTTAGTGAAGGATACCCTAAAGAGTTAATCGAAGAGTTTGGAGATAATTTCCACTGTAGTTACTGGAAAGAGGAGAAACCTAATGAAAAATAAGTACACCATCACTATTGATGACGAAACTGCTGACGCTATCATTATAAAAAACCTTAAGGAGTTCATCCTGGATGACCTTACTGATACAGACACACGAGAAGCTATGCTAACTACACTACAATTCTTTATGAGTAAGGAAGAGTTCAAAGACTTCTGTGTCGAGATGGTTACCGGCTACAACGATTAGGAGTTAAATAGGCAGATGAACGAATACCAAAACTTTATCCATACCTCTCGCTATGCTCGTTGGCTAGAAAATGAAGGAAGACGAGAAACTTGGGAAGAAACTGTAGATCGCTACATCAACAACATCGTAAAACCAGTACTAAATAGCTCTGATCTTAGCAGTCGCCTTGCTAATGCAATCAAACGCATGGATATTATGCCTTCTATGCGAGCTATGATGACCGCTGGTCCTGCTGCAAATCGTGATAACACTTGCATCTACAACTGTGCGTACCTTCCTGTAGACAAGACCACGGCTTTTGCCGAAGCAATGTTTGTCTTGCTGAATGGAACAGGTGTTGGCTATAGTGTAGAGAGACAGTTTATTAAGGAGCTTCCTGATGTACCTTTCCTCACTGAAGTAAACAGCCTTAAGGTTATTGTGGAAGATTCTAAAGAAGGGTGGGCTGATGCCTTGAATAGCCTTATCACCCATCTGTACAATGGAGAAGTACTCGACTGGGATTTGTCTAAGATCCGACCGGCTGGTGCAAAGCTTAAAACCTTTGGAGGTAGGGCTAGCGGACCAGAGCCTTTGGATAGCTTGTTTAAGTTTACTACAAACATCTTTCGCAATGCCGAGGGCCGTAAGCTGACCTCTATCGAGTGTCACGATCTTATGTGTAAGATTGCTGATGTTGTTGTAGTAGGCGGTGTACGTAGATCTGCTATGATTAGTCTGAGTAATCTCAGTGATGACCGTATGCGTCATGCTAAGTCTGGCCAGTGGTGGGACAAACATCCTTACCGTGCTCTTGCTAATAACAGTGCAGTTTACAGTGAGAAGCCAGATAGTGAGACATTCCTCCGTGAGTGGCTTAGCTTGGTGGAGTCCAAATCAGGTGAGCGTGGTATCTTTAATCGCCAAGCAGCAATAGAACAGGTTAAGCGTAACGGTAGGCGTAATCCTAACTACGCATTTGGGACTAACCCATGCTCTGAGATTATCCTACGTCCTCGTCAGTTCTGTAACCTTACTGAAGTCGTGTGTCGATCAGAAGACAGTGTAGCTAGCCTACAGGAAAAAGTCTACCTAGCAACGGTTCTTGGAACTGTTCAAGCAACATACACTTATTTCCCGTATCTTGAAAAACTAAACTCTGATTGGAAGACTAACACTGAGGAAGAGCGTTTACTGGGTGTATCTATGACAGGAATTTTGGACTGTCCTTTGGTATCCCTTGAGTACTCCTCTGATAAGCCTGCTCCTTGGCAAGTCTTGCGCAACTTGAAAGAAGTAGCTGTCGAGACAAACAAAAGATTGTCCAATAAACTAAAAATTAATCAAGCTGCTGCTATTACCTGTGTTAAGCCTAGTGGTACAGTTTCACAGCTTGTAGATAGCGCTAGTGGTATTCACCCTCGGCACTCTGAGTACTACATTAGAACAGTTCGTGGAGATAAGAAAGATCCATTGACTGAGTTTATGGTAGCTAAAGGATTTCCGCACGAAGACTGTCACTATAACCCCAACAATACGACTGTCTTTAGTTTTCCTGTCGCATCCCCTAAAGGCTCGTTGACCAGATCTGAACTAAACGCTATTATGCACCTTGAGCTATGGCAGATGTACCAGGAAGAGTGGTGTGAGCATAAGCCTAGTATCACTGTTAGTGTTGAAGACTGGGAATGGGTTGATGTCGCTCAGTTTGTTTACGAGAACTTCGATACTATGACTGGAGTAGCCTTTCTACCCTATGATGGAGGCTCCTATATCCAAGCGCCCTACCAAGGAATTGATGAAGATGAGTACACAAGATTGCTTGAAAAGATGCCCAAAGACATCGACTGGACAGAACTGCGACTGTACGAATCAGGAGACCACACCAAATCAAGTCAAACCTTTGCTTGCACAGGAGACGTGTGTGAAGTTGTCGATATCTAATCCTTGGTTAGATTGGATAGAAGCACAGTGTAAACTGTACAAGAAGTCTATGACCCTAGGGAGACCTAAGTAATGACTGAACTTGAGCTACTCAAAGTTGAGAATGCACGGTTAAAAGAGATCCTCAGGCAGTGTAATGTAGAACGCTACGCTGTACCATTTATCTGTGGTAAAGGAGGCGAAGAAGATTCCAATGGCTTGCCTGAAAGACTACATGTGTGCCCTGTGTACGGAGCAGATGTAGGTGCTACTGCCTTGTATGAACGTGTTAAACTACCGTGGGAAGACTAAGCTAAATGACATCAGCTAAACTACTAGCCAAGACAGTGATGGTTGAAGACTTCAGGTACAGCCTCACTCAGATTGTAGACTATGTAGCTAGGGTTAGTAACCCCACTGCTGAGGTACGGTCCACTGATAAGCTAATCAACTACATGACTGAGCACGGCCACTGGTCTCCTTTTGAGATGGTTAACATTGTCCTTGACATTACCACAACTAGGGATATCGGTAGACAGTTGCTCAGGCATAGGTCTATGTGCTACCAAGAGTTCTCTCAGAGATACTCAGCTACAGAAACTACTGGGCTTATTAGAGAGACTAGGCTACAGGACTATAAGAACAGACAAAACTCTTTACCTTGTGAAGACAAGGAGATCAAAGAATGGTTTACTGATGCACAGAAACAAGTTATGGATCTTAGCTTCCGACTATACGATCAAGCCCTTAAGAAGGGTGTGGCTAAAGAACAAGCCAGAGCAATCCTTCCAGAGGGACTTACTCGTAGCAGGTTGTTTGCTAACGGCACCCTACGTAGTTGGATACATTATATTGACCTAAGAACTAAGCCTGACACACAGAAAGAACACAGGGAATTAGCACTACGGTGTGCTGAGGCAATTGAGCCTGAGTTTCCTATGATTGTTAACTTTGTACATAAGGAGAACTAAGGTATGATCCCAGTAATGTGGATTATTGTAGCTATCATCGTTGGGAAAGACGGCAATGTGGTGAATACAATGTCCCCTTCTTGGCCGACACAAGAGGAATGTGAGAAAGTAAGGGCTAATGGAGACAGCTTTATCAAAAGCAAAGGATTCAAAGTAGAGTCTAAGTGTGTAATGTTTGGAGGTGTTGAATCTTGAGCAACGATAAGTATTGTGATTGTTACAGCATGTGGGTTACTGATTGTACCTGCGCTCAGCAAGTTGTCGAGGACAAGTCAGGCAACGGCCACACCCTAAAGCCTAAGCGTATTACCCAGTGTCTCTGCCGTAAGGAACCTCTTACCCAACTGTGTGGCACTGGTTCCTGTCACTGGGCTGGGGCGGAGGATCAGATGGATAAGCCCTATGTTGGTGTAACCAAAGGATTCAAGGAAGAGATCGAGGATTGGCGTCGGTTGCTGGCCATCGATAACATGGCTAAGAAGTATCTGGTTCCGATAGACGAGAGAGAAGATCCTCCACCACAGAAGGACATAATCAATAAGCCAGAGCACTACAACCATGGCTATATAGAGTGCATTGACTACCTTAGGAGCACCATGACAGATGAGGCATTCCAAGGATACCTAGAGGGTAACGCTAAGAAGTACCTGCATAGGTGGAGGTTCAAAGGTAAAGACAAGGATCTACAGAAAGCAAGGTGGTACCTTGACTACTGGATCAAACACAGGGAACAGGGGGCGTAAGCCCCCTTACCTTTGCTTAGGGGTAGTAGTTGTACTCACTGGAGATTACCTCATAGGTTCCACTGAACTGAATCTCAGAGGTATCCGTTAAGTTAGTGTCGTTTACATTGACAGAAGCACCCCCACCAGTACCTACTAGTTCCCAAAGATTTATCAACTGATTAGACCCAAACCTAGCTATAACACCTCTGTCGATGCTAGTACAGTTCGTAATGTAGACAGGGCCTACAACAGCGTTGTTTCTAGCAGTGTCTGTAGTTTCTCTGATATCCGAAGGTATTCTAACAGCAGCAGATCCAGTGGCAGAGCCTTTAGCTGAGAGTTTTAGCTTTACACTGATATGGATAAGCCTACCGTGCCGAGTCCAAGAACCTGTCTGGGTAGTGTATGCTCCACTAGCCGTGCTGATCTCAGTTCCACCAAGCTCTAGAGTAGGTGTAAATGTACCAGAGGTAGCATTACCAATAGGCTCAACACCATCCGCTGAGTAAGCATCCCTTGGAATTAGGTAGTAATGGTTTCCTGTCTGTCTCTCAAAGACAGAGGCCGACATAGCTACTTGGCCCTGGGTAGTTTCACTGTTCTTAAAGTTAAAGTACTTCCTGTCAGAAGTAGTAGCCCAGTTCGTTGTGTTGTTGAACCCATTAAGATCCACAAAGGTATCGTTAAGGTCTACTGCTTCTACAGAAATCCAGTTAACCTTAGTGGGCACGTAGTTAGGGTGACCGAAGTGAGAGTACACATCCCGGATGCCGATGCGATCACCTAAGTAAACTCTCTGTCCGTAGTCAGGCTCCCAGTAACCCCACTCATGCTGGCAAGAATTGAAGATCAGATGCTTAGGGTTATCGTTGACGTGAAGCATACCGTTAGCACCGAAGTTATCATACCCTGGTCCAGTGCCATGGAATTTACAGCCGATAAACCAGATACCGTATGCCCGCTGAGTGACCATAGCTACATAGCCACGGTTATTGGCAAAGCTCGACTCGTCCCTAAGACGGTAGAACTCTACATCGTTGTTGTTGCCAGAGTACTGTTGGGTGTCAGAACTCCAGCCGATGTGCATAGACGGCATAAAGATAACTGGTACGTTACTGACTGTTACTCTTGCTCCATGAGCAAGTTCGACCTCACTGAGACTGGTAATAGAGTCAATACGAGTGGACAGTAGCCTAGCCTCAGTGTCATTGAAGCCACCTGAGCCACTAGTATCCTCATACCCTGCACCGTACACATGGATCAACGCACCCCGCAGACTGGACAGAGCTACATCAGCGTCTAGTGTTAGGGTCTTGTCACCAGCAGAGATAGAACCAGTGACAATACTGAACGAACCACGTACAGAAGTGTAGTCACCTGGCGCTGCATCAACCAACTCTACCTCAGTAGCACTTGTATAGGTGTCGATCTTAGAGATGAAAGGATTGTTACCTGATCCAGAGTTAGGCTCAAGGACTACCCATTTCCCTACATCTCCACTGTCAAAGACACTAGCCGTAGCTGTTAAAGTATTGTCACCAGAAGCAATAGAGAACTGTACACCACTAGCAAGAAAACCCCCGTCTTTGTAGTTGGTAGGCTGGTAACCGCAGTTTTTAATCTGCATATTGTAGCTAGCCGAGTTATTCAAAGACTCGCACGACCAAGCAGTATTCTTTAGGTTTTCGAATACACAGTCATTCCAGGCAGACAAGTTAACATTAACACCTTTGAACCCTACAGGATCCGTGTTAAGATTCTCTTGCCCCTGTATTGTGATGTTACGCAGGTAAAAGAAGGCGGTTTTGGTCGGCTGCACCCATTCAATAAACGGAATCTCTGCGTACTTACCTGACCACAGCCCAGCAGTACGTAAGCCACGGGGAGTATATTGAGGTTTGATGATTACGTTTCCGGGACCGAACTCACCTACAAGACCAAGACCTTGACCAGTAGAAAATCCTGCAAGGTTAGCGTCTAGTGTATCATCAGTGAACAGAGGCCGATCAACTACATACTCACCTTGTGGGACTACAATAACTCCACGGCGGAGCTTAGTTAATCTCCACCAATCAGAAGCAGCCTGAAAAGCAGCGCCATTAACAGCGGCAGAAGCCGATGGATCAGCACCAAAGTCAGTGACAGTTATTCTCTCTGCTAGAAAATCAGACAGGTTACGCTCTACAGCGTTCGCAACGGATTGTGTATAAGTAAAGTCTGCTAGGTCTGTAGGTACAACACGACTGCCACCGAGGTAAAGGTTCTGTAGGTAAGCATCCTTACCATTAAGAATGTCGTTACTGTTCAGATCAAAGTTAGCTTCCATAGCATTGGGAGCACTGCCGTCTCTGCTTATGGTGTTATCAAAAGCATTAGCTAAGTCTTGAAGACTGTTGTTAATCTGGTTAATCTGGCTAGACAAAGCACCTGTAAGAGTAGGGATAGTAGGTTTCTTAGACATTATTGTTCCTTAAGTTTTCAATGCAAAGCCAGGGGCGTTTCCAGCAAAAGCTGAGAAGGTAGTAGAAGCGCCACTGGAAGGAGGAGCAGAGCCAACAGACCAACCTGAAGGAGAAGCAGTTGACCTTAGCATGTAGTAGTATACAGGGCCAGAGCCAGATGACTGAGTGGTTACAGCAACCGTTTGGTAAGTAAGTCTTGACCCTCTAACATCATCTGAGTCTACCTGAAGAGTTATCCAGTAAGACCCAGCACTCGGTGTCCAAGAGGACACAAGACTTCTATCAGATCCAGTCCAATTACCTGCGTTAGTCCATGTAAAAGAGTTGGTATAAGCTAGACGAGCGCCTAGTGTAAACGTCCCAGTTCTTTCGTAGATACCAAGGCGGCATGTAGGAGATGAGGCTACACTGTTTGAAGCCTGCTGATGTAGAATCTTAGTAATAGCCTGATCTAGATCTTGGTCGAGCACAAGAGGAAAAGCGTAGACATAGCCAGTTGCTAGATAGTCTGAGGCTCCTCCTGTAAAACTGTTAAAGCTGTTGTTCGTGAAGATAAGTTCACCGGTCCCATTGGTGGGGTAACTAAGAGAAGATACAGACGACACCTGAGTATCTACATAAGCTTTAATAGACTGCTGAGTAGCTAAGGCAGTGGCGCTGTTGCTTGACATCGTGTCTTCATCTTTAAGATCCAACAGAGAAGCAGTGGAAGACCCAGTAAAGTAAGGTACTTTATTAGCAGCAGTCGTTAGACCAGCAAGAGCAGCCAAGTTTGCATCATAAGCCTGTACATCAGTTCCGATTACTACACCAATCTCTGCTCTGACGGCTGAGGAAGTAGTATCCTTGAAGATAGCAATACCCTTACTACCACCACCAAGGTTAGCCAAAGCACTGTCAGCATTAGAGATATCACTTAGGTTATTAGTTGACAGCAGGTCACCCGAACCCGCGCCAGCAGAGCCTTTCTCTGCAAACAGAGCCCACTTAGCAGCAGATAGATCAGTAGAGAACGTGCCAGAGGTATGAGCTACAAGACAGATGTAGGTGCTGCCTGAGTTGCTAGCTAAATCGTCCTTAGCGTAGGTTGTTGCAGTTACCCAAGCTCCTCTCCAGTTAGGTACAGCAGTCGCATCCACCAAGTTTACACCGTTAACACTGAGACTGTCAGCAGTAATAGAGCCTGCATTAAGGATATCATTACTGTTCATATCCAAGTCAGCCAACATAGTGTTGGGAGTACTGCCGTCTCTGGTGATTACATTGTCAAAGGCTCCTTGTAGGGACTCGAAGTTAGCATTGATACTAGCAGTAGAGTAGAAGCCAGAGCTTATTACAGTGATATCAGGTTGTTTAGCCATACTTCTTTAGGCCCTTTACCTTCTTCTTGTTCTCAGTAGCATAGAACACCTGAGTACCCTTCTTCTTGCCATAGGTTTCAGTCATGGCTTTCTTAACCTTCTTACCCTTTTTAGTTAACGGCATTGTTTAACTCCTGTCACCACTTTACTTTATCAGCCCAGTAGGCTGCACTCATCTTACCTTTGCTAATGTTCTTAGCGTGACGAGCCTTGAATGATTTACGTCTGGCTTTTTCTTTAGCTGAGCTAGGGTTTTTACCTGCACCAGATACACCCTGCTGCCCAAACCTAATAACCTTCTCTTTGCCACCGGCACAAGCCTTGACTACATGAGACTTGGTAGGATGCTTAGGAGTTCTCTTTGGCTTATTGCAAGCCATGCTTGCCTTGTCTACTCTAGCTACCATACTACAAAGAACCTCTAAGCTTAGAGTAGCTATCTTTAACTGACTTCACACAGTTGTCTAAAGCAGTAGCTAAGCTATTTAGAAACTCAGTAATCTTATTAGTTAAGTTACTAAACATAGTCTATATCCTATCCTCTAACCGGGGGGTTCTTTTATGTAGTCTCAATTTTAGAGACTGTCAAGTGTACAATCTGTCGCAGGTCACTTAGGCCCAGCACTCAGAGTATCTACAACAGAGCTTATCTGATCGAAGTTTATCTGACCGGTAACCCAAAGACCAAAGCCAACTACAAGGCAGACACCTTTGATAATCCACCTCTGAAGCTTAAACATGGTGAGGATTTCCTCGGAGTTTTCTTTAGCCTTAAGAGCCAACTCTTTGTTCTCATGAGAGATAATCTCTAGCTTAGAGACCTTATCCTCTACTGAGTTCAGTCTTTCGTATAAAGACTGCTGTAGCCAGTCTTCTGTCATTAGCCTAACAAACTCTGAATAAGTTCACGCTGTTTAGCCGCAGCTTCTTTCCATTTAGCGAGGTCATTCATTCGGTCAGCTTCCTCAAACGCCTTTGTGGTCTCGGCTAAAGCTTCTTGGTATCTCCAGTTCTTAGGCAAAGGCTCTACACCTGGGCCAATCGTAATCTTATCTTGAGAAGGTCTAGGTGGAGGCACCGGGATGTTAGCGGATCCATCTTGAGAAGGTCGGGGTGCAGGCGCGGATCCATCTCTAAACGGACCATCAAAATACTGGTCAGCGCGTCGAGGACTGGGCCGGGGGATAGGCACATTAGTAAGGCTATCATAGTAATCTCTTTTCTTGTCCCACTGCTTGCGATCTCCTCCGATAGCTCTGATTGTACTTTCAATATTTTTTGGACTGTTTCTTTCCTCAAGGTAAACCTTAGCCACTTTTAGGGAAACGTCTTTGTCCTTGATAATCAAGTCAGGATCAGCAACAAGGTCAACACCTATCTTGTCGCCAATTCTTTTATAGTTGTCTCTGCCTGTAAGATTAAAATAACCTCTGCCCCTGAACTTCCAGCCGTCCCCTAGCTGAGTGTTTCCGAGGTCTTTTCCCTTCTTTGTGCCAACACCGTAAGCAAACTCAGCAAACTTAACCGGATCTTTCTTTGCATCGTCTAATTCTTGGTCAGACTTACCTTTAGACGCCGCCACAAAGACATTACGTATTCTACTATTTTTAGTATTTCTAAAGTCAAGGTTTTCCACTGAGTCCCATTTACCCTCCCCTTCTCCCAAGGCAACAGCACCAGCGGCTAGAGGATCCCCTTGGTACCCTTCCTTTTGCAGGAAATCAGCAAGCTCGTATGCTTGATTAAAGTCAGCAGCTTCTGCGCTGGATATAGGATTTAAGGCTCCAAGAACCCTTCCTCCAAAATCAAGTGCGGTGTCTATAAAACTAGATTGATCTTCTGTTTGATCTGGCTGTACAGAGGATACCTTGTCTTCAACAGGTGCCATCCCATTAGGGTTAGGCAGTATTCTGGTTACCTTGTCAAGATGCTCTAGTGTCTTCTGGTAA
>Ga0196905_1000551_pt1 | contig 15015 bp, 31 predicted proteins | sample CB_VirMetaG_3_FD_169098 | JGI IMG/M metagenome (GOLD analysis project Ga0196905, IMG submission 169098) | Freshwater to marine saline gradient viral communities from Chesapeake Bay - CB_1508_1S Viral MetaG (v3) (version 3) | ecosystem: Environmental > Aquatic > Marine > Coastal | place: USA... | reverse complement strand
CCATGTACACGGACTCACCCGTGCGTGCCGAGACAGGCACGGCATGGGGTCTCTACCAGGCAGTCACAGAGTGGGCTGACTGGGCATCCCCCGTGCGTGGCGAGGATCGTGACAACGCCCGGGCAGAGAAGGTCCTCCTCGGTGAGGTGGACACCATCAAGGACCGTGCCCTCGAGTTGCTGCTCGTGGGCTGATTGCAACATACACACAGGGGCGGGGCTTAGGCCCCGCCCCAGGAAGGACACACCATGAATGACACGACTAACTCCGTAGCCCTGCTCAAGCAGGCAAGCACGTTGCTCACCGAGTACCGCTACCAGACAGGGCGCCCGCCGTTCGACGACCTAGCCCTGTACGAGTGGGCTGACACCTTCTCCGAGGAGGGTGACTTCACGGCAGACGACGTGCTACGTGAGGCCATCACTCGAGGTGTCCCCATGTGGGAGCACGGTGGTGCGAGCGAGCACATCATCGACGCAGAGGTCGAGCGCGCACAGGAGGTCATCTTCTCCCTCCTCGGTTTCCCGAGGGAGGACTGATGGCTGCCACCAAGCGCGTGGGTACACGCAACTTCGGGTGGTGCATCGACGGCTTTCATCACAAGTGCATCGAGCACACCCCTAGCGGCTACGTGTGTGACTGCGACTGCCACAAGGAGGACTCATGAGTGTGCAGTGGGAGGACCCACCTAACCAGTCGACCCACACGCATAAGCGTGCAGTCAAGATGGCGGAGACCATCGCCTCACGCCCAGGTGAGTGGGCACTCGTGGCCACCTACCCACTCACTGAGTCGGGACACTCGTCTGCCAAGTCCCGTGCATACAACATCCGGCACGGCAGGCTCAGTGCGTACAACCTCGTCGGCAAGTTCGACGCTACATGCAGGCGCACACCTGACGGCTGGAAGGTGTACGTCAAGTACAGGAGCAAGTCGTGAGGATCAAGCCAACCGAGATCCGTCTGGTTGCCGAGGTCATCGGTCGTGAGTACGACAGTGCAGAGGAGGCAGCCGAGGCTGCCATCCGTGCGCTTGATGAGAAGCGTGCTCGTGATAACGAGATTTGGTGCTTCCTGTACTACGACCCGAACAACAAGGTGTTCATCACGTTCGGGCCGTACCCTACGAAGACAGCGGCGGATCGGGCACGCAAGAACCTCGTGTCACCTGGCCCACTGCCTGCGCATGGCATGCCGCTCAAGTTACGGGAGGAGCCTGAGTAGTGCTCTGGATTGTGCTCGGCATGATCTGGATAACGATGTTGATAGTTGACCCACCACGCACGGCGATCATCACGATCGCGGTTGCGCTGGTGTTACTCGCAGGTAGACAACTGTGGGCGTGGTACGAACGGCGCGATGAGGGCGGTCCATGGTGACCGCCCTCTCGCGTTTACCAGGGGCTCTCGCCACCCAGCGCAGACAGCACCCGTGTCATGGCACGATCGAGCCGCTGCTCCACCGCCTGTCGTGTGATGCCGAACGTCTCCCCGATCACCCTGGTCGGTACCTCATCCCCGTACGCCATCATGACCATGGCGTACGAGTCGGGGTCAAGGACACCCAAGGCACTCTGAATGTCAGCCAACATGGCCTGCATGTTGCCGCCCTCTGACGGGTCCTGTGTGCCACGCACACGCTCCTCGGAGGTCTGACCCACCAGTGATGACAGGCCATTGGCCTGTGCTGCGATCAAGTCCTCGAGCAGGACACGGTTGTAGAAGAACTCATCACGTGTCGAGTAGCCTGTGGCTTGTGCCTTCATGCGTCGGCAGTACCGCTCAGCCACACGTGACAGAGCCTTCATGAGTGCAGCCTCGCCACGCCTACGGTTGGCACCAGGCTCACGTGCCAGGTACTCATGCACCTTGTCACGCTTGCGCCATGCCCACATGAGAAGCTCTTGGCGTACGTCAGGAACCTCGACGAAGCGTCGGTACCTGCGCGCTACCGCTACCGCTACGCCAGCCACGATGTCGTGAACATCCTCCTCTGTTACCCCTTCGGGCCAGGTGTTCACGACCACACCTGGCCTCCGTAACGGATCGAGTGTCCGACGATGGGGATCGCCTCGGGCACGCCGTTGTCGATGATGCCGATGCCCTGGGTCCAGTTCGCTGACATGCCTGGGCCGAGGTAGTCGGCCTTGCGCATGTCCATGAGACAGCCCACCTCCATGCCCCACAGGTACTTGGTGATGCGACCATTCAGGGAGCGGTGGTCATGTTGCAATCCCAGCCGATGTGTGTGCCCACACACCACGGAGTAGCCCCACTTGCGAGCCAGCCCCATGGCCGACGAGCCTGCGATGCGTGAGAGTGAACCCTCGTCCCCGTGTGCCAGAAGCCATCCGGGTGTGAAGGTGAATGGCTTGGTGTGCCACACCACTTCCAGTTCAGCCAGGCCCACCAGCTTCGTGTACTCCAGGTCGCGCAAGCTAGACAGTGCTGGCGCGTAGCGCCGAACGTAGGTGTCGATGCGATCGGTGTGGTTCGATCGCATGAGATGGAAGGGCTTGTCGCCCAGGGCCTCACGGAACTGGGCGAGGATCTGATGGGTCTTGTCTAGGCCCTTCTGCAAGGTGCCTGCGTACTCACCAGCCATGCCTTTGTTCCAGCGGCTCGGCTCAGGGGAGTCGCACTCATCGCCCACGCACAGCAGGCCGTCAGGTTCTATGTCACGGACGAACTGGGTGACTAGGTCAACGCTGCGCTGGTCATGGTCGGGGACCTGGAGGTCGCTGATGACAACCCATCTCATGGCTTGCCCATCGGTAGCCCGAACTGGTCCAGTAGGACCAGCCTCCCGATCACTCCGTAGTTGGCGAGGTCACCGAAAGTTTCCATGAGCGACTCACCCACGGCATCGTTCACATCGTGGTCGACCATGTGATTGATCCGCGCGAGCTTGTCCCACATGCGCACGCGCAGCCCATTCAGGGCTGAGCCTGGACTTTGCAGGATGTTGAGTGGCCCGTAGTTGTGATGCTTGCGGATCAGTAGGTCATGCAGGTAGTCGAATTGGGCAGCTACCGCAGCCTCGAACGTGGTGGGGCCTTGACCGTCACCTCGCCCGAGGGGCTGACTCGAACTACCACCAATCCGTAGGTTCTGGCCCAACGTGTAATCAGCCACACGTCCTCCTCGGTTGGGGTCACGTCACCTCCAGGCCGAGGAGTTCGACCAAGGCGTCTCGTCCATGTGTAACGACGAACTTGTTGGCGTCTATTCCTGGTGGCAGTAGTACGTTGCGTGACTCAGGTAGGTCAGACATGATCCGCTTCGCCAGCTCCTGACCTGGATTGGATCCGTCGTCCTTCTCGTCGTTGTCTGTCAGGATGATGACCTCGTCGTATCCGTCCAGGCACCTAGCCATGTGTGGCTTCCAGTGCGTGACGCCCGCTACGCCCACGGCTGTCAGGCCACACACGCCTGACACCGTGACGGTATCCATCTCGCCCTCGCAGATGATGACGAAGCGAGACAGCGGGATCAGGTCAGTGACGTTGTAAAGCCTGGACTTCTGGCCCTGCGGGGCCAGGTACCTGGGGCCACCACCCTCAGCAATACGGCGGAACTTGATGGCCTTGCACCCACCAACACTGGTCATGTACGGGATGGCCAGCATCCCGTCGTACATGGAGTGGACGGGGTCGGGGTTACTTACGAAGCCAAGACGGAACGTAACGGCTGTTGTTTCGTCGATTCCCCTGTCTTCTAGGTACGAGAGAGCCGGACTGTCGAGCAGTTGATCCGCGTACCTCTCGGCCACTCTTGTCAACCATGTCTCTGAATAGCTCGACTGCTGCGGCAAAGCCCACACCCTCTTTCTCCATGATGAGGTTGTAGGCGTCGCCACTTGCCTGACAGGCAAAGCACTGCCACAACCCCGAGCTTGTATTCACCGATGCACTTGCGTGCCTGTCATCGTGAACAGGGCAGGTGATGACTCTGTTCCCGTAGCCGTTGGGCCAGCGCAGGTCGTAGTGCTCGAAGACAATCTCCAACGCCTGGGCGCTGTCGATCTCTGCCACGTTCAGTCGTGGCTTACTCGAACCCACGGTGCTTCTTCCAGTTGTCGGCCTCGACCTTGGCCTCCTCGATCCACTCGGCCAGGTCCATTGACCTGCGGTTCTTGGCCTCGATGATGGTGATCCAGCCGACTCGCCCGTAACCCATGGCCTCGTTTAGATCCAGGTAGGAGTCGTACTCCATCGTCAGGTACGCCTGGCCTATCCCCTTCATGCGCCTCTTGTGCAGAGCGGCGGGGATCACGATCGAAGGCTTGAAGAAGCCTGCCGATTGCAGGGCCAGGTCACCCTCGTCATGGGTGCCTGTTGCCCTGAGCCGTTCGATGTTGAGTCCACGCTCACGCGCGTGGTTCTGCGCGTCGCGCTCGAAGGCAGAGCCTTTAGCCTTCTGCGCCGAGGTCATGGCACCGAAGGGATGACGGTCAGAGAGTCAACTCCCACGGAGTGCTGACACCCACAGGAGCTAGAGCACTGGCCGTGTGCCGCCTCGGCGGCAGTCAGGTAGGCAGGGTGGCCAGACTTGCGCCACATTCTGTTGTACTCGGCGCCACGCAGGCAGGTCTCGCAGATCATGCGACCCTCGACAAAGTCTCGAAGCTGATGCCCAGCTCCCTGCGTAGGGCCACCCGCTCACGAGCGGTAGTCCCAGCCCAGAACCCGTACTCCTCGTGGCGCAGTGCCCAAGCACGGCACTGCGCCAGAACTGGGCAGGCATCACAGGTCTTGTTGAGCAGGTCCCGATGCGGGTAGCGCCCGTCAAGACGGACATCGGAGAAGTAGAAGGACACGCCAAGCGAAGCGCACGGCTCAGTCCCGGTGTAGTTCGGATACTTCACTGACGATCACTCCCATTCTCTTGCGATACTCGTCCGTTACCATGTTGCTAATGTGCGAGGCGATTGAGTGGAGTTCGTCCACGGCCTCGTCGTTGAGTAACTCGAGTGTGTGCTTGGTGATGACGTTGTAGATGTGGACCAGTTCCTTGGCCCACCAGATCTCTATGAGCTTCATTCGGCCCGCCATAGCTTGCCTTTCTCTTGCATCTCTGCGATGCGTGGCACAAGCCACGCCAGGATCTCTCGGCAGGTGCAAGTGGTGCAGCCGCAGAACGGCAGCCCACTCTCCGTGGCGTAGAAGTAACCATCCTCGCTGTCGAGGAAGCCCGAGCTGAGCTGGTCGAAGTAGTGGACCAAGCTGGTCTCCACTACGTGCATAGCGTCAGAGTCAAAGTCCCAGTCGTCTAGCGCCATTGACGCCTCGTGTGCGCCATCTGCATGTCCTGCATGGATGAGTACAGGGTCATGCGGGGTGGGTCCACGTAGACCGTCTCGAAGTCTTCGGCATTGGCATCGTGCATGCCATGCCTGTTCTTCACGCACGCTACGCGCAGCACGCCAGCGGCTGGCTCCATCGCCAGCGACAGGATCTGCTCAGCAAGCTGACTGACCTTGCCCTGGATGGCCCTGCGAGGTGCAGGGAAGTGGGCCTTGGAGTCGTTCTCGCTGACGTGATGCAGGATGAGCACGCAGCTTTCCGTCTTACGTGCCAGCACGTGCATGAAGGACATGGTTTCCCTCATGCCAGCCCACTCGGAGTCGGACATGCTCATGACATTCATGAGGTTGTCCACCACGATTAGCTCCGGGTAGGCACCGAAGACTTCCTCGTATGCCTGAACCTCGAGGTCGATGTCCTCCAGGCTAGGACTGGGATCGAAGGCGAACCTGACCACAGACAACCGTGAGACCGCTTCACGCAGCTTCTCCTTGTCGTTGAGGACGAGGCTCTCGACCTCGTCAGTGGTGAGCTGCATCTCGATTGCCACAGCACGTAGGAACGTGGTGTGGGGGTCGGTGTCTGCGGACACGAACAGACACCGGACCCCCGAGGTGACCGCATACCAAAGGGAGAACAATGACTTGCCTCCGTTTGGCTGGGCCACGGCCATCGTCACCTGGCCTCGGCGCAGGCGAATGCCACGGTGCGTCAGAGTGGGCAGGATCTCTGGGAGCACAGCCCCCGATGGACCCTGGTGCTCAAGCACCTGTCCCAGGGTGCGCACTACTCATTGACCCAGATCTGCTTGGCCTTGGCTGAGCCTGGCTTGCAGGGCCGGGGGCCCTCAGCCGGATCCACCCAGACCTTCTTCTCTGTGCCGTCCTTGAGCGTGACGTACTTGAGGATGTACTTGCCCCGACCATCCGGCAGGTCCGGCGCATCGGGGTGACCGTAGGCAAACTTCTTGCCCCACTTGTCCGACTCGATGGCGACAGAGGTGTCGCCGCTAGGGGCAGTGGCGGCAACGGTGGTGGTTCCCTGCGGCGAGGTAACGGCGGTGACGACTGCGCCGCCGACGATGAGGTCAGCCAGGGAGACGATCTCCTGGATGTTGTCACGAACCCAGGCGAGGTTCATCTCGAACTCGATGCTGTCGTCGCCCTGGATGTTGAGCATGTGCTCCTTGCGGTCAGGCCCCCACTTGTAGTTGGCCTGGATGGCGAATGTTGTCACGTGCGGACTCCAAACTGTGGATGGTCAGGGTCGTAGAGGTGGGCGTTGGGACCGCTACGTGCGTAGCAGGCATGAGCCACGTCGCACGTGCGGCAGAAGTCCCCGATGTTGGGCAGGTACGGCCCGCTCTGACGGGCCTGTGCAAGCTGGGAAAACATCCGGTCGAAGTAGTCGTCGCCGTAGCGATCGAGTGGCTCCGGCGTGGACAGCTTCCCCTCACGGGTCATGAAGTAGGCGCCGACCTTGGGTCGCACGCCGTACTGGCGCTCAATTGCCTGGGCGTACAGGCACAACTGGAAGAAGGTGTTGGGCACCCTGGCCCCAGTCTTGTAGTCCACCAGCAGTAGATCCGGCGTCTCGTACATGCAGTCGGCAAAGCCGAGAACCTCGACCCCTCCGAACTCTGCACGAATCTCGAACTCGATAGCAGGCTGATCGCCCAATGTGGCGATGCGCCAGCCAGAGTTGATCTGCTCCTCCATCCATGTGGTGTAAGCAGCCAACTGCTCGATCCCAGTGCGCTCCCAGTAGTCCAAGTCCTGGCCGTTTGGCCACTCCTTGGTCTTGCGGCCAGCGCTACGCCACTCATCAACCGGGTAAGTCGTAGCCTGCTGCGTCTCATACAGCGCAGCAGACCAGGACTCATCCCAGATGCTGGTGAGGTCAACACTCAACGAAACATCACACCTTCGATGGGCTCGCCACTGCGGGCCAGCAGGGTGATGGGAGCCTCCAGATCAGCGACGCTGGAGTCTTCGAGGTTGTCGGCCTGGTAGGCGTGAAGGGTGTCCATCCAACCGAAGCCAGGATCCTTGCGCGTGTCGATGACGTAAGGGCGACCGAGTGCATCGAGCACAACGTCACCGATGCGCAGGTTGCTGCGACTGGGAAGGCCAGTCAGTGGGTCGCTTTTCATCTCGACGATTGACGACTCCGGCAGTGGAGTGTCTGAACCGATTGGGTAGATGCGATTGAGGGTGCGCTCCACGCGCACCGTCGCGATGTGTGTAGACATGAGTCCTCTCATGGTCGTTGCTGCGCCTCGTAGAGGTAGCGGTTGATTGACTCGATTGCCATGTGAACTGCCTTCCCGCCGACGAGCCAGACGGAGGGAATCTGCGGTGCGTGCTGGATGCGCTTGAGCTGGTAGCTCTTGCCGCATCGGGTGTAGTCGCCAAACTGCGAGTTAGACAGATGTGTTGCCATGTTGCTTTCCGATCCCCCTAAGAGGTCTGTTTGTCTAGTACGTGGAGATCGCGGCCCCAGTCAGCGTCGTACCAGGAGGCACGCACGTTGTAATAGCCGCGCTTGACGAGCGTTCGGTACACGTCCGAGAGCTCCTCGGGCGTGGCCTCTGGGCCCTGGGCCACTACCGCCTCACCCGACTCCTCGTCGATGTGGGCGTAGATGACCAGATTGTCTACGACGATCTCCATCAAAACCCCCCGAAGGTTGCGGTCTGCTTGCGAGAATTCTGACCGGTCAAACATTAGGGGCTAACGCAGCTATCCGCAAGTACCCTGCAAACACGGCGTGTTGCCGTGTTACTATCGGCATGCGCGTGAGCGTGGGGCGGGAACCTCAGTGACGGTGACGGGATGTCCCGGAGTGCGGTTTTCCCTTACCTGCCAAGGGTTTTTGGCCCTGGGGGGTAGGGGGGCGTATTCCTAGATCAGGCTCCGGGATGCAGGGCTAGAGCCGAGGGGTCTGGCTCCAGGCCCCGAGGCTCTAGGGGACCTTGGGGTTACGAATCATCCCCTTGTCGATCCCCTTGCGGCGCTTGACGTAGAAGAATCCTTCGCCCGCATTTGGGTCGTAGTGAACGACCGCATCCTCAGCATCAAGGCGAGCCTTCCACGATTCGTACCTATCGGACAAATCGTCGGACACCTTCTGATCAGACTCGATCCTGGCCCCCGCTCGCAGCATCTGTGCGGCATAGTGGCCATTGTGTTCGATCTTGATCCGATCCCAGGGAAGGGCATCGGAGTACCTAATCCGATTAGTGAGTCCAGCCCTCGACAGGGCAGCACTCACCGTCGACCGACCCACCTTCACCCCGGTCGTCTTGTAGACGTACTCGGCAATCTGGGCATGGGTCATCGTGCGAGCAAGCTCAGAGAGCTTCGCGTCGCTCGGAAGGTACCTCGGCGCAGCCATGAATTCAGCCTACAGTAGCCATGTCACTAAATCAAAACTCAATAAATAGACGCGTTATCCCACGTCAGAAGCTATGTCACATAAAAGTAGATACCCTGTGTTAGCATGTTGGGAATCTACACCACCTAGATCCAGGAGCCAGCATGAAGACCACGTTCAAGCAGGCCGTCGACCGATTCCTCAGGGATCGGAAGACGGCTGGATACAAGGACAACACGATCATGGCCCACCGCACGGCACTCAATAAGTGCCTGCGTGCGGTCGGGCCCGAGATGGATGTCAAGAAGCTCGATCGACCTCACGTGACTGCCATGATCGAGCACTGCGTTGCCCTGGGAAATGCGGAAAATACGATCAATTCGGTCATCGGCACCCTGCACGTCTTCTTCCGCTGGTGCCGGGACGAGAAGCTCATGGCCGTCGACTCCAACCCGATGGCTGGGCGACGCTTCCGGAGGGTAGTTCCTCGCCAGCACGACAGGATCAACCTGTCGGAGTTCCCCGCACTACTCGATGCGGCAGAGTCCCAGCACCCCAGGGATCGTATGTATCTTGCAATGGGCCTGTTCACCCTGCTTCGCCAGGGTGAGATCTTGTCGCTGAAAATCAAGGACATCGACCTCGAGCTCAACGTCATCGACGCTGTCCTGCATAAGACCTACGACCGAGACCAGATGCGCATCGTCCCGGAGTTGCGCAAAGAACTGCGCACATGGTTCACCTACTACGCCACTCAGAGCGGCCCCTTGCAGGGCAACTGGTACCTCATCCCCGCTCGAGGAGTGTCAGGCTTTAGTGGAAACCCCCGCACTGGAGGCACACGTAGGCCCGACAGGCTCATCCCCACCCGAGCCCCGATGGACATGCACGATCAAGTCAAGGCAGCTCTGGCCTCCCTAGGCTGGGAGGCCAAGGGCAAGCACTTGGGCTCGCACACCCTGAGGCGCAGCGCATCTCGTGCCCTCTACGAGGAGCTGGTCAAGGAGGGCATAGACGATGCCCTCCGCCAGGTCAGCGCCTGGCTGCATCACCGATCGGTCACCACGACGGAGCTTTACCTCGGCATCACGGGCGACCGTGAGCGACGCAACCGTCGCTACGAGGACGCCCCCATGTATCCTTCCCTCCAGGCGGATAACGTCGTTGCCTTGAGGAGCGCGAATGGCCAAGCGCATGCTGCTGGAATGTGACGGCTGCGGCACGGCTCGCAGCGTCACCCAGACCTCCGGAAAGCGGGACGCTATCCCCTTTACCGTGGACCTCTGTGACAAGTGCTGGAAGCAACTGTCTGAGGACTGGCACTTCCAGGTCGGGTCGAGGGCCTCACGCAAAGAATTCGTGGTCTATTCGGACATAAAGGACATCCCCAAGTAAAGGTCCCCAGAAACGCCAATAGAGGGGTACCCCTAGTGGGGTACCCCTCGTGGCTGTTAGGCCCTCAGAATGGCTCACAGGGCCTTCTGGAGGCATCCTGTGCTGCCTTGTTACTTAGCCGTAAGCTCGTTCCAGCGGTCGAGCATGACCTGCCAGGCTGAACGCCTGCCCTTCATGAGGCGGGCAATCCGCCTGCGCTCCCTCGGCAGGCTCAGCCGATCCGGGTCGTTCTTGCGACCCGGCGCGTAGGTCTTGTGAAACTCCAAAGCCACCTTCGGATCCAGGTCGTAGTGCTTCATCAGCACGGCGATCCCCTTGCGGATCGAATCCAACTGGGCCTTGGGCCAGGGCTCGTTCAGCGTGTGGTCGCACTCGATGCCCAGGTAATACTGATTACCTGTGGAGTTCGGAGCCAGCGGGCTGGATCCGACACCTGCATGGTTCGTCAACCCGGCGGCGTAGATCCACCACTTGCCCTTCATGTCCACCCAGATGGCAGCGCACGGAGCAAGCTCGGAGTACATGCACCAACCGAGCGCTCCGGGACTCGGACCCGCTGGGGAGGCATCGTGATGGAGCATGATGCCGCGCAGCTCCTTGTAGCCCAAGCCATTCCAACCGACCTGCTTCCAGCTCTTACCTGCGTAGCGACCGTACTTGTAGGTCAGGCCCTCTGCGTCGATGCCACCCTGACGGAGCACCTTCACAAGATCAGTGAGCCACACACCACTCATGCGCCACCGTCAAGCTCGAACGTGACGTGGTCCTCAACGCCACGTCCGTAGCGGTAGTCCTTGGGGTTGAGGTAGTTGATGACCACGGGCAACACCGCAGCCGACAGAGCCACCACCAAGGGATGAATCTCAGCGGTCGCCAAGTAAGAGCCGATTGCGCCCAGCGCAGCGGCGAGCGCAATCTTGATGAATGAACCAGTCGGGCTGTTGGCCAGCCAACGCTCGAAATCGGTCACAGCTTGTCCTCCAAGTGCCACGTAATGTGATCGTCAAGCCGCTCGGCAGTGCGGCGAACGTCTACCTGAATATCCTGTTGTCGTTCCTCGATCCGGTCGACGGCGTCCCTTAGAGACGACCCGCCATTTCGATGAAGCTCCTTACGAATGGAGTCAATGTCCTTGCGCACCGGACCAAAGACAATTCGATGGAGTGCAACCAGACCGCTGGCAATAACCACAAGGGCGCCAATTACCGCTCCCATCCATAGGACAACGTCATCTATCTGAGGCGTATCAAACATGCGACCGTTTCTCCGTCAAGCTCCCCGGTAATGGGGAGTCGGTTTGCTAGTTGAAGACCGCGCACACGTGCAGCGGTCGCCTCATCGAAGACACCATCAGCCGGGGCGATGCCCAGCTTTCCTTGAGCCCATGCCACATCGGGCCCGTCATCACCAAGTGATGCGGGCACAAGGCGAGCCCTCATACCGTGCGAACCGTCAGCGAGACGACGCCACCAAATCCAGAACCATCAGTGGGCGGTGCGATCTGAGTGAAGCTGAGTTCCTCGACTACTACGGTCAACGTCTCCAGAGTGTTCAAGTCCTGGAGGCGCACAGTGGGGCCGTAGTTGACGGTGTCACGCAGCGCTTGCCAGCGTGCGAGGGCTGATCCGGTGTAGCCCTTGAGCACGCCGTACTGGTCACGCTCGAAGTCGAAGCAGGAAAGCTGCAATCGGAGCAACTCAGCCCTGGTCACAGCGGGCAGCGCGCGGATCTGCCAGCCCTGAATGATCGGCCCAGTCGTGGCGTCAGTAGCGTCACGCGCCAGCTCAAGCCGAACGGCGAGCTGCTGCTGCGGAACTGTCGGGTAGCCGACAGCGAAGGACTGATCCAGGTTGGAGCTCGTGTCGGCCACACCTACGGACGTGGCCGTGCCGTCACGATCCACCACCTTGATAGTGGTTGAACCCTTGATCGGCCTTGCGATCTCCATGCGGATCGAGTCGAAGTTCTTGAGCTCCAAGGTTCCGTACCGGACGGCACCTGACTGGACGAATCCAGTCGCCTCGAGGTCGGTGGTTGTGGCGTACACCCGAGCCGAAGCCCCAGTCAGCACCAACGCTAGGTCAGAGGCAGAGGTGGCCACGATCCCTGTCACAGTGCCGGACTGCCCGGACGGGACGCGAATGTCATTCGCCCACGGCACCCGACCAGACTCATCCAGGTCGGACAGATCCATGCGGATCAGTCCTGGCCGACCCTCTCCGGCGTCAGCAACACCCGTGAAGACGAACCGATCGAATGGGCGCAGGCCACCAGAGGTGGCGCCCTCGTAGGTAAACGGGCCGTAAGTGATCTGACCCTCAGTGGCCACCGTGCCGACACGAACCCCCAGGTTCGTGGCGATGATGACGTAAGCACCCAGGTAGCTGACGATGTCCAGGATCTGCTCCCCAACGGGAAGCTCTGCCGTGGTGATCGCACCCGACAGGGTGGGCAGATCGCCCTGGGCGTCGAGGACAAAGCGGTAGATGGCTGAACCGGAGTCACCGTAGCCAGCGACGAGCAGGGCGCCAGGAGCTTCCGCCGCACTCGTCCACACCCAGGACGAGTCGGGATGGGAGTAGAACTCCGTCTCAGTATCTAGGTTGCCGCCCGCCAGGGACAGCTCAAATAGATCTTGCCCTTGTGCGACGAGTAGTCGCTGCTTTACCCACCATGCCTTGGTGGCACCGTTAGAGGTGGTCCATAGGCTGGAGAAGGTGGTAGTCCCATTGGTAGCAGAGTAGATATTTCCAGCAGCATTCACGGCAAGGACGTTCGGTCCAGCCAGCAGGAGCTGGCTGAGCGTCCCGGAGAATCCAGTGGTCGCTGTTGTAGTTCCAGCGTTGTAGCGATCAATGTCGCTACCAACGCCCATGTAGAACTGAACACCTGTGCCGTACTTGACGAGGCGGGCGGTGCTAGTCGAAGCGAAGGACTTGACCTGCGAGGTGGAGCGGAGCAGGGACGCCTGTCCAATCTCCCAGACATCGACACCAGCGCTTACGTCGAAGCGCCGCTGGATCCGCTCGTTATCGGCAGGCTCCATGAACTTGACGCCTGCACCACCAGACCAGTCAGTCTGCGAGCGCAGCCACCAGGAGTCCAGGGACTGGTCGCCAGGGGCTGCCGACTGGTCGACCTGCTGCTTGCGCACTGGCGCAAGCGCCCGCTCGTACGGAGTTGTATCCGAGGTGAGCGACAAGAAAGGAAGCTCACCGATCGCGTAGTCGTAGCGGATCGACTCAGGGTCATAAGAAGCGGCAACGCCAACCACTCCAACGGGAATGATTGGCGTTGTAACTACGCTCTGAGGCAAGGGTGCTCCTTAGTCTTCGTCGTATTCGACGTATCCGAGGAAGTCCCAGATGTCGTCATCCATCACAACTCCAAACAGGGAAAAATGAACAGGGATCGTCAATCCCTAGGTTCCGGACTAGACGCCAAGCAGGGCGGCAGCCTCGTCAGCGGTGAGGCCGAGGGCTTCCAACTTGGCGAGGGCGCTGGCCTTAGCGGCAGCCTTAGCCTCCTCCGCAGCCAGACGCTCAGCCTCCGCAGCGGCAGCCGCAGCGGCGTCAGCCTCACGCTGCGCGATCTCCTCGGGCGTGAGGGGCCGCTCCTCGACCTGGCCTGTCTCGCAATTCACGATGACGGCGATGGGGGTGGTGTCAGACATGAGGCTCCTTATGCCTTAGTGATGCCGTACAGGAAGGCGCTGCTATTGGCGGCGAAGTTCTGCGTAGGCGCGACCTTGACCGAGGTAATCGCTGCCGTATTGCTCCACAGCCCAGCACCCGCCGACAGAATCCAGTCGCTAGAACTGTTGTTCTCGGCGGCAGCCTCCATCGAGAAACTCTTGTTCGTGCTGCCTGCGTAGTTTGGGATGTAGAACATGACGGAGGTGAATGTGCTGGAGGTTGCGTTTGCGCTTGAGATTCGCCAAGCGTCGAATGAGGAGGTGCCGCTGGTGCCGCTTGAGACGGTGCTAGTACCAGCGCCGAAAAGCCAGCGGCCTGAGTAGCCCGTAGATGAGCCATTGAAGGTGAAGAACGCTTGCTCACGGGCGATGCCTGACGCTGTTGCCGTATCCCGCAGACTGCACACCAGTAAGAGATCGGCGTAGGGTGTGGCGGGGATGTTGGTGAACTCGATGTTGGAGGCTGACGATCCCAACGTGGTCTGAGCGATCAGCTTCATGGTCGTCGCCATCAGCGGCCCCCTGTCCTGAACTCATGGGTTAGTGACATCAGACAGCCGCCTTGATTCCGTAGAGTGAGGCCGTGGCCCCACTAACGAAGTTGGGGCCAAGTCCAGTCTGTAAACGGATTGACGTAATGGCGGCGGTAGAGCGCCAGAGGCCGACGTAGCGGCTGACTGGGTACGCCTCTGCGGAGGCAGCGCCGCTGCCTAGAACAGTCTTGAATACGCTCGTAGATGCGTAGGACATTATCTGCGCTACGGCAATAGCGGGGGACGTGTTGCCACTCACCGATGGGTTGAATCGGGCAAACTCAACGTTGGTAATGTTTGACGCCCGATTGCTTGCAGTCGCGGCCCCGCTGCCGAGTAGATACGTCAAGGAGTAATTGCTACCTGAATCACTATTGAACCTCATACCCACGGCCTCAAAAGCATCCGTGGTACGGCTGGTCCGTCCAGTTAGGACAAGCACTAAATCGGTGTAGGTGCCAGGGATTGAGGTAAACTCAATGTTGGCCGTGTCGGACCCTAGCGTCTGCGAGGCAATCGGCTCATAGGTGCTAGCCACAATCCACCCCCGTCTGTAACTGTGTCATTAGTGATCCGGTCATGGGGCTTTCACCCCAAAGAGCGCGGCGGTGGAGTGCTGGACAAAGCTGTAGCCCGAACTGGGATACAGCTTTATGCTCGTCACAGCGTTTGTATCTGCCCATAGATTTGAGGAAATGCCAACGCGCCCTGTCG
>Ga0196905_1000550_pt1 | contig 15026 bp, 10 predicted proteins | sample CB_VirMetaG_3_FD_169098 | JGI IMG/M metagenome (GOLD analysis project Ga0196905, IMG submission 169098) | Freshwater to marine saline gradient viral communities from Chesapeake Bay - CB_1508_1S Viral MetaG (v3) (version 3) | ecosystem: Environmental > Aquatic > Marine > Coastal | place: USA... | reverse complement strand
CAGACACAGGTGCGTCAGCACCGATAGGCTTTTTAGACAGCCTACCAGAAGATTTGCGCAGCGAACCAAGCTTGCGCACGTTTACAGACCCAGCAGCGTTGGCAAAAAGTTATGTCAATGCCCAGCGCATGATCGGGGCTGACAAGATTGCACTGCCGAGCAAATCAGCCACGGCTGATGAGTGGCGCGAAGTATATACAAAGCTTGGCGCACCGACGAGTGCAAAAGAATATCAGTTTGACGGAAACATTCCGTTGGAAGAAAACTACCTTAATTCGTTTCGTGAGCATGCTTTGAATGCTGGATTACGTCCAAGCCAAGCAAATGAAATGATGAACTTTGTGCGTAATACTATTGAAGGCATGAACACAAGCATGTCTGAGGGCGCAGAAGCGGCCCGTTACGCAGGGGAACAAGAATTGCGGCAAGAGTTTGGCCAAGCGTTTGAACAGCGCCTAGAAATGGCGCAGCTTGCCGCTAAGAACCTATTGGGCAGCACTGACATGTTTGACAACATTCAGTTGTCCGATGGGCGCATGTTGGGCGATCATCCCGACATTATTCGCATGTTTTCCAATCTGGCATCACAGATTGGTGAGGATAATTTAGCTGGTGACACAACCGAGCTAGTTATGACCCCGCAAGAGGCTCAACGTCAAATTACAGAGATGACTAGACGAGATGGCCCTTATTGGGATAGAATGCATCCAGAGCATGAGACATACATCCAAGAAGTCTTGCGACTGAGGGAGTACATGTAGTGGATAACCGCAAGGCCCACATGCAAACTTGTAAGCCAAGTGGAGTAGCTGCCCTAAGCAGTAGCACGGCCCCGCAAGGGATAACCACGCGCAGCAACCTTAAACTGAAACTTATGTAGGAGAATGACAAAATGTCTACTCAAATTTCTACAGCATTCGTCAATCAGTTTTCTGCAAACGTCCAAATGCTATCACAGCAAATGGGTTCTCTGCTGCGTAACGCGGTAGATACAGAAAGCGTAAATGGCGAAAAAGCTTTTTTTGACCAAGTAGGTGCGGCAGCAGCCGTTCTACGCACATCACGCCACGCGGACACACCGTTGGTTGAAACACCACACTCACGCCGCATGGTTACTATGTCTGACTACGAATACGCAGACTTGATCGATGATCAAGACAAAGTGCGTTTGTTGGTAGATCCGACATCAACCTACAGCCGTGCTGCTGCTGCTGCTATGGGTCGCGCAATGGATGATGTCATCATTGCTGCTGCTCTTGGTACAGCATACACAGGCAAAGACGGTTCAACATCAACAGCACTGCCATCTGGTCAAAAGATCGCAGCGGCATCTGGTGGTTTGACATTGGCGAAACTGATTTCGGCAAAAGAAATCTTGGACAGCGGCAACGTAGATCCAAGCATCCAGCGCCACATTGTTGTTTCACCAAAACAAATCTCTGACTTGTTGAACAACACAACCGTAACCTCTAGTGACTACAACACTGTAAAAGCGTTGGCGATGGGCGAAATCAACACATTCGTTGGCTTCAACTTCATCGTTTCCAACCGTCTAGGCACCGATGGTTCTGGCGATCGCCAAGTCATCGCGTTTGCATCTGACGGCATCAAGCTTGCAGTTGGCAAAGAGCCAGCAGCTCGCATTGACGAACGCGCGGACAAATCTTATGCGACACAAGTGTACTACTGCCAGTCAGTAGGCGCGACACGCATGGAAGAAGCCAAAGTCGTTGAAATCGCTTGCGTTGAATAAGGAGACTAGAAAATGGCTACTGTATATTCAGCACAACGTACAAACTCACGCGCAACCCCAGCCGTGATGAACAAAGCAAATGAGCTTGGCGGTCGTATCCGCGTAGCTCATGGCACATACGAAGCATCTTCCCTAGCGTCAGGCGACGTTATTGAGATGTTTATTCTGCCAGACGGCGCACGTTTGTTGGAAGGCTCCTTGGCGCATGACGCTTTGGGTGCATCAACAACTTTGTCTGTAGGCTATGGCGCACACACCAATGCAGCGGGTACAGCAGTATCAGCATCAGCGGCAGCGTACAAAGCAGCAGCAGCGTCAACATCTGCGCAGAAGGTAGACATTCTTGCTACATTGGCTTTGGGTTCAGGCTCAGAAGTTGATGCAGACAACAATGGTATGCCTGTGACTGTAACAATGGGCGGTGCTGCTGGCACTGGTACTATTGAAGTCACAATCAAGTATGTTGTTGACTAAATAGATCGGGGCGGTTCGCCGCCCCTTTCTTTCATAGGGTGAGAGCAAATGCCAAGTACAGTTGATATTGCAAACTACGCGCTAAACAATTTGGGCGCGTCTAACATTTCCGCACTAAGCGAAAACAGCAAGGCTGCGCGGATTGTTAATCAAAGGTACGAAGCTGTGCGCGATGCAGTGTTTCGCGCCCATCCTTGGAATTGTTTGATCCAGCGGGTGCAGTTGGCGCAAGATGCGACAGCCCCAGCGTTTGGATATACATATCAATACACACTGCCAACCAACCCGTACTGCTTGCGGGTTTTAGAGTTTTCAAATGGCACGTTGTCTTATCCACAAGACAATATGACCAGCAATACAGGTGGCCCTGTTTACGTCATTGAGGGGCGCAAACTGCTGACAGACGAAGGCACAGCGCGTATTAAATACGTTGGCCGTGTGACAGATCCACAGCAGTATGACGCAAGTTTAGTTGAAGCATTGGCGGCTCGTTTGTCTGCTGAAATTTGCTACGCCATCACAGGCTCAACATCTATGGTCCAAATTCAAACGCAGCTATATGAAGCTAAGATTAATGAGGCTCGTTTCAACGATGCGACAGAAGGTGCAACGCAGCGCCTAGAGGCAAGCGACTTTATTGAAAGCAGGTTCTAATGGCACGTTCAGCACCCGCGTTTAGCTCGTTTACAGCAGGTGAGATCAGCCCACGGCTTGAGGGTCGCACCGATTTAGAAAAGTATCGGCAGGGTTTATCAGACCTTACGAATATGGTCGTCATGCCACATGGCGGTGTGCAACGTCGCCCAGGGACGCAGTTTATTTCATCGGTAAAAGATAGCGCAGTTAAAACGCGACTGCTCCCATTTCAATTTAAAGCTGGCGACACATACATTCTTGAGTTTGGCGATCAAAACATGCGCGTTATTCGGAATGATGAGCAAGTTTTAGATGCGACAGACAAGACAATTACAGGTGTTACGCAAGCAAACCCAGGCGTTATAACCAGTGCGTCACATGGTTTTAGCAACGGTGATGAAATTTATATTGACGCTATTGCTGGCATGACAGAGCTAAATGGGCGCAACTATCTTGTTGCAAACGTCACGACAAATACTTTTACAGTGCAAGATCTGTTTGGCAATAATATCGACACAACAGCATTTACGGCTTACACATCTGGCGGCACTGCCACAGAGATATACAATATTGCCACGCCATATGCGGCGGCTGATTTGTTTGATATCCGTTTTGTTCAGTCAGCGGACACAATGTATCTTGTGCATCCATCATACGACATTCGCACACTGACACGCACAGATCATAACGCTTGGTCTTTTGCAACGATGAGCATTACGGGATCGCCAAGTCCCGCATTAAGCGGGGCCGATGATCGCCCTAGTGTTGTTGCATTCTTTGAGCAGCGTCTTGTGTTTGCAAACACAAATAATAACCCGCAAACATTGTGGTTTAGCAAGAACGGCGATTATACAAACTTTACTGTTGGCACGGCTGACGATGATGCGTTGATCTACACGATTGCATCGAACCAATCTAACGCAATCCGTTTCTTGTCATCAACAGCGGTTTTAACCGTTGGCACGTCTGGCGGTGAATATGTTCTAACATCAACAAGCGATGGCCCCATTACTCCGACAACAACACTGATCCGAAAGTATTCGAATTATGGATCAGCAAAGATTACGCCTGTTCAAGTTGCAGATGTTACGTTGTTTGTGCAGCGTGGCAATCGTAAGATGCGGGAGTTTAAGTTTGTTGGGAATGTTAATGTTGGCGGTTATTCAGCCCCAGATATGACGATCCTTGCGGAACATATCACTAATGGTGGCATAGTTGATATGGCCTATCAGCAAGAGCCAGACAGTATTGTTTGGATTGTCCGAGATGACGGCACACTTGTCGGCATGACATATCGCCGCGAAGAAGAGGTGGTTGCGTGGCACAAGCATGTGATTGGCGGTGAGTTTAGCGGCGGCCAAGCTGTTGTGGAAAGCATTGCGACATTGCCGACAGACACAGGCGAAGATGAATTGTTTATGATTGTAAAGCGCACAATCAATAGCGTTACACGTCGTTACATTGAGAAGATGAATGTGTTTGATTTTGGGAGCGATACGACAACAGCATTTTTTGTGGACAGTGGATTGCAGTACAGCGGTGGCGCAACGACATCCCTTTTAGGGCTGTATCACCTTGAGGGTGAAACCTTGCAGGTTTTAGCCAACGGTGCTGCCCATCCAGACAAGGCAGTGGCAAGTGGCGGCGTTGGTCTGGACTTTTCGTCTACCACAGCGGCGGTGGGATATGGATACACAAGCAATATCCAGACGCTACGCATTGAAAGTGGATCTGTAGATGGGACAAGCCAAGGTAAGCCTAAGCGCATTCACGCAATCACTGTGCGGCTGTATCAGACTGTTGGTGTAGAAATAGGCAACGACAGCGGCGAAATAGACCGTATCCCATTCCGCGATAGCTCAATGGCGATGGACCAAGCTGTTCCGTTATTTACAGGAGACAAAGACATTGAGTTCGCGGGTGGATTTGATGACGATGATCGTGTATACATAAAACAGGATCAGGCGTTGCCCTTGACCGTTCTAGCGTTCTATCCACGCATGAATACGTTTGATAAGTGAGACTGAGCAATGTGTAACCCTTTAGCAGTTATATCCACAGGGATGCAGGTTGTCGGAGCTTTCCAACAGAAGAGCGCGGCTGACAAAGCTGCTGCTGCGGCACAAGCGGCTGGTGAGTTTAACGCCAAGATTATTGAGCGCGACATTGATTTGTTTGAACGTCAACGCGGAATTATGAATGCACAGTTTGCTGTAGAACAAGGACGTGCGCGTTCTCAGTTTGAAAGCCAAGTGCAAGGTACTGCCCGTGCTGGATTTGGCTATGCTGGCTTTGACATGACGCAGGGAACCCCAATGGATGTTCTCCGTGCAAACGCGCGTGAGTTTGATTACCAAACATCTGTGGATGAATTTAATAACGAAATTGCAAACATGCAGATTAATGATGCGCAAGAAGAAGCTCGTCTGAATGCTGAATTGTCTCGCATGGAAGGCGGTATGGCTGCTGCAACTGCAAGAGCGGAAGGTACTGCATCTATGATTTCTGGGCTTGGGAAAGCTGCTACGACTGCATATGAAACTGGTTTGATCGGTGGAAGCGAATGAAGATACCTGTATATACGGCTCAAGGCCAACTACAATCTACAACACCAGGTCGCCAAATTAGAGCGCGTAAGTCTGTGGATGCAGCGGTTCAGTCTGAAATGGCTAAAGCTGCGCCAGGTATGGCTTTGACCGAAGCAATCGGAAACTACGCAACAACACGTTACAAAATCCAAACGCAGAACAATCTTGACGAGGCTATGCTTGATGCTCAAGAAGCATTGCAAGAGCGTCGTCGTGAATTAGCTAAATCAGCTAATTATGGCAAAGTTTTGGATGGCGATGATCCTATTTGGGATAAAGAGACTGAACAGCTAAAGCGTGACCTGTTAAAGAAAGTTGGCGGTGATCGATATGCGTTACAGCAATTCAATAGCCGTTTCCGTCAGCTTGAGATGCAGAACCGATTTTCTTTGCGGGACAGCATTGACGCGCGAATTAAGATGGCGGCAAACCAAAACCGCAAGCGCAAGTTGGAGAACGCAGAGGATGCATTAGCTAACGGTACGGACCTTGCTGATATTACGTTTTCTTTAAAAGATATTGTTCAGGACAAAGAACGCCTTGCTAAGATTGGTGCTGGTAATCTTGATATTCTGACAGAGCAAGAGCGCCAACTTTTAAACAAAGGTGCTTACCGTGCATTAGAAAAAGCAGCAGAAGAAGCGCCAAATGGTGTGCAGTTTCTTGAAGATGTTCGTAAAGCATTGCGTGATGAAAAGACACTGACAGACGAAGGCGCAACTCTTATGTCGCCTGAAAAGCTGTACGTTTATGGTCTGCTCAAAATGCTTGATCCAAATGACCAAGCGCGGATTATGAAGTCTGTTGGCGGCGATCAAACATTTTTAGAAGGTCCAACTGCGGCTGAAAAGCTTGCCATGGAAAACCAAAAGGCAATCGCTGAACAGTTTTCAAAAAGTTATGCGGAAAGCATTGACGTGCGCATGGATGAAATTGCCAAGGGCAATGTGCAATCAGAAGATCAAATGTTGCAACTTCAAAGCAGCATTGAACAAATTCTGCCAAGCTTAGAACCTGCGGCAAGACAAGCTTTAACTGACCAATACAATGACCTTAATCAACTTAACAGTTTGCAAAAGGGCATAAGCCGTAGTGCTAACTTAAAAAATATAGACAGTTTAATTGCAAGTTATGAGAACGGAATACCTGGGCGTAATCTTTCTGGTAAGGACACTATCTTTGAGCAAAAGGCCTTAAAGCTTTTTACAGATTACAAAGAAGTATTGAAAGCACAACTGGCCCCAGATGGAGATGCTATTACTCTTGCTAAAAATACAAAGATGGATAATGTTCGCATTCAGCCATTAGACCTAACGCTTGATGGCGTAATTAATGATGCAGCAACATCTGCTCGTGAAGGCGGGATAACAGCAATTCAAAACCGCATCCAGCAAGGATTGAATATCCAAGCACTGAATGGCCTGGATTACACGCCATTTCTTTCTAAAGAAGAAAGCCAAAATGTTCTTGATGTCGTAACTGCAAATGGACTTCAAGGTGCTGCGTACCTAAAAACTTTACTTGGTTCTTTAGATAACAAAAGCAGTGCAGTGTTGTTGGAAAACTTACGCAGGTCAGGTTTGCCTTCTGAATACATTCAAGCAATGTACGTTGATGATCCTAAAGTCATGCAAGATATTATTGGGCTTATTGGGCGTTCAACTGATGATTTAAAAGCAGGGTTGCCGCAACAATCAACTACAGGTTCAACTGGTGTTTCTCAAGTTTTGCGTGACAGCGGCGATCTGCAAAAATATCGTGCAGCTTACCTTTCTGGTGGTGATGGTGCTGCTGCCGAGGAAATCTTTAATGAGCAATATCAAATGGCAGAGCGGCTTGCATATTCTTATCTGAAAGATGGCAAAGAAATTGACGCAGCAAAAGCAGTAAATCGTGCATTTAAGAATGTTTTCCAAGGCACTCCTATAGTTGGCCCTACATTCTCAGCTATTATTCCAACTGCATACAATCAGGCAGCAGTGACAAATTCGGCCAATGCCCTTATTTCGGAGCAAGCTTTACGGAAGTTTGACATTATTCCGCTAAGTGATCCGCGCTATGGTTACTATGAAAACATTGAAGTCAACATTGCATCTCTAGCCGATACTGCGGTTTGGCTTAACAATGGCACTGGCGACGGATTGCGTTTGCATTACAATTTAAATGGAACATATGTTCCAGTGCAGCTTAACAGCGAAACAAGCGAGAATAGGTATCTTGATGTTAAGTTTGACGTGTTGTCAAAACTTGATGCTAAAGCTGCAATTAATGCGCAGTTTGGATTAACACCGAAGTCACTTTCTCAATTTGCTACTGGCTTTAAGGGCATAGTGTCTAACCCGCGCACAGACGTTCCTGGTTCTGGAACCCAGAAACCAATGCAGCAACAGCCTGTTGAACCATCAGCAAAACCAGAAGCGGCCACTGAGCCACCCGTAAATCCAGAGCTTACAGACAAAGAACGGCTTACTGATGCGGCTAAACGTAAAGCGCAAGGATCGCTAGAACAAGCAGAGTTAATAGACAAAAAGGTCTACACTAAGCCTGAGCCATACAAAGATAAGGAAATATCTATAAAAGAAGATAACGCTATGAGAGCTGTATTTGAAAGGTTTATTCAGAAGAAGATAGATGAAGCCCAAGGTAAAGCTGTTAGTATTTCGGGCAAAGAGGTTGTTACATTCTTTGAGGATCTTGGATATAAGCTAAACCAACGTCAATTAGACAAATGGATGAATATTATTGCAATGTCAAACCCGCGGGGGAGAGAGGCGTTTATCAACGGATTAAAAACTGGCAGAACTGACGAAAACCTTTTGAGAGCTAACAGAGGTAAGAAATAAATGCGTCCACGTCCGTTACAAGAAGATAGTCCAATAATCCGAGCCACTGGTTATGCGGATCTTTCTGTCTCGGCTGGGACTGTATTTAGGCAAGCATTTCAAGCACCTGCTGCTAGCGGTCTTCTTGCGCAATCGTGGGAAACATCTGGAAGTATTTTTGAAAGTTTAACTGAGCAAGAGCGCGAAGTAGCTCGTGAAGCCCAGCGCATTATGACGCAACGGAAAAATGCACTTGAGGGGCAGCTTGATTATGAAACTGATCCCACAAAGCGTGAACAGCTTCTAGGCGAGGTTAGCAAGCTTTACGAAGATCAATCTGTCCAGCGTGACACAAAAATTCAAGAAATGGTTGAGGATGGCAGATTGTTATCTGTCGAAGCTTTGACAGAAGAGTTTGGCGATCTTTTGAAATTTGATATGCCAATGACGCGAGACAAGGCGAAACTGCTTTATAAAAACAAGCAAGAAAGCCGTGTGCGCGATGCAATTATTAATAAAGGCTTGGATGGCATTTCTGGGTATGGCGCGTTAATTGGCGGGTCATTATTGTCTGCTGCGGTTGATCCGATTGAATTAGCGGCTGCGTTTATCCCTGTTGTGGGGCAAGCTGGACGTGCGGCTGCTGTTGCGCGTTTTGGGCGTGTTGGTGGGGCTGCACTTGTTGGCACAGCAGAAGGCTTTGTAGGTTCCTTGCTGACCGAGCCTTTATATTATGGCTTATCAAGGCACGAACAGCTTGATTACAGCATGAATGAAGCACTGTTAAACATTGGTGTTGGCACTCTTCTTGGCAGCGGCATTGGCACTGTTCGTGGCATGTTTGATGTAAGAAGACCAAACTACAAAGAGATTGTGCAAGACTTAGATATAGCAGATGACATTTTGCCAGAGCCTATTCGCGTCAGTGAGGCAGAAGCTTTTAAAATGGCTGACACTGCTAAGAAAAACATTTTGCGTGATTATAATGTTCTTGGTGGTCACAATGTTGCAAACACTGTTTTGCGTCAGTTTGTTGCAGATCGTGCGATTGATGTTAATCCCGTCATGCCAAAAACAATGCCAAAACCTATGGATATAGGGCAGTTTGTGCGTGAAGCTGGCGGTATTAATGACTTAGACCCTACATTTCGTGGGGAGCTAAAAAGCTTTGATGTCAAAGGCGTTCGTGGCTATTACAATAGTAAAGGCAGTTATGTAAACAGAATTAGCAATCCAGATGGCGCAAGCTTAGACGAAATGGCTGATATTGCTTATCAGCGCGGTTATTTAACAAATCGAGACCCGAATGAGCTTGTAGAAAAATTGCGCGACACATCATCTGGTCGGTATCATTTTGCTGCACAAGATCAGCAGATGGCAGAAGATTGGCGTGCTAGTATTAAGGCACAAGATGATTTTGAAGCTGAAGTGGCGCATAGAGACAACATTCGTCAGCACGTAGAAGAAATGATGGGCCGCAAAGTATCTGACGAAGAAGTCGCAATTATTTCTGATCGCATGGCGCGTACTGGTGATGATATTGAGACTGCCGCTTATGATGTTCAGATTAAGCTTTATGACGCAGAGGCCGAACACATTGCTCGTTACATGGGTGATCCACGCAATGAGAGCGGCGCAGATGTTGATGCGGCAGAGCAATTTGATATTGCCGTTGCAGGAATAAGTGATGAGTTTGATTTTGATGCTGAGTTGCAGCAAAACGATGCAATTCTGCGCCAATATCAAGATGCTGGTGAGCTAACAAAAGATGACATAAAAGCTATTGCTGAATTGCAGCAAGTCGAAGAAACTATGGACGCATATATTGAACTTGTTCAAGCTGCGGCAATTTGTACTGCGAGGGCATAATGGCAAACTGTTTACAATTAATTGATGATGCAAACAAAGGCCGCTTGGATGATGCAACCCTTGAGCAGATCATTGAGGATTTGCAGTCTGTCAAAACCAAACGCAAAGCTGAAAGCGGTTTAAAGACAGTAGAGGAGCAAATCTTTGAGCGCGGTGCATATCTTGTTAAAGAAGCCGAACTTGCAAAAAAGATTGAGCGTCGCAATCGTTACAAGAATATTCTTGTTGAAAAAAGAATTATGGATTTGGCAGACAAAGCAGATGCTATGGTTGACAATCCATCGCTTGCTTTGGAGGCGCTGCTTGTTGGCGTTAATGCGCCATTTGAAGGGGCGCAACGTTCTGTTGACAGTTTAATGAATGCACTGGGCGGTCAATACTTTGGCGGTCTTGTTGCTGATTTGCGTAAGTCAGACATGCTTACTCGGTTTAACACAATGAGCGGAGACTTTGAGCGAGAAGTTTCCCGCGCATTAAGCAACCTAAACAAAAAGACACCAGATCCTAGCTTAAAAGTAAGCCCAGAAGCGCAGCAAATTGCAAAGATCATGCACAAGTATCAACGCGCTGCATTGCTTAGGGAAAACAAAGCGGGTGCATATATTCGGTTAAAAGAGGGCCGTGTTGTCCGTACAAGTCATGATACTCGCAGAATTGTTGAAGCTGGCAAAGATGAATGGGTCAGTTATATGATTGCGAATGACCGCCTTGATTGGTCTAAAACAGCCAATGGAGATTTTCTTGATGCGGATATAGCAGCTCGCACTGCATTTTTAGAAAGATCATACGAAGCAATTACAACAGGTGTTCGTATTTCTACCGACAGAACGGAAGTTGGTCGGGCATTTACTGGTCCAAAGAACATTGCAAAGTCACGCAGCGAAAGTGCTGTGTTTACATTTAAGGATGCTGATACATGGTACGACTATGATCAAGCATTTGGAAAAGCATCTTTGCGCGAAAGCTTTGTGCAGGATTTGCAAGCATCAATGCGTTCGATTGCACTGATGGAGCAGCTTGGCACTAACCCAGAGGCCATGTTTGAAAAGGTGCAAAAACGGTTGTTGGAAAAGCACCGTAGCAACCCAGAGAAAGTTAAGCAATTACGCCGCGAGGGATCGTTGCTAAACTTTGAAGCAATGATGGCCGAAGTTACTGGCGATATTAACATTGGTTCTCACACGCCTCTTGCAAGATTTATGCATGGGTATCGTGCTTGGCAGACAATGGCTAAACTTGGCGCTGCATTTATAGCTGCGTTTAGTGATGTTGGCTTTATGGCATCTAACCGCATTTATCAGGGCCGTAGTTTGATGGATGCTTGGGGAGATAGCTTTTCTGCTGTCTTTAAGGGCATGAACTCTGGCGAAATGCGAGAGTTTGCGGATCGATTGGGTGTTGGCTTTGAAACTCAGATCGGCGATTTTATGTCTAGGTTTAATGCGTCGGATGACATTCCTGGCCGCACATCTAAATACATGAACACATTCTTTAAGCTAAACCTGCTTGCACCGTGGACCGAAGCCAACAAGCGCGGCGTGACGTTAATGATTGCAAATGATTTGGCGCGTGAAGCTGGTAAGCGGTTTGATGAATTACCACAAGATTTTAGAAGATTGTTGGGCATCTATGACATTGATGACGTTAAGTGGGAAGCTGTCCGCAAGGGTGTAAAAGAAGGTCCAGATGGTCGGCAGTATGTTGTTCCAGGCGAAATACCTGACGAAAGTGTACGGGAAAACGTATTTAATCTACTGACAAACGAAGCTGAATTTTCAGTCCCATCCCCAGGCGCGCGGGAACGGGCAATCTTGCGGCAGGGTTATCGTCCAGGCACGGCGGCTGGCGAAGCAATTCGATTTGTTGGGCAGTTTAAAGCCTTTGGCGTTCTTGGCTTAACAAAGAACGTCGGTCGTCAAATGTATGGCACTGGCGCTAAAAACATGCGCGAAGCTTTTGGCCGTGGGCTTGGCGGCAACATTGGTTTAATCAACACAATCGTTGGCACAACTGTTCTTGGCTACATGGTTATGCAAGCCAAAGAGGTGATGAAAGGTCGTGAGCCACGTCCACCATCATTTGAAACATTTATGGCGGCAGCATTGCAAGGCGGCGGCTTGGGTATCTATGGCGACTTTTTGTTTGGCCAAGCCAATCGCTTTGGCGGCGGGACGTTAGAAACTTTGGCTGGCCCTGGGATTGGTACAGCAGCCGAGGCTATTGATTTGCTCCAACGCGCCCGTTTTGCATTGGCAACTGGCGATGATGATGTTCGAGGTGATATGGTTCGTTTCTTAAAAAGCAACACGCCATTTGCAAATTTGTTCTATACTCAACGGGCAATGGACTATATGGTTTGGTATCAACTGCAAGAAACAATCAATCCTGGTTACGTTAGCCGCATGGAACAGCGGATAAAGAGAGAAAACAATCAAGAGTTTTTCATCCCACCATCTAGCATTGTTGCAACAGGTGGTGGCTTTAGATGACTGTTCAAAGAGCAATCTTTGTGGTAAAACACTCTTAGCAGAGGATTTAATATGACAGTAAGCAGCAGCACAAGCAAAGTCAGCTACAACGGTGATGGCAGCACCACCGTCTTTGCGTACACATTCAAGACGTTTGATGAAGATGATTTGACCGTTGTGCTGCGTAGCTCAACTGGCACTGAAACAACGCAGACAATAACAACGCACTACACTGTGAGTGGTGTTGGTAATGCTGGCGGCGGGAACGTCACAATGCTAACAGCCCCAGCAGCGGGTGAGACGCTGACAATCCTGCGTGAGCAGCCATTGACGCAAGGTTTGGATTTGGTTCCTAACGATCCATTTCCTGCGCAGTCTTTGGAAGATGCGCTAGATAAGCTGACATTTATGGTGCAGACGCACAGCGAAGAGCTTGACCGCGCAATCAAAGCGTCAAAGACAAACACGATTACATCAACAGAGTTTACGGTAAACGCAACAGATCGTGCAAACAAAGTGTTTGCTTTTGACAGCTCTGGCGAACTTTCGATTGCGCAAGAGCTTGGGACATATCGCGGCAACTGGGCAGCGTCAACTGCCTACGCCCAGCGCGATATAATTAAAGATACGTCAAACAATAATATTTATATTTGTTTGACTGCCCACACATCTAGCGGATCTCAGCCGATTAGCTCTAACGCAGACAGCGCAAAGTGGGCGTTGATTGTTGACGCGGCGGCCGCTGCGACATCGGCATCTGCCGCTGCATCGTCTGCCTCTGCTGCCTCGACATCTGCAACCAATGCCGCAAACAGCGCATCGGCGGCTGCAACATCTCAAAGTGCTGCGGCAACTAGCGAAACCAATGCTGCAAGCAGTGCATCGGCAGCAGCTACAAGCGCCACTAACGCGGCAACATCAGAGACGAATGCGGCGACAAGCGAAACCAATGCTGCGGCATCTGCAACAGCGGCGGCGGCATCGGCTGCGGCTGCTCTAACATCCGAGAACAATGCCGCAACGTCAGAGACAAACGCGGCAACATCGGAAACGAACGCGGCTGCATCTGCTGCGACAGCATCAACAGCGGCAACAACCGCAACAACTCAAGCAACTGCTGCGGCCACGTCTGCCACGAATGCGGCAACGTCAGAAACCAATGCGGCTACGTCTGAGACAAATGCCGCAACGTCCGAAACAAATGCAGCGACAAGCGCATCGGCTGCGGCGGCCTCTCAGACTGCGGCGGCTGCATCTGCGGCATCTGCGGCTTCTGCATATGACAGTTTTGATGATCGCTATCTTGGGCCAAAGACATCTGACCCAACACTAGATAACGATGGCAATGCACTTGTTTCTGGGGCGCTTTACTTCAACAGCACAGCAAACGAAATGCGCGTGTATGACGGGGCAAACTGGATTGCGGCATCATCGGCTGGCGGGGCTTCTTTGCTGAACTACAACTACACAGCAACAAGCGGTCAGACCACATTCTCTGGTGCTGACGATAATGCGGCCACGCTGTCATACACGCAGCAAAACTTGATTGTTACTCTAAACGGTATCGTCCTTGAGGATGGCACTGATTATACTGCAAGCAATGGTACAAGCATTGTGTTGGCCTCTGGTGCGTCTGCGGGTGATGAATTAAACATTGTAGCGTTTAAGTCTTTCACGACTGCTGACATGGTTCCAGCGTCTACTGGTGGTACTTTCTCAGGAAACGTTACAGCTACAAAGTTTCTGACAACAGCAAACAAAATTGAAACATCGATCTTCCGTGTGAATGCTCAATCACTCACAGCGGATACAACCATTGACGCAACTGAGAACGCAAGCGCAACTGGCCCATTGACCATTGCTTCTGGCGTTACCTTGACCGTCACATCTGGGGGGAACTTGAGCATTGTCTGATATACGAGCAAATACAATTAGTGATGCGGCGGGTACTGGGCCGATTACGCTTACGGGGCAGAGTGCTTCTAAGTTTAGGGTTCATCATTCTGGAGACACACCTACGACAAATGAAAGTTTTAATATGAGTAGTCTTACAGACAATGCGGTTGGAGATTATACTTACGCTTTTACTAATAGTTTCAATACGGCTTACTACAGCAGCACTGCCATGAGCACAGAAGATGGCACTATTGGGTATGTTACAATGTACTACGCCAGAAATTATACTCGTTCCGCTTCAAACCTTAGACTACAAGGCATTGACGAAGGGAGCAATTATGAAGATGGGGCATATACGTCAGTCGTTTCACACGGAGACCTAGCATGAGTACGATAGTAATCTCCAACATCAAAGCCACAGGCGAAACAGCTAGTCGTGCAGTCTCAGGGGTTGCGGCGGCTTGGGTTAAATATGACGCATCAGGTACTGTTGTAATTAATGACAGTAATAACATTGCAA
>Ga0196905_1000549_pt1 | contig 15027 bp, 24 predicted proteins | sample CB_VirMetaG_3_FD_169098 | JGI IMG/M metagenome (GOLD analysis project Ga0196905, IMG submission 169098) | Freshwater to marine saline gradient viral communities from Chesapeake Bay - CB_1508_1S Viral MetaG (v3) (version 3) | ecosystem: Environmental > Aquatic > Marine > Coastal | place: USA... | reverse complement strand
TGTGCGTAATTCATGAGCAGCCATTCGTAAAGTTTTACGGGCTTCTGTGTTGGGTGTATCCGTTGCTCCTTGTTTTTCATGTCGCCTTGAAGCATGCCATTCCACATATAACGAAAAACCCTTACCGCGCTATTGAATGACGTATAAGCCAATTCAGCGTCGGCAAAATCCCCGCTATTGAGTTTATCCCAAACCAACCAACAACTACTATTTTTCGCGCGAAAATGATTCGCGCCCCAAATTATTTGATTCTTGCTTACTCTTTCCAACTCCTGAAAATATTCCTCATTCATTGGCTCTTTGTCTTCGCCTGCAAATGCTTTGTATCTCGTGGCTTTTGCGAGTTTGCCGCGCGTATGGTTTTTTGAACCGTTCTCGCCAATTCCGTATGGCGGGTCGACAATAGCCAGCTCGAACGCGTTATCATCGCACGCTGCGAGGTATTCCATGCAGTCAATGTTGTGCAGCTTAATCATTTCGCTCGGTTTTTGTCACGCTGGCGCATTTCCTCGCGCTCGGTGTATGTTAAACGGTCCTCTCCTTTCATCCAGTCGGCTTTTTGTACGCGCGCGGCAATCGGGTTAAACTCGGTGCCGAATTCAGGCGTGATGTATCTGAGGGCCTCGGCGGTTTCGCGTTCGTACTGCTGGCGTTCGTTTTCGCGAATCGTGTTTACCACGGGCGCCTTTAGTTGCTCGTATTTGGCAAAGCATTCCACGAACTGTGCAAGCTTTAGCCGCTCGTAATACGGCCCGAATGCCTCTTTTGCCATCATGTAGCAAGCTAACCGCCAATCGGACAACGTAAAGCACGGGTACGTATGCAGCAGCTCGTTTACCGTCATTTCGATTTCCTCAGGCGTCGAAAGCGTCTTATTTGCGTCTATGAATTTGACGGTGCGCGTAATCATGGCCGTCAGCGCAGCGCGCGTAGGCACTTCGTTGTATTTCAGCGCGGTTTTGACGTTGGTGCATTTAAAACATATCTCTACGGTCAGTTGTGATGCGTCCAGTTCTTGCAAACTCCGCAAGCTTCTGTTTGTTGACGCTATTTTCAAGGTTTCGCGCTCCGGCGCGGTGAGTTCTGCCGTTCGTGGGCTGCTTAAATACCAGCCCTTTCCAACCGTTTGCAATAGCTCGGTGGATAGCGTCGATGGCTTCGTTTTGGTCGGTGTATTCATTCTGTAGTTTCATTAGTGCCCGCTGTTCGCTTTGGGCGGTTTTGTATTTGAATCGATGGTCAATTCGTTTGTACTCTTTCCATTCATTCCATGCCTCTCGAAATTCATCACTTTCAAAAGGCAGCACAACCGTAGGGTGTGCGCTTTTAGTAAATGTATTAGTAGATGTATTAGTAGATATATTAGTATGTGCTGAATTCTGCGCACTCGTTTGCGTGGATTTACGCACTCGTTTGCGTGATTTTACGCATTCGTTTGCGCTATTTTGCGCATTCGTTTGCGCAGATTTACGCAGTCGCCGATTGTATCTGCTGCCTTCTCTGATGAGAAAACCTCGCGCAATTAGGTTGCTTATGTAACCTCTTGCCGTGGCTTCTGATACGTTCAAAAGCGTCGCGAAATATTCGTTTCCTGCAAAACATTCTTTTTCTTGTTCATCAAAGCTGGCGACCTCAGCAAGCAACACCCGTTCATTTGGGTGCAGCTCGCTCAGGTTCCATATTTCAATCGGAATGCTCACGTACTTACGCATAATGAAGAATTGAGCGCATCATCTGCGTCAATGAAATTTTGTATGCTTGGCTTGTGTTGTTGTCGCCACCGCTGACTATATCGCTTTCATGCGCTTTCAATACTTTTTGCAGCAATTCCGTCTTAATCATAAACCCAAAATCGTAGTCCTTCACTTGGATATACCAATAGTCTGCCTTGGTTCGATTGATTCCGCTTTGCTTCCCACGGCTTGATATTTCAATAAAAAGGTTTCCGGTTCGGTCTATCTGTTGGTCCGTCTTTACTTCTACGGTGTAATATTCCGCGCCCTCTCTCAGCAATCGGCTAAAATGGTTTTCGCCTCGCTTGCCAATTTTTAAATCATATTCCCAGTTTTCATTAAACATGATGTCGTCTTTCATTCTTTAGGTCTGTTTTCGTTTAGCTCTTCCATCGTTTCACCTACTGCGTCAAAAAGGTCAAGCGGGTTGATGTCCTTTACCTGCACAATTTTGGCGCTGTGTCGCAGTATGCCAGTCGGGTTGACGTACATATAATTTTCCACCGTTCGGCGGCTTACGTCCAGCACCTCGGCGCAATGGTCCACGCTTTCAAAGTGTTCTTTGATGAATTGTTTCAGGTTCTTCATAGTAAAATGTGCATTTGTATCGTATTCGCTTGGCTCTTAAATCGCGGCAATAACGCTGACAGCTTTTGAGGTTGTAGAACTGCACGCGCGTATTTTGGTCGGGTAACTTGACGACGAAGCGAACCTTAGAAAGGGAAGTCATTGGCTTCAGCTGGGTTATCGTTTGCCTGCTCCATTACCTGCTCCTTTATGCTCTTTGGCTCCGGTAGTTCGTACTTCCAAGGCACCAGCGACATAAACGCGCGGTAGTCGCCTGTGGTTTCGTTCTTCCATTCACGGCCTCGAACGTTGCAGCGCGCTTTAATTTCAGCTCCAACGGTTAAGCCTAACGCTTCGTCCACGTCGTCTTTGAGAAACTCAAGCGCAACGGTTTGCGGGTATTGCCCGTCTTGTACAGTTACGTGCACTTCGCACTTTCGAAAACCGCTTGCAAATTCCTGCGGTTTGCAGATGCGTGCTATCACGCCTTCAATTATCAATTCCATGATTTTTATAAGATTGGTTAAACTCTGTTTTTGTCCATCCAGTAAAGTCGATGCAGCGTAATTGGTTGCTCTGCAACCGCTGAAATATTTCGCGCCATCGTTCTGGCGTCGGTTGGGATTGTATTATTTCATCCTCCAGCCCGTCATCGTCGTCGCGCATGGTGGACGTTTCCAGCAATCGCAGCGCGTAATCTTTAAGCTGCTCCTGCCGTGCGTGCTGGTCGGCTTCTACACCGTCGAAAAAGTCGTCAAGGCTCATTCTACCTCGTCCTCGCCGTAAACTTCCAACTGGTAAAAACCTGCGAGCTTCAAAATGGCACGCGATAAAGCGCGTTTTTCAGCCATCGCAATCGGGTACGCATTACGGTTGTTTGATTTGCTCACCTCGCCAAATGTTTCCACTTGCCCAATTTCGCATTTTGCGTATGCTTTAACGCAATATCTCCCGTCGCTGGGGTCAGACCATTCAGGCACGGTAGAAAACGTCACTACGGCCTTTATTTTAGCTTGTACGTGTTCCACGCCTCGACGCGTCATGATAACAAAGCCGCGTGGGTCTTTGTGGAAGTGGTCGGCGCGCATCTCGTATCGCTCCGATAGTGCTTTGAGTTCCTGTACTGCGCTCATGGCTTCCAGTTAAATGGTGTAACGTCCATGTTTATAAACGGCGCGTAATACGACGCGAACCGCAAGCTGCTCAGGTTCGTGCTTACTGGGTCGTCAACCCTTACGCTGTACTTCATCTCGATGTAATCAATGGCCCATCCGCTAACCTTGCGGTGATTGTCTGCGTTAATACCTGAGCAAAGCAGCAGCAGATAGATGCCGTTCCCGCCGCAGCTCTTTCCAGCTGCAAGCACGTGCGCATCGTATTGCATATCGTTTAACAAGCGGTCCGGATTAAATCCAGACGTTTGGTGTTTGCCGTCGATGTCAATTTGCACGATTCCGCTGTGTTGCTGAAATGTGTCCTGCCGGCGTGTAGCAAATACGCCATGCGGCATAATCGCAGGCAGTTGTTTTTTTGCGTAGTCAGACGCGACCAGCGAAGGCCGAACGTTTTCCAGCCAATCCAATAAATTCACCTCGTAGGTGTTCCGGTCAAATGCGCCACGGCAGGCGCTTACGGTGATGCTGTGTAAATTCATTTCGTTCGTGCTGCTACAAGTTGGGCGCGGAAATTGTCAATGAGTCGCAGGAATTCGCGTTCCTCTCTCAGCTCCTGCTGCCAGTGGTTAAAATCGGTGGTTTGTTTTACGTGTACGCTGGACTGTACACAAATCGGCTTTTTCATTATTTGTCGTTTTGTTGTTCGTGTGCTTCGTCTGCGCGGTCGAGCAAATCGCGGTCGTCTTGCTCATCGTCGTCGCTGGGGTAGTCGTAACCTTCTCTCCACATTGTTTTAAAGTTTAAAGGGAGAGGCCGAAGCCCCTCCCGCCGTGCGATTGCGTTTGCATGCATGCGCCGGCTTAACGCCAGTTGTATGCGCTGTACGGGTCAGATTGCACGCGCATATCTTTCTTGCGCAGCCCCCAACCATTTGCACCCATCTTTTTAATTGGGCCTTGAATGTGCCGGGGCAACATGTACCCGTGCGCGGTTGATTGTTCAATGTACGTTCGTACAGCTTCGTTTTGCTGCTCTTCCGTCTGCGCAGATTTGAAAGCATAGCAGAATTTTTCGTCGATTTGATAGTAGTTCATATAGGTATTATTTCCAGTTTTTGTTTTGCTTACCGGACACGAAAGCTGGTTTGTTGTGAATCAGGCAAAAATCCCATGCGCCTTGCAGTGTCTTGGCAATCCCGGAGTGAATTAAGTAATCACTATTTCCGACTCGGCCCGTTCGCGTAACCTTGCGGAAAACGTAACGAAATGTCCCGTTTGATAATTCTTGTACTGAACCTTCGCCCCATTGAAAATTTTTAGCCTCGTTTGTCATGTTTGAAATGTTTTGTTCGTTGTTCATGGTGTAAAGATACGCAAGTTTTTTCGTTACGCAAACTTTTTCGAAACTTTTTTTTTCTTGGGCACAAAAAAAGCGGCCCCGCAATGGAGCCGCCCAAAACAAACAACCTGCTAAAATGAATGATTCTAACCCTCACGCAAATATATGCCTTATTCTTTATTACGTCGCTTCGTGCGGCCTAAAACTACCGCGTTTATAATTCGCTTTAGGACGTCAACCACCTTATCGTCCTTTTCGGTTTCTGTGAGCGCGGTAATCGTTCCCGCTGCTGTCAAAATAGCTAAGGCAATTTCAGCCCAGTAAGTAATCAAAAGTTCTTTCATGTTATTGTGCTTCCTCGATTTTCCAGTACGGCAAATCGTGATTTGAGTTGTGCAAGGTAACCCACCAGCCGCCAAGCCTTGGCGTGTTGAATCCTTTTTCAGTAGCCCAGCCTGCAAAACGGTCGCCCAGCATCTTGTAACTGCCAAGCTGCAAATGGTGTACGCTGTCCTGATACAATTTACCAAAGCGGCTGATGCGGTCGGAAGTGATTGGTACGTGCCATTTCTGATGCGTATGGCCACGCACGATTAGGCTGGCATCTTTAAACTGCATTTGGTCAATGTCCACGCGCAAAACGCCTTTTGACCGTGGCGCGTTGCCGCCCATGCCGTGATGGTAGTGTACAAAGGTCGAGCTGCGGCGCTTGCCGTTAACGTAAATCTGCATCCATAACCAGCCGCTGTAACCTGCTACCTGGATATTGCCGCCATTCTTGTTTACGATGTACGCCACGCGGTCGAGCGGGCTGGTATGCATTCGCTTTTCAATGTTTGTTTCATGGTTGCCGCGTCCAAAAAATCGGATGACGTCTTTGTATTTGGTCAAGAATTCCGCGCTGTCTTCAATTACGTCATCGAGGTAAGTGATGCTTTTGTATTCGGGTCTTAGGTCGCTGTACGTTCCGCGCGGGTCCCATTTGCCCTGCATCAAATCAAACCAGTCACCGAAAATAAATACGGGAGATTCCGTTGCTTTGGCTTCGTCCAAATGCCGCTTCAACATGGCACGGTCGCACTTCATCGCATCGTAATGCACGTCGCTTATAAACAGCATTCGCTGCGGCGCGCGCTCTACTTTCACCTCGTGAACGGTGCGACTGATTTGGTTTATCTTCATTCTTTGTATAGCCAAACCACATCAGCGTCCTTGCTGGGGTCGTCGTCGACATGAATAAAATGCTCATGGATTCCGATGCGATTAAATCCAGCTTCGAACAATGCGCCGATAATGTAGCCGCGTGTCCTGCTGTCACTGCAAGCAATATCGGCAGCCAGCCCTTTAGTGTGTGCGGAATCCTTGACGCTTCCCGAAATGCTACGATTGTGAGCGATGCAGCGATAACCACTCGTGATGCAGAATGGTACGCCAGCTTTATGGCGGGCGTCGTCCAGCATCTGCAAGAAATAATCATCCATCATATCAATCCCGCGTCCTTCGCCGTTATCCTTGCATTTTTTGCATTTGCAGTCAAATTCTTCGGGTCGAAAGTATCTCATAAGAAAAGGATTCCTAACGCTGCGACAAATATGATAAGGTCGGCAATATCGGCGCGGCCATATTCACGGGCCTTATATACCATATTAGCGAACACGGTGGCCAAGATAATCCAAATCATTCGCGGTTCATTTTGGCAATCATGATTTGAATATCATGCACCATGGCTAACAGCTCTTTGATGTCGCGTTTGAAGTCGTCCTGCGATAATTCAAGTTGAATCACGCGGCTTTTGAGGCGTGCTACCGTGCTGTTGAGGTTCACCCAAACGCCAATCAAACCAGCAAAAACTGGCACTACTGCAATTAAAATTTCAGTAATCATTTGTCCTTTTTCTGTATGATATACCAGTTGTTATCCGTGTGGCCTAAGATAGTGATTCCATCGTAAGCACGATTGAAGTCGTAGGTACTTGCGCCGTCAATGGTTACGCCGCTGTCGCCTGTGTTTATCGCTAACGTCACATATGTGTTGGCGCTTATGGTGCTGTCGCTATGAAATTTAATAATCCGCCCGTGGCTTTCTGCAATTGGTGGCAACTCTATGCGCCCAAATCCGTTGGGACCTGTCCACGTGTTCATGATGTGCAAATCGGAATCACCAACGCTATAAGTAACGCCATCGCGGTGTTCAATTTCACGGTTTACACGCTGGTCGCGGCTGCCGTAATTTCTGCGGCCGATTCCAACATATGCGCCAAGTTCTTGGAACAACCTCCCCGCAATCGCTACGGGTCTACCTGTAATAACGGGCCGCACGTTTTCCGCGTCACTTATACTCGTCGTCACGTTTGTCAAATCGCGGTCAATGCGGAACGCTTCAATTTGATTTTCTAAACTGCGCGCCGTGTACGTCATTTCAAACAAAGCGTAATCGCCTCCAAAGTTTGACGTGTTATCGTCGATGACTTGCCACATATATATTGGCGAACCGTACACCGTGCCGCGCTGTATCGGCGTCGCTTTGTCTTGCCCTCCCAAAGCTTCCTGTACTCCGAGCCTATGAATGCCCACCCCCGTACCTGTAAAGTTCAGCGACTGCCATGCCGTCGTTGGTTCATAGCTGCCGCCTTGCAAAACGCGAATCACTCCGATGCTGTTGGTTACGTCTTGGTCGCCAAAGATGCAAGCGCCTTGGTCTATGTCAAACCGTGCAGCTTCATCGTTGGTTGCCGTGAAGACAAGTTCGTCACCATTGCCGCCGCCTGTAATGATGTCGGCGCGTAAATCGTAAATATCGTAATCGGCTGACGTTATCAGTGCGCTATCGCTCAAGCCAAAAGAGTTAATTCCTACAATATCAACGGTCAAATCTAATGCTGTTTCATCAGTAGGTAGCGGCGGCGTTTGTATGGCAAAATCAAAACCGCCGTAATAATCGAATGCTTTGTTGAACGGCACACTTACAATGTCGTAAGTGCTGGCCGTCGTCGTCCACTCGACTTCACCGTAAACGTGGCCCGTGTAAGTTGTGAACGTATTAATAATGAAATAATCAATTATGGTATCGTCAAATGTCGCCGTTCGCCTCAAATAATATTGGCCGCATTTAATTGTTAGCTCCAACATACTTCGGCCCACACCACCGCCGCTGGCTTCTCGGTTGTAAGTGTATGAACCGCTTACCAATAACACGCTGTCGGCAGGGTAATCAATATCTGTGTCGCTTAACGTCGTGCCAAATTCGTTTTCTGCGTGGTATGGGTCAAATATCACTGGCAAATTACCATCATATCGGCGCGTTCTGCGCACCGTCTTAGCTGGCGCTAAATAGGTATACTCATAACCTCTGAGCCGTTCAAACGTGCTGTCAAAATCTTTGTCAGCTACTATACTCTGCTGCGTGAGTGCCGTGCCGTTTTTCTGCGTGCCTTCTACGGTAAGCGTTTGGCTGTACTTCTGCGCACCTATGGGCAAAAACCACCATTTACCTTGCGACTGAAATAAACGCGCGTTGAATACGCGGCATAAATCGCTCAGGATTTTGGACGTGTCGTAATATTCAGGCTCACCGTTATCGTTTGGGTTGTAAAGTTCGCCGTGCTTTATGCGTGTGTCGTTGAGCTGGTTGCTGCCTGTGTAATCGCTGCTGTCAAAGTCGTTGACGTAATACAAAAAATCATCGGTACTCCATAGGTGAGTTGCCCGCGTCTTATTTAAACAGTTTAATAAATGTTCAACTACCGACGCTTCGCCCGTATATGCCGCGCCGTCGTTGTTGTATTTGATGCTTTGCAAATTACCAAGGTCGTCCGACGCTGTGAGCGTGTTCTGGATTGGGTAATAATCAAACGGCCTTACGACTTGCTCAGGCAACAAGATGCCGCCCCACCAAAAGTCGTCCGTGCCGTCAGGGTCGCGGCGAACGCTTACCGAAAACCGTACCTCGACATTCGTGGCCAGCAAGTCCATGAACGTCGTATGCGTGCTGTTTTCTTCCGTCAGCGTAAACGTCACTTCGCTACCAATCACGGGTTGGTAACGGTCCTCATTGTTGCCGCTGTATCGCAGCACGAAACCGTCGGCGCCTAATTTGAACTCGGCAGCGGTTCCGCCAAAATCAGCATCATGAATATTTACACGCCAATCGGTTCCGAGGTCGTCGGTGAACTCTGCGTAAAGTCGTATTGGGTCAGCCATTAGAATCCTCTTACGCGGTTGCGGTCAATGCTGTTGCGTTCGCTGGTCAGCAATATATCTCGGCCTGAAATCTTGCCGGTCACCTGTACAGCTTGGCCGCCCATTATGCTCTGTAATTTGTCAAGCGGTGCGATTACTTCAGGGTTATGCGAAGCGCCTGCATACTCACCGACCTGCGCGATGATAGGACCGCTTACGATACCGCCGCTGGCAAATTGTGGAATGCCTAAACCTTGGCCAATGAATTTACCGAGGCTCAAACCACCGACGCCCATGCTGCCAAATATTGTGTTGAGTATCACAAATTGAGCAATCATTACAGCGATTTGCTTTACAAGGTTTTTTAGCATATCCGTCATCACCTCGCTAAACGTCTGCGTACCGCTTGCAATTTGGTTAAACGCGTGTTCCACAAATCCGCTAACGCTTTGCGCCATGGCTTCCGTGCGTCGCTTCACAAGGTCAGCCGCTGCAATTACTTGGTTTATGTCCTCCTCTTCTACCACGTCCTCCGGCATATCGATGTCAACTATGTTGAGCGTGGTATCAATGACGGGCGGCGTCACGCTGGGGCCTTCTACTGCGCCACCGCCTGCACCAGCAAACAAATTGTCCATCATGGTGGTCAGTCCGCCAAGCGTGCGCAGCGTTTCGGCTACCGTGTCCTCACTTACTAAACTGATTGGCTCGCGGTTTACATGGTCTTCCACCGCTGTCATAAAATCCTCGGCGGCTTTTGTTCCAAACTCGGCCATGCGTTCGCCTGCGTTTACAAAGGCTTGGCCAATGATGTCAGGTATCGCACTGAACTCGCCGCGCATCAACGCGCCGATTATAGTGCCAAGGTCTTTGAAGCCTTCAATTACGCTGTCGATTGCAAACAGAAAGAAACTGAATACAACTTGCACCGTGCCTTTGATACCGCCAATGACGCCGCGCAGCAAACTGGATTCGTTATAAAGCGTGATGAAGCCATTAATAACGTCCGTGATGTATGGCGCTATCTCATCAGCAAAGGTGACGATGGCGTAACCAAGCGCGGCAATAGCAGTCACCACCAAGCCAATTGGACTCATCAGCATCATGAATCCTTGAATGATGGATGGTAAAATCATAAGCAGCGGACCGAGCGCCGCGCCGATTCCTGCCGCAATCAAAACGTACTTTTTTGTTTCCGGTGATAAGCGCGTGATGGTTTGCATCAAGCCGGTAAACTTGTCGAGCATATCCTTAAGCACCGGCATCAAGCTCTCTGCAAGTGATGCGCCTGCTAACTTTAAATTATCGAGGGCCGTGCTGAACTTACCCGCTGCCGTTTGGCTTAGGCGTTCCATAGCGCCGGCAGCAAAGCCGCCCTCTGTCGCAAAGCTTTTAAGCGTTTCATTGAACTGCTCCACGCTGACGCGACCGGCGCCAAGTTTGTCGGCTGGTAATCCGGTCGCCTCTGATAACGCTGTAAAAATCGGAATGCCGCGTTCTGCTAATTGGTTGAGGCTTTCCAACTCAACCTTACCCTTGGCGTTGACCTTGGCAAAAATGGCAGCTATCTCGTCGATTGGTTGGCCGCTGGTCGCAGCTATGTCGCCAAGAAATTGCAGTTGACTGTTTACCTCATCAATGCCCGAACCCGATGCGATAAGTTGCCGCGCTGATTTCGCTACGGCCTCGATTTGAAAAGGCGTCTTTGCAGTAAAGTCGTTTAGGTTGCGCATCATATCGGCCGCCTGCTTCGCGCCTCCGGTCAAGCTGATGAAACTGGTTTCCATCGTTTCGAGGTCCGCCGCCGATTTAATAGCAGCGGCACCCAGCGCAGCGATTGGCATCGTAAGCGAGCGCGACATACTTTGACCAAGCTGCTTGGTGTTTTTGCCAAACGTCTGCATTTTACGCATCGACTGGCCTAATGCCTTATCGAATTGCCGCGTTTGTGCGCCTATCGTTACTATTAAGTCATTTAGTTTCGCCATTGGTCACGCTCTAAAATTCGCTGCTTTAATTCCTCTTTGGTAAGGTTGTGCCGGTTCTTCTCTGGCCGCTCCCACGGGAACTGCATCAAATCCTTTGGGGCTAATTTACGGCCTTTTTTTAGGTGCGGTTGGAACATCATAGCACCGAGCCACCGCACGCGCTCCCACTCGGCACGCTCGCGGTATTCTTCCACCTCTCTATTGCCGTCGAGTGCAAGGCTTATTTCTGCGAAGGTCATTGACCAAAACGCAGAAGGGGATAGACGCAGTACGCCCATCCCCATCCGTATTATTTCGGCCCAGCCTACCGGCTCGTCCGTGCCCTCTATCTTTTTTTTTGGTCGCTGTACTCGCCGAGAACATCGAAGCACTGCGTGACGTGAGCCAGCGTAATATGCTCCTCAAATTCTGCAAGCTCCATCGTAAACTCCACGCCTTCGAATTCGCAGCCGCATTCGACGCCTACGAAACAAAGGTACGCGCACGCTTCGGCGCTTAGTTTCGACGGGTCCGATAAGCTGAACACGTTGACCTTGGCTTTGCGTTCAAACTTTTTCAGCGCCTTCATAGAATAGCGCACTGGATAATCCGTGCCGTTTACTTCTATCATGAAGCTGGTGTGTCGGTAATTACTCCGCTAATTTCAAACGTGGCGCTGTACGTCGCTGTGTCCTCGGTGCCGCCTGACTGCTCCAAGCTGGTCAAGAAACCCGTGCAAGCAAATGACAAATCACCCGTCACTTCGTTTGCCTTTTCAAACGTCAAAGACAAAGCCGTGCGGTTTTCAAATGCCGCAAACAAATCGGTTGTGTCTTTGTTGCTGTCCGCATCGGTGTAATCAATCAAACCGCTGCAGCTGATTGAACCGGAACGCGTGCCGGCCAAAAGTTCACGCCATCCCGCGCTGTCTTTGGTTGTGATGTCGATGGTTTCCATGCTCAAGGATAATGAGCAATCGGTGGCGGCTGCAATCAACGTGCTGTCGATATATACGCCTAATTCTGTACCGTTAAAAATGGCCATTTTATTCTTCTGTTATGTCGTTAGATTCGTCTTCGGTCTTTTTCTTTGGCGCGTCTAAATAGCCTTTTTTCTTCAGCTCTTCAGCAAAAGCGGTGGTAACTGTTGGCGTGTCGCCTTTCTTCCAGTTGTTCCCGTGTAGCTTGCACGCTTTTTGGATTGTAACCTTCATGGCTGCAATTTAGTCAATTTCTGATTTATTAAATACCCGCGCGTTCTGCTGCCGTCGTGCAGTGCCTTGCTTCGATACTGTCAAGCGTAGCGCGTAACCATTCGCCCAGCGGCTTCAGCGTGCTTTCTCGGTAGTTGGCGCCCAGCGTCGCGCTTACGGTATGCGTTCCAAAGGCAATGCCGCTTTTGTGAATCAGGACCGCGTTAAGCATTTCCGCCGCCATGACGCTCACGATTTTGCTCAGTTGTCGGAAGGCTTCGTACAGCTCGCGCCCTGCCGTCCGTGGGTACGTGATGACGTGAGCGATGGCGACCGCGATGCCGTACACAAACCCGACGGGCACGGCTACAAGCGCCAAGGCCAGCAACGCAAAAACTTTTACCACTTTCATCGTCCTTGACCTTTGTACGGTTTCTTGTAATTCTTCGACCTTTTCAGTTTGCTTGTTTTGGTTTTAGCGTGGACGTTGGGCCGCGATACAAACCGTTCCACCTTTTTGTCTTCTGCCTGTTTCTTTGCCATCAGATTTCTTCATCGGTAAACCAGCCCGCTGCTTTCATATAGTCGTAATCGCGCACGGTCGTCGTGCTTGGAATGATATGCCCAAACGGGAAACGGTGATTGGTCTGCACGTATGCGCTGAGTTGGTAGCGTTCGTCGTTGGTGAGTTCAGGAAAACACGCCGTGAGCTTTTCGAGCGTCGCCGCTTCGTGGACGTGAATGAGGTAATCCGTATCCACCTGCAAAGCGTTTTGGATTCCGTCGGGGTGCGTAACGATTCCAAAGACGGTTGACGCCTTTTCGCCTTCTGCCTGAATGAGTACGGGACGCGAGATGTTGTAGAGTTCTCGCGTTATTTGCTTTGCCCGTGCTTCGCTTGTCTGCGTGGCGGTTGGAAGTACGATGATATATCCGTTCATCAGTAGATGTTGTAGAAGGTGTTTATGTTGTCCTCGATGTTCGTGCGGTTGCTGGATTGGTCGGAATTCCAAATAACGAATTCACTCATACTCGCCATTGGAAACGACGACGGACTGAAGTAATAACCAAAATTTATTTTAGTCCACGCACTAAAATCAGCGTCTGCGTACAACAATTTTTGAGATGAAAAGCTTGTACGAACGTCAGCTCTGTCTGTAAAGGTTTTAATTGTGCCATTTAAATAGTATGCAGGTGTGCCAACTTGCGAATCTATTTGTGTAGATGTAGAGTTTTGAGCAATCAACATCTCCTCACTTGTAGATTGCCCCGATAAAATAAAGCTGTTTGTATTTACAGAGGCGACAAAAGACAGGCTTACAGAAGAATTCAAAGACAACGCAGGGCTTTCAAGTAATGCGTTTGCCGCATGAACGGTTGCAGGTTTTCCATTTACTAAGTTAACGCCCGTCGTCCCGTCGTAAATCTTCGGCATATTCGCCGTAGTCGTTTGCGCCGCGTCGTTGCTGTTTCCCGATTGGTCGTACCAGTAACGAATGAACCCATCATTAGAACCGCAGTGAGCAGCCAAGGCCGTCGTGTCAAGTTCACCGCTTCCGTCAAATCCAATATCTGCGTAACTGGTGCCGTTCCAAACGTTAATTGCGTCGCCTGAATAGGTGCTGGATAATAAACGCAATGAAAACGCAGCCGCAGCCCCGCTGTAATCGTCAAGTAAATATGAAACTTGGCTCACCTCCTCCCACGTCATTTTGAGGCTAATCGGAACAGTGCCGCCCGTGCGTTCCTTCAGGTAAGCAAGTAAAGCCGCTTTCGCATCGTTGAACGTCGTATTGTCGGCGATGGCTGTAAACTGCGTCCAATCGCCTGACGTGTCGGGGTCGGCCTGCGCCTTCTCAGCGTACCACAACTTTCGCCGAATATCGTAGCCGCTGGTAGGCGTGTCGCTCGATGCCGATTCGCTTAAGCCGTCGCCGTCCGCCTGCGCCGTATAGTACAGCTCGACCGTTTCCGTAGCGCCTGTACGTAGCGTGCCCGCTTCCGTCAAGTAACGGTTATGATAGTAAATGTCGTCGCTCGGTAATGCGCTGCCCGAAATTTCCCACGTGCTGCCGTTGTAAACAATCGTAGAACCAAAGCCCGCGCCTGTGGTATTTACGTCGTCGAGGTCGCCTAGCGTCGAAGCGCCCGCCGTGCCGCGTGACCAAAAGCCGCTCTGATATACCAGCGCGTCGCCTTCCGCTGGCGTGCCGATTATCTTAACGTCATCGAGGTCGTCCAGCCCGTCAGGTATCGTATTTAGCTCAGCCTGCAAACCCGTGACGCTTGCAATAGGCAAAACGATTTCGTCCTGATAAATTGTAGTCCACTCGCCTTGTTGGTATGCCAACATCTGGTTGTCTTCAGGTTGTGAGGCATCCACGTCGGTCAAGTCGTTAAGCACCTCAGCGCCGCCCGCGTCAGCAGCTGGCACCCATGTGTCGCTCGCTGCGTCGTAGCTGAGTATTTGGTTATCCGTTACGCCCGTGACATTGACGTCGGACAAATCGCCAAGCTGCGCGCCGGTGATTGGCGTGCCTAATGCAATCTCAATGTCATCGCGCTTAATGCGAAACGTGAACGTAAGCACCTGACTGTATCGGCGTGGGTCGTACTCTATTTCAAAATCGACGTCGTTGAATTGTACGCTTTCTACGTTGACGCCGTTGTACGTTCCTTTGACGCGGTCCAAAGCGCCGCGAACTGCTACCGCCAAATCAGCGGCGCCGTTATAAGCGTCATCATAACAAAGCACCTCAACCCGAACCTCATCCAGCTTACTCGGTCCGTCGTGCGTATCTTCAGGCTGCACGCTTTGCACCTGATAAACCACGAAAGGAACCGCCGTTTCTTGCTCAGCAATCTCTGGAAATATCTTCGTGCCAACGATGTCGGTTACCGCCGTCGTACCGCTCAAAATGCCGTATATCGCTTTGC
>Ga0196905_1000548_pt1 | contig 15058 bp, 32 predicted proteins | sample CB_VirMetaG_3_FD_169098 | JGI IMG/M metagenome (GOLD analysis project Ga0196905, IMG submission 169098) | Freshwater to marine saline gradient viral communities from Chesapeake Bay - CB_1508_1S Viral MetaG (v3) (version 3) | ecosystem: Environmental > Aquatic > Marine > Coastal | place: USA... | reverse complement strand
TGCGATTTTAGCACCAGTAACTGCATCAGCACCAAGCTTTGTATTGGTTACAGCTCCAGTAGCAATTTTTACTTCTGTAACTGCACTTGTTGCAAGTTTAGCTGCGCCAACACCACCATCCTTGATAGTAAGCGTGTTACTTGAAAGAGTGATAGTAGTTTCATCAGCAGCAGCACCTACTAGTGTCCACGCTTCACCATCGTAGACTTTTAACTTATCTAACGTGCTATCATATACAAACTGACCCTGTACTGGACCAACAATTCCATTGATTTGCGTGGTTGATAAATTTTGAATCTGAGCATTACGAAGTTCGTTCTTCGCAAGATCCAGATACGATGTTAGGGATATACTGGTTGCGGATAACCCCGATACTATTTTTAATGCCATATTCTTTTATTTTTTTTTACTAGTTAAAATATGCTTTACCAGATGTTGAGCTGTCAAATATTAATGTTACTTGATTGTCCGAGTCGTGTTGTACCTCACATATTATCTCTGTACCAGCAGAATCAACAACTGTAACAGACGGTCTTTTATTCAAGTTATGCGAAACAACCCAAGTTGCACTTGGACTAGACTGATCGTGCTCATAATTCTTATCACCTGCAATTGACGATACTGAAATTATAAAATGTTCATTATCAGTAAAAACACCAGAACCTCCAGCGCTCGTAACGCTGATTTCTAGAAAATTTGGATAATCTTCACTGTTAGATATACCACTAACCCTATAGTTACAGTAAATCTCCTGGTTGTCGTAATTAGAGATTGTTATTTCATTAGCAAAAACTCTTCTAACTAGCTTTTCTATAGAATCACCCTCTGAGTTATACTTGCTAACTAAGAATCCAGTGAAGTTAACCATGGTTGTTCCTGAACCACCGAAGCCTAATCTAGATATAGTTGCGTAACCTATGTCATTAACCGAGTTAACGAACTTTATAACAAAAGCCGTGTTTGATTTTATTATGTTGTTTTTACCAAAAAACTCACCTATACTATTAAGTGAGTAGTTTTTAGTAGCACCCGTGCTGTCGGTACCAAGAATTTTATCTTGACCTGAAACATTAGCATCTTGATCATATGTTCCTATTCTAGCCATTAATTGTCGCTTTTTATGGCTGATCCGAAGAAGTAGCCGAATATACTGAGTACTATACCTTCACAGATACCTATAAGATGTATCCAGACTTCTTTATTATTTTCAGGAATATCTAGATACACAATGGCGTAGATAATAAATAAGAAAGCACCTAGACCGGTTAGACCAGTTAGATTGAACATTACATCAAACTTTCTAGTCTTTGATACCTCTATCTCTCTTTTTCTAGCACTATCTCGATCTGCGACCTCTAACTCATACAACTCTTTAACCTGATTATGTAGCATCTGTTTTTCTTCATCAGATATATCAGCAGAGTTTATGAGGTTCTTAACAATACCAAGAGCGCCCTGATCCGGTAGCAAATCACCAACGATATCTAGGGCACCTGGTATTTTAGATGCAAGTAGCTTGCCTATATTACTGTCTTTCAGTTTTTTAGACATCTTTACCTATAATTACCTTATAAAGGTGTTTAGTTGATTCAACAACTCTTTTAACATAAGCGTCGAAGATCCAGTATTTCTTCTCAACGCTGTCAGGTACGTAGTTCTTGTTTTTGTCCTGTATTTTCTCACTGTACAGTAATACTAAAAAAGCGATTACTGCAAGGAGTAATAGTATGATAACTAATGTGTATAGCATATTAACATTTCCATCTGCGGCGAGCTGCACGGCCTCTTTCGGATGTCCATCCTTTTGATCTAGCACAGAATGATTTTCTACGCTTAGCCGCTTTACTGCCTGGTTTAACATCTCCCGTAACAGCTGTTTGTAGTTTGCTGCCAGGGTTTTCTTTTCTATAACGCTCTACACCTTTTTTGGTCATACCAGCGCCTTCTTCAGTTGTTCTGAAGTTTCTTCCCTTACCCTTGGTAGTTTTTCTAACCTTTTTAAAAGGTGATTGTTGAACGTAAGCCATTATTTCTTTCTCATGCTTTTAGTGATAGGCACGCAGTTCGGCACTTTCTTACCGCCTTTTTTCTTCATACCTACCATTTCATAACCCTTCCAGCAAGGGCTTGATTTACTTTTTGCCATTTCCGAATCCTTTCATTTTAAATGCACTAGATTGACTTAACTTACCAGTTACGATACCTTTTGCACTTCTAGTTATATTTTGCGTTACAGGACGTCCTGGAGTGCTGTTATCAATGTTTCCTGCGCCTGTTGACTTGCCTGCGTTCGCTTTTTTGCTAGGTCCCCACATTTTTGCTGGGCTACCATCCTTGCTTATAACACCTCTACCGATAAGTACGTCTTTTTTAGTAATCTTACCGTCACCACTTAGGTCAGCCATTTTTGCTGGAGATGACTTGTACATCATAGCTGGGCTGTGCTTGTACTTCATTTTAAATGCTGAGTTAGCTAAATCTTCTTCAAGCATTGTGTTAGCAGCATCCATGTCGCTCTGAACAGCGTCTTCAATGCTCGTGCCATATGAATCGTTCATCATCTCTAGATCAGACCCAGGAGCTTCTATACCAGCCATGGGATCCGTTTCGATACCTTTTCCACCACTTATAGGTCTATTAACGCCGCCGCCTGGTGTAACAGTTTTTTCACCAAACATTTGACTAGACTGTCTGCGAGAAGGTGTAGCTGGGCCCTCAGAACCCATAGGTGCATTTGCATCGATACTTCTTAGATCAAAGTCTTGCGCTTCGCTTACAGATGATGGAGATGGGTTTGAGCTCTCTGGCTTAGTCATATCTACTTTAGCCAATGTCTCAGCACCTTTTGATTCGTTTTGTATTCTAGGTGATGTTTTAGGGGCTATATTAACCTTGGTCTGCTTACCTCCAGCTTCGTATTCAGCTTGGCTCATATCCTCAGTTCCATCAGCTTTTACAGGCATACCTGCTTCTTGTTCAGCTTGTGGACGGCGTAACATGTCTGTTCTTAGCGTGTTACGTCTATTAGCTTGGTAACCTTGAGAAGTAATAGCATCAAAACCTTCAGTTCCTTCAATACCACCATCAATACCGATCTGTCTTTGAGCGATATTACCTTGGCCGTACCTCATGCGTCGCGCTTGTCCGATTTCAGCATCGTACTCTTCCTGATCAATAACACCAGCTTTTAAAGCTCTATTCAATTGACGCTCACCTTGACGTCCACGTCTTTTCTCATCTCTAACCGATGCACGTTGTGTTCTGCGAGCAAAACGGGCTTCCCAAGGGTAGAAAGTATCTACTTTGTCAGCATCACGGCCTTCTGTTACCACAGGCTCATACTGTGTCTCTCTTTCGAAAGAACCGGCAGTACCAGGTGTTGTTTCAGTTACGGTTCTTGATTCAACAAACTTTTGTTCTTTCTCCTTATTACCAGGTTTCTTTATCCACTCAGCATATGTTAAACCACCAGCAGCTTCTTTATCCCACTCTTTACTATAAGGCTTTACAGTTGTTTTAGTTGTAGCTGGTTGCGCCGGTGTTCTTTGTCCAGAGTCATCAGCTTTTAAAACGTTGCCACTAGCATCTACAACCTTTTTTTTACCAAGTAATTCGTCTCCTCCGGCTTTTAATGGTGATTTACTTCTGTGAGTAATTGGTTTACTTCCCATCTTTATTGTTTTTTGTAGGCTTCCTTTTCCCATGGTAGAGACTTTGCGCCTTCATTCATTGTTGATCTTTTATATAACTTACCTTTCCAGTAAACGTTTTTATCATCATAGTCCAGATCACCGCGTCTCATCTGGTCGATATGTACTTTTTCGTGGCTAATGGCTGTTTTAACCAACTTAGCTGGTGTGTCAGGATCCACATATATAGACCCATCTTTGTTAGCCTCAGCAACGACACCCTCTTCTAATTTCTTTAGAAATATCGGGGTGTCTGGCGTGGACTCTTCTGCAACAATCCTGTCCAGCCCGCTAAGGTTATTTTTCATTTTGTATGCCATTATCGCTCCGCGTCTTTAATCATGTCGTCGACACCCGAGGAATAAACTTTGCTAGAATAGGAATCGCGTTTACTGAACACACTTCTATCTGATGTAGGAATATCCTCTTCACCGAGTAATATTCTATATATCCTGCTTATCAAATGCTTACCTTTAGTGCTGACAGTATAAACCGTGTATTTGCGGGTGGTCCTGTTCCTCTCTCGCCAAACCACAATCCAACCATCTCTACGTAAACGTTCCCATCTGTGTTTATCCCAAGAATATGTCTTGGTACCTACTTTAAAATCATTACGCGTAAATCGGTTTTTGCAATCTAAATAGATCAACAATTCGAGGTCTGCATCATTGATACTGTATGTCTTACAGGCCCATTTTCTAACGAGCCTGTAATACATAAACAGTTTCATATCTCTTATGTCAGATGCACCTAAACGCATTAATCAACGAGTACGATGTCTCCAATAGTGATGACCTGGTAGTTTTCACCCTCGTGGTCCATAGCGTGGCCCGCATGGCGGTCGTAGTAAACTACTTCACCTTCTTTGATCACATCTTTGACTTGGTTGCCAACGCTAATAACAGTGGCCTTTAAGTACCTATTGTCACTATCGAACTTATCAGTGATTTCAAGCCCTGCGACTTTCTTTGTTTCTATCTTGTGCTTCTGTACAAGTACGTAATGATTAACCGCGCGCATCTTCTATTCTTTTATTTGATATTACACAATCTGCTGATATAATGGTCTTGACAACGCTCACGGCGTTCTGTAACGCAGTCTTAGTAACCAACACTGGGTCAATAACACCTGCTTTTACCATATTGGTAACTTTACCAGTCATTACGTTGATACCCGTGCCTTTTGGCATTTTATTACCAGGTATGTCTAAACCGGCATTATCTAGTACGGTGAAAAAGGGCTGTCTAATAGCGGAGATAAGGACTTCCTCTCCCACGTTCTTTGGACTAATTCGTTCTGACGCGTTAAGCAGTGCAACGCCTCCACCAGGTACGATACCGTTCTTGAGTGCTGCCTTTGTTGCATACAAGGCATCTTCGACCCGGTCTTTCTTTTCTTTAAGCTCAACTTTTGATAATGCACCCACACGTACAATTCCAACATGGCCAGATAACATACCAAGTCGTTGTTCAAGTTTAGATCGGAGATATGGGTTTTTTTCATTTTTTATCTTTTCTTCTACTGCCTCTATGCGGTCGGTCGCTTGTTGAGGCATGCTCTCTACTGTAATCACAGTGTTTTTGTCATCTGTTACTGATTTAGTAGCTCTACCTAAGCAACTAGGGTCAATCATGTCAAGATCATCACCAAGTTCCTCGTTCATAACCTGTGCACCTGTAATTGCCGCAAGGTCTTCAATAGTATCCTGACGCGTAGGTCCGAAGCCCGGTAGGTCAACGATGTTCACCTTAATGTTGCCCTTAACCTTATTCATAAGCAAAGTCTGCATAGGCTGCTGCTCTAGCTCAGATACAATGAGCAAACTCTCGTTGTTCTTAATAGCGTATTCTAGGACGTTTTGTATCTTACGGATATTAGGTATTGGCGAAGAGACAATAAGTACAAGAGGATTGTCTAGAATCGCTCTCCCTTTGTCCTTGTCAGTGATTAAGTATGGTGATTTTAAACCAGAGTCAAACTGCACACCGTCTACAACGTCTACATAAGTGAGTTCACTGTCACTTTCCTCCATTAAAACCACGCCGTTTCGGCCGACTCGTGAAAATGCGGCCCCTATGATCGTCCCGAGGTCGGAGTCGTTGTTTGTTGAGATAGTTGCAACATCGTAAAGGCGGTCATCTGTCACCTCTATGGCGATATCGTCAAGGTATTGGAGCACTTTGTACATCGCGCTGTCCAATCCGTCGCGAATCTCGCGGTTCGATGCGTGTTTTCTAGCTTCGATAGCCAGTGTGAGCAGCTCGTGTGCCAAAATAGTCGCCGTAGTCGTGCCGTCACCAGCCTCTTTTACTGTATTTCTAGCGGCTTCTTTGATCAAAGTCGCACCCATATTCTCTAATGGGTCAGAAAGCACCACAGATTCAGCAACTGTAACCCCATCTTTGGTAATTACAGGCCTACCCATCGCATCTTCGTACACCACACACTTGCCCGAGGCACCCAATGTGCTTCTTACTGCGCTTGCGAGCTTAGTAACACCCGCTAAAAGGCCACTTTCTGCCTTAGAACCAAACGTAAGGTCCTTTACAATTTCACTAGGTTGATTAAATTCCATGCTAAAACTTATTTTTTAGTTGTTCTAGCACCAAATATACCCATTTATGGGTCGATTTTAGATTTTTAGCCCTTAGTATTGTACTTCTTAGTGCCTTTTCCGTGCCCAGAGCGGTTCTTTTTCACACTAACGAACTTTTTTGTGTTGTGGTCGTAATCCTTACCATCGATATCACGCCCAGCCTTCTTTGCCGCACGCCTCTTTCTCTGGTTTTCCGCCCTCATTCGCGTTCTACGCGGAGATTTTGCCTCTGCTAGATCCCTAGCCCTTTTACGCCGCAACGCGGCCGCTGATAATTTTTGCTTTGCCATACTTACTAAATTACGCCTTTTTTTATGGTGTTAAGAAGTATAGGGGTTTTGTATAGTACTACCGCTTTTAACTAGCGCAACTAAAACCAAAAGTCGTTTTAAAAACCCGGGTCCGGCCTTGTTTTATATTTTACGTTTTAGGCTTTTGGCTTTTCCCTGACTGTCTATGCTATACACAAGAGAGTAACGAGATTTTTTATATAATATAACTGTTATTAAATATAACACGTTCTTTAAATATTAACCCTTAAATTAAAATTAAAATGGGTACTACAAAAAACAGAAAAGTAGAGGTTGAAATGACACATGATCAATTCATTGAAATGTTCCATGTTGAAATCGAAGATTACACTCAAACTGTAATTGAAGATGATACTGTAGCTGCTGACTTAGCAAACAATGTTATTGCATCGTTCAGATCTAATCTCGAAAAGTTGGGGGTATATATTAAATTATACAACTAACAAACAAAGGGTTCTAGCTTCGGCTAGGGCCCTTTTGATGTATAGCATCGTGTGCGCGCCATATTGTTTTTGCTATACACAAGAGAGGAACGGGGTTTTTTATATAATATATCTGATTATTAATTAAAACCTTTTTATTATGAAAAAGATTAATGGATTGAGAGATGAGATGTTAAGAATTCTCAAGAATTGTGGAGTTGATTATAGTATTGAAGGAAATTATTTATACTTCAATATCAATTTCAATCACTATCAAAAACTTGATAAGTTTTGGGATATTATTAATATCTATGATCTCCCAATATCTGAGGATTATAATGGTGATCACTATGAAATCCAAGTGATAATCAACCACTAATCATTTTGGGTCTGGCTTCGGTCAGGCCCATTATGTATAGCATTGTGTCGCGGCCGTTGTTTCGTATGCTATACACAGGCGAGGAACGAGGTTCGATATATAATATAGTTGATTATTAACCCACTAAATATTATATCATGGGAAAGACAAATGTAGTAGGCAAGAAAAGATTCATCATTGCCAAGAGTATGATCGGTAAAGGATTACAGGTCGAAGTAGAAACTAGAACTGGCAACACGTTCAAGTATGACCACGACCAAATCTACAACTTGTTCAAGGACAAATTCGATAGTATGCCATGCTTCGAGAAATATGGTAACTATACTAACTCGGATAACTTACCAAAGTTCGTGCGTGAGGCATTAACTAGCAAGTAACAACAATGGAGGGCCTTCGGGTCCTCCTTTTTTTTCTTTACACATTTGCTATACACAAGGGAAAAACGGGATCCTACATATAATGACTATGATTATTAACTAAAACCATAATACAATGGGAAATTCAAAAACAGCCACAGTGGCAAAGAAACGCTTCATTATTGCAAAGTCAATGATTGGCAAGGGACTAAAGGTAGAGGTTGAGACTCGTACTGGTAATACATTTACCTACGACCATGATCAGATCTACAAACTATTCCAAGAGAAGTTTGATAGCATGCCTTGCTTTGAAAAGTATGGCAACTACACAAACAGCGACAATCTACCTAAGTTTGTTCGCGAGGCGTTAACTAAGAAGTAACCTCAACCACATCGCATAGCGGAACTACCTTACTGGGGGCCTTCGGGCTCCCTTTTTTTACATACCCCTGAGGATCCTTAATCCAACATGTATAGCACCTCACAAGAGGAAAACACGGTTACATGTATAATATCATCTGAGTATTATTAATCTAAAACCTTTTAAAAATGGAAAACTCAAACAACATCACTAACTGGAAATTCTTAATCTATTTCTTTAACTTCTCTCATCAGGAATACCCTGACCTTATCACATTACAACCTAATACTTCTCCTCAATATGAGGTTTTATCCTCTTACCTTGAGGAACTTAATATATCAGAATTAGAATCTCACTTCATTATTAAACCTAATACCCCATTCCCATCAGGTATTTATCAAGAAATTATTAACCTACATCTATTTCACAATCCTATCAAATAACTAAGGAGACCTTCGGGTCTCTTTTTTTATAACTACCACCAGAGGATCCTCAGGATATATATTCTTGAGGATCTTTTTTTATACCTACCGTGTATAGCACTACACAAGAGGAAAACGACATACTTGATATAATGTAACTGTTAATCAAATAAAATAGTAGACTTATGAGCAAGAAAGTCGAGACGTTAAAAAAGAAGAGGTTCGTCATCTCTAAAGGTCTAATCGGTAAAGGTGAAATTATCGAGTTTGTTAATGATAAAGGTGATACCTGCGTATACGACCACGATGCAGTATACACTCACTTCCAGGACAAGTTCAATAATATGCCTTGCTTCGAAAAGTACGGGAATTACACCAACTCAAAGAACTTACCTAAGTTCGTACGAGAATTCTTAGGATAGTCCTGAAAGGGGTCGCCGAAAGGCGATCCTTTTTTTCTTTTTTTTAGTTTTTTGCTATACACAGGAAAAGCGGTGAACAAGGAAAACATAGGTATAAACTACTATGACAATAGCCTGTTACTAGGATATCTTAATAGGCTAATGTCACAGTTTTTAAGATCCTCAATCACCACACAAAACTGCGACGACTATCCTAATATAATACAACTGATAAATCAACTCACTCATGCCAATTTATAGACTAAAACTAACTCCCGAAAAAAAAGTAACTGTTTTTGGTTTGCAACACAAACCCACAGGTCAGGTTTTAAACCCCTCCCTATCTCTTTTCATATTAATGAAGTATCCACGTTTAGGTTCGGGCAAAATAGTCTCTCTATCGGCATCTGAGTTATTTCTGGTAATCAATAAATACTACGACTCATGACTTGTCAATGCGGCAGTCCGGTGCATCCGGTCAGAATCAAGTTTGGCTACACATCCTGCGTTAGTTGTTCTACTACTCAGCGGGTTGCTTGTATCCCAATAACTAATCATAAAACAGGCAATACGATCCAGTTGGTCGATAAGGCTACGGCAGCGGCAGTTGCTAAAGCTTCAAGGCGCAAAGGCTATGGTACTTGCTTGCGGTAATTTCAGAAGGGCATGCTTTGAAGGCGTGACGGTGGTACCACTATAAACGGCTGGAGCCCTTTTGATTTTACTGCACAAATAAGTCACGAATGACTATATATAATATAAGTGTTAATCAACTAAATACTACAAACAATGGGAGCAACTAACATCCATTATGAGTTTCCGCTAGTAGATGCTGGCGGCAGAGAAGTAAGTGCGCGAGACGCATACAACCAGCTAGTTGACGAGGCGCTATCATACTACGGTAGCGATCCTTATTCCGGTACTATCGCTACATGCGAGTTTGCAGGCAGTATCCGAGCGCCTAAAGATGACGATGAGTATGATGATTTACTCGATCGCATAGACAAGCGCGAAGTTCGTTACTACAAAGACGAAGAGGCCAAGCGTTGGGTATTCATAGGTTGGGCAGCGTGCTAGTGTTATGAGAGATAATATTAGAGTTCTTACAGAAGACGAGGTTCTAGATATCGCTGATATGCTAGAAAATAAGGTTTGGGATGTTTTCCACGACGCGATTATACGCTGTATAGGTACAGACTTTGACTATATAGCCGATGAGTCTATAGACGAGATCAAAAAAGAATTAGCTAAAGCATTTTTATAGTATGAAAGCGAATAAAAGGTATATCACTGTACTAAACTACGAGAACCAACAGGTGTATCTGCATGACTACAGGCCAGACCTGTTTGACGGTAGCGTAGATGAGTTTGTACGAGCAAATCATGGCGATGATAAAGTAATCTTTATGCTACATAACCACCCACCGGCGTTATGGACAAAAGACTTGTACTACTGCAACAAAGAACAAGCTTACAGCCTAATAAACATGGAACATGGATAAGATGATTAGATGTCTTGAAAGGCACGCTTATGCCCCAGAGATGAATAAGTTATGGTTTGAAGACGGTACCTACGTAACAATGCCTCAATGCGTAGACCTTGATGAAGCAGAGATGAGGCTTAAATACGGTTTATACGAAGAGTATGGAAGAGCAGATGGCACAGATTAAAGAGTGGTTAGATACCCAAGCAGAAGAGATATTCGGTGAGTTTGGGTTTACCACATGCAGTGAAGATCAACAGATCTATTTAGTATCCCACTTGGTTAATGGTATACTGCATAATAAATAACTGCACAAACCACATACGACTTACATCGTATAATAAACATGTAGTGCGTATAAGCAAGTTACCAGCACGCTCGGTTATTGGTTTGGTTAACGCTTGCACTACAGGGTGTACACTGCCGTGGCGGCCGGGAGGTGGTTTTCTCTCGTTAGGTTAGTAATCAAGGTTCGAATCCTAGTACACCCACAAACTTTAATTAAATAACCATGGAGCAAATTAAAATCCAAAGGCCTCACAGCCTATCTCTTGTTTACCACATGTCAGATGAGGTATACAAGTCAGTACTAGAATGTGCAAGTAAATACTCTTACACGGGTATAGATATGTGGAACGAGTTTTCAGAAAACTTTGTTCTTTCAAATGTAAGGTTAGGCGTATTACAAAGCGTGCTTGCTAATGTAGGCGCTATGCAGACCACAAACTTTGATAACATATACGAGTTTGTAATGGGTATATCACTATTAGAAGCTATAGGTAATAACAAGCCAAGACGTGATTGGCCTAAAGTATACGCAGATCTTGTAGAAGCAGGCATGCGTAACCGCAAGCACAACGGTGACGAAACAGTAGACTGGGTGCTTGATGGCGTTATCATTAATAAAGAACCAGTACCAGCACCAGCGCTATGAGAGAGTCAACAGAGATAAAGCTTATAAAAGCGGCTAAGTACGCTTTAAGACAAGCTGGCCTTCGTGAGATCACCACTGAGCGTCAGGAAAAGAACGGCACATCTGCTTGGCGGTGTGACAAGTCAGGCTATGAATTCTCAGAGTACACTACGGGTTATGTTCGCAGGCAAAGTGTACCTGGTTTTTTCAAAAGTAAACCAACTAATATATACCAAATTAACCCAAGGTATTATATTAAAGAAGAGCTACCAGCAGAGCTTATACGTCATAAGGGTAAATGGCGTAAGATACAAGCGTATGAGGATGAGATCAGTTATTTCGAGTTGATCGAAGACAAGCACAGTCGCTTGCTATACATACTGGCGTTCTACCTCCGCAACAAAGACCGTTTTATCTACAATAAACAACTTAAAGATCTAAAATCATGAGCTGGCATAGTGAATGTTGTGGCGCGGAGCCACATAGCGCGTTCCACTTCGATGATGAGTGGGCACTAGGAATATGTGAAGCTTGTTTAGAGCAATGCACTTTTGAAGAATGGCAAGAAGGTGCCGATCCAGATATGAAAATTTGGGAACAGTATGTGGAAATGAGAAAAAGTGACAAACCGCACAATTCAAACACATAGGTTCTCATATAATAACAGTGTAATCAAATTAAATGCTTATGAGCAATACAACTTTTCCAAAATGGTACGACGGTCCAAAGTTCGAAGGCCGTGAAGTTACTAACCCCTATTCAGGTGCTAAGCGCGAGTTAAACGACGTAGAGTTTACTATTTACGCTATGATAGTAAATACTGAGCGAGACGTAGATCGTGCAGGCGGTCCTTTCAACCCAGCTACTGCAGAGTTGCAGAAAAAAATGGCAAAAGGCATCGCGTGGTTCAGACAACACAGCGTAGACGCTTACTTTGATCTTATCGACTAATGACAAGAGACGAAGTAATGAACAAATCGATATGGCTACCGCGTCTTCAAATGAAGGCCGGTATCCACTTCGGTAAAAAGTACACTAGCCTTACTTCAGACGAGGAGTACGAGATTAGACTTGTTATCATCAGAGAGCAAGAAGAGCGTGAAGCTAAAGAGCAAGAGTTAAGAGAACACTATAAAAAACACGGTTACGGTAACTACTATGGACAGTAAATACATCATGAGCGATAAAGAGCTCGAAGATATCGGCATGTCTCGTGAACTATGGGACAAATTAGTTGAGCAAGAAAACAGATACATAATTGCATGGTCACACACGATAGATCCTAAAGACTTATAAAATGGCAAAGCTTTATAAAGATGTAATGAACGAGTTTATTACTTCGCTAACAGACATCTGTAACGAAACTGAAATCTTATACCAAGATAGTATATATCAAGATGAGTTATTCGTTTTTCAAGAAAAATTTGTAGACGCGTTACTAGACGCTTATAAGGGTGGCTTGTTCACACAAGAACAACTACTTAAGTTTAACTATGTTTTCAACCTATCAAAAGAACAACAATGAGAACAATTAAAGCACTAGTAGAGCTTGAGGTTACTAAGACAGAGTTCTACGACTTCACAGTAGAAATAGAAGTACCTGAAGACTATGATGTTGATTTACAAGATGCAGAGTTGCTAGATAAATTAGAAGATGAAGCTGCTGCTTTAGCAAGAGCAGAGTACTGGCAGACCGATCAACTGCCTTATGATTCTCAGACAGATGAGTTTAACACACTAAATGTAGAATTATGGGACTAGATATGTACCTACACAAATTACCAAAAGGTGATAAAGAACAGTCTTATGAAGTTTGTTACTGGCGCAAGGCAAATGCTATACACCGCTACTTTACAAAAGACGCAGAAGAAGATAACTGCGTTGACTTTACGGTGAATGTAGACGATCTAACAACGCTGAAAAACATGTGTCTTGAATCGTTGAAGAATAAAGAGCCATTGCTAGAAACTGCAAGTGGTTTTTTCTGGGGCAGTACGGATTATGACGATTACTACTGGGATATGTTAAGCTCTACGGCAGACGATATAGAGGTTATACTATCACACCATACAGAAGGTGACACATATGAGTATCACGCATGGTACTAACCGCACGATATAAATACGTATCACTAAATATAATGTACTAAATATCAATAAGTTATGTCAAAAGACTACAAGTACTCAGTAGAGTACAGAGAACGATTCGGCTTCAACGGTGCAGAGTTATACTGGATGGAAGAAGCATTCAAACTATTCAGCGAAAAAGCTGCTGAAGAAATTGAAGAACAAGAGAAAGCAGGTAGAAGACTCATATACACAGCTTCTTTCTTTCCAGCAGTTTTCGAAGACATCATGTCGAAAGCTAAGCAATGGTCAAACCCACCAAAGGTTTACGAAGATGATTGATAAAGCGCTTAAAAACGACTGTTACACGTTAGCGCAAGTCCAGTACCAAAGGGCTAGGCGTATACAAGACGATGAAATCAGAGAACGCTCAATAAAAGCTTGGGCACATATTATAGAATTAATAGAAACTTCATACTAATGAAAAAAGTAATCAAATCCTGGTTGTTCAAAGACGAGCTAGAAGCTCTACAACGACTACAAGAATCTGTCTATGACAACATAGACGAAACCTCTAAGAATACTAAAGCTATAGTAAACTTTAGTGAACAAGTAGAAAGAGATTATACTACGCATGACACTGTTTCAGATATGATTGATATTAGCGTGGATAATTTAGAATTCATGACACAATCAGATCTTGAAGAGGCAATATCGGATTCTGAGTTTGTTAGTGAATGGGACTTACAAAGCAAGCTTGACGACTACATAACAGAGTATGACGTTGAAGATCGTTTAACAAGCATGTTTGACGAATACAAGCAAGTATTTCGTGAAGAAATGCAAGAGTTCATTACCGTTACAATCCACACTGCTATACACGCCATCGATGACCTAGAGTTTTACAAGCGAATTAAGCGCTACGCAGACACTGATTTTTGCAACTCTACAGACTTTGAACTACTTAACGAGCAATTAAGTAACTTAGAGTACAGAATCGATGAGGTTGAAACTAATGCAGATTTAAGTGTAAGTACAATAGTTGAAGAGCACATCGAGCAGTCAAAAGAATATATTAACGCAAGGCTAAAGGGCATAGACATAGAGTCATCGCTTAGAAGTCTGCTCTTAAAACTACTTAACAATGACGCAGTATAAGGTTGTTTACGAGGTACATGAGGTGTTTGATAGCATAGAAAACGCTAGAAAGTTTAGAGACTCTATCACAAAAGACGATAAAGTGAAAAACATTAGCTTAAAAGTCAGTAGTGTAGACCCTTTTGGTGATCATTTCGATGTGAATTCAAGTTCAGCTGAGGTTAAAAATGATGAGATACATCCAGATAGCGCGCAAGGCCAGTGGATGAAAAGATTTAACCCCTGAGAAATTATAAACCAATAATGATACAGAACGATAGGGTCTTGTGTCTTTAATAGAACACTATGTCAAGTAAACTGCACAAGATGCTTAACACCTTCTGTCACAAATTTAGCAAATATTTGTGACACAAGATGCTTGACACCTTTAACATCAAAGAGAAATGAAACAACAATATGAATTCGCAGATGGCAGCACTCACGCATTTACATTTGGTGATGGGAATGCGGTAATAACCTACAAGGAGAGAGATTCTTTTATGTGTTTTAACACCAATGCT
>Ga0196905_1000547_pt1 | contig 15074 bp, 15 predicted proteins | sample CB_VirMetaG_3_FD_169098 | JGI IMG/M metagenome (GOLD analysis project Ga0196905, IMG submission 169098) | Freshwater to marine saline gradient viral communities from Chesapeake Bay - CB_1508_1S Viral MetaG (v3) (version 3) | ecosystem: Environmental > Aquatic > Marine > Coastal | place: USA... | reverse complement strand
TTGTGTTTGTTGGTGCTTCAAAAGTACCTTCAGTTGTACGAGCAAAAGCTGAAGTGCTTGCGCTTTGTAGAACTGTTAGTGCTTCTGGGCTAACAACTGCCCAGTTACCAGCACCACGACGTGTGCGTTGAGCAATCTTATTAGCAACGCGATTGACTAGAACTGCTAGAGCAGCATGTTCATCACCAACGTATGTTGCTGTACCACTTACTGCGGCCTGGTTGAAGGTTTCTTCTGTTGCTGCGAGGCTACGGAGTGAACCTAGTACTTCCTGGTCGATTTCTGCGGTAATTTCTTGTGCAAGAGCAGCCATGATTTCGGCTTCTACGTCGATACCATGCATGCTTTGTGCGTCTTGTGCTGCTTCAAATGTCCAACGAGCCTGTAGCTTACGTGTCTTGGCTTCTACAGGTTGCTTTAGGATTTGAATGCTCATTGAGCGGCCACCGGTACCTTCTTTGGCTGCTGTTACGTCTGCACGACCGGTGGTTAGACTACCGGAATATGCTGTAGCAATCTTGAATGGGCTAAGGGCTTCATCACCAGCTAGTACGTCTGTGTCAAATGGTGAACTTGCTGTTGAATTAGCAGCTTCAGCATAACGAACGCGAAGTGTGTGAATCTGGCCAACTGGGCCTTGCATTGGTTGAACACCAACGATTTCGTTGGCGATAACTGTGGGCATAACGCGACGGATCACTGGTAGGATCACGCGGTTAAGTGTTGCAACGTTACCGCTAGCTGTTGCACCATTTGATGCAGCCTCTTTTAAGTAACGGCGTGTGTTCTCAAGAACAACTGCCATGGAACTACGACGATTGCCTTCTAGACCTTCTAGAAGAGCTTCCTTTGTTGTGTCCCAACGGCCTTCTAATAGTACGTCTGACATAATTTTGTCTCCTCTAGTACTTTATTTTAAGCCTGCCAACTTGCGTAGTTCAACAATATTTGATTTGTCTTCTTCTACTACAGGTTGTGTTTTTGTTTCTTTATCACCGGTTATTGCTTTACGTGTTTCTGCTATTACTTGTTTTTCAACTCGTGGAGCAGAACCTTCAAGTACAACTGGCAAATAGCGATCATAAGCACCTTTTAACTTGCTGGTTTGAACGCTTTCTAGAAGGTCGCGCATAATTGCGGCCTTTTCTTTGTTGAGAGGTTTTAATAAATCTACCATAATGTCTTTGCGAGCTACGCTTTCATTTATAGTGTTGATTTCACTAATCTTACTCTCAATAATTGTTTCTTTTTCTGCAATTGCAGAATTAGCTTCGTCAAGCTTAGTTTCAACTGTTTCAAGCTTGTTCTTTAATGTTTGAATTTCTTGATTTTCGTTGAGATAACTTGCGCTAAATTCACTAGCAAATGCTTCAAAGATCTTACGACCAAAGTTATTAGCTTTGGCTGCTTCAATGTCTTCTTTTAACTGAGTGATCTCAGCATTTAGATTTTCAGTTACTGAATTTTTAACTAAACGTGCAGAATTTTCAATGAACTTCTTTTTAAGAGCATCAAATTCACTGCGAGCTTCTTTTACCAATCGTACTTTTGTTTCAACTACGTCTTGGCGATCTGCTTGAAATTCTTTAATTTCTTCGGCTAATGCTTGTGTAACAAAAGCTTCTAGTGCTTTGACTTTTTTTGCTTGACTAGCACGATCTTTACTAAATTCTTGAATTTCTTCAGCTAGTTGACCTACAAGAAACTTATCAAAAGTTCCAGTTGTTTCCTGCATGCGTGCTACAAACTTAGCACGATCTTCTACAAGATTTTTCTCTTCTTTTGCAATTTTCTCAAGTTCAACTGTTAAATTTTCTGTAACCATGCGATCTAAGGCTTCGACCATTACACTCTTGTCATGCTCGTAGCGTTGAGCAAATTCCTCGCGGAGTTCTGCTCTGACCTCTTCTTTTACTTCGAGGAGTTTGCTTTCCCATGCTTCGGAAATAGCTTTTTTAGTGTCCTCGTTTACAAGGTCGCTATCCAGTAATGGTTTGATAGCTTCTAGCATCTTTGTCTCCTAGATCTTTAGGTCCTTGATTAAACGAATCATTTCGTCTTTCAAGTATTTTTGTACTTTTGCGTTACCATTTGCTTCTCTGGCAATTTCAAGTACAGCGTGCCCGTTACGCATATTAAGCAAGCCTTCATAAATGGCTTTAGGATATGCGTTTGGAGCACTGGGTTGTGCCACAACATCAACTGTGACAATTTCGAAATCGGATACATTACCAGTAGATTCATTAACGTTACCACTTCCTCTACTGCTAACACCTAACTTTACCCCACTTTCCAACATTGTTTTTACTAATTGACCCATTGGAGTGGGTAGAATTTTTAGTTTTCCAAAACCGTTAGGGCCATCCATCCACATTTCTGTAATCATGTGACTTACACGATCTAAATTAATTTTTAAATCGTCTGGATGATCTACTTCACCAAGTACACTATGTCCTGTGGTAATCTGATCATTAAGCTGCTTTACGGCATTGGAAATTTCAGAGACAGGGTAAACACGTTCGTTAGCGTTTTTTACCCCGCCCTGAATACAAATGCCTTTCATGTAGAGATCCTTGCCTTCGTTGGCGCTTTCTGTGACCATACGAGCTTGATCGAAAGTAAGGTGTTCTCTGAGGTAATTCATTATTGTATTACCTTATACCTTTTTTAGACCAGCTTTACCAGCAGCCCGTGTATCCATGGCATCGGTTTGCTTGGCAGCTTTTGGTGCTGCGGCACCTTTTTCTTCGCCACTTGACATTACTGCTTTGCCGCCCATGTCATTTTTCTTAGCAACTGGACCTGATTTACCCTCGCCCTGTTCTTTTGTAACTGGAGCTGGTGCTTTTTCTGCATACTCACGAACCATGCTTTCAGCTGGCATTTCTTCTTCAGCTTCGGGCTCTTCCATGTCCATGTCGGACTCTTCGTCACCCATGTCCATTTCTTCATCGTCCATATCCATGTGCTCTTCTTCGCCGGCTTCGTCTGCCATAATTTTTTCAAATTCAGCTTTGAGTTCGTCTAGAGCGTCTTCGAGATCAACAACGCGATCTTCAAGTTCTTCTTCGTTCTCGTCTTCTGCTTCTACAGCAAGACCTTCTTCGTCTGCTTCAATGTCGCCGATTAAGTCGTCTGCTTCGTCACCACCAAGGGTTTCTTCTACTTCGGATACTTCTTCTTCAGCTACTTCTTCTTCAGCTACTTCTTCTGTGCTTAATAGGGATTCATAAATGCTGCGGCTCTTTTCCACAACAATTTCATGAAAAAGTTCTTTGGCTTTATCGTTATCTTCATTAACAATAAGCTCAATTAATTCATTAAATTTGTCTGACATCAATAAGGCTCCTTTATTTGTAAGGCATTGTAATTTATTTATAAACTGCCAATAAAAAAAGTCAAAAACACCCAGTTTTTGACTCAAAAATTAAAAAAAATAATATTTTTTAAGATTTTTATACTGGAGCGGCTTCTCCTGCTGGTTTAAACTGTGATTTTACCGCTGTAATTTCTTTGTTATATTCTATAATTTTTACATCATTTAACAAGCGTAATCTATTGATTTGCTCTAGTGTTAGTCTCGTTTTACGGGTATCATCAATCTCTGCACGGCTATTATCATGTTTAACGTTTTGCAGTGGATTTTCGTTATTGTTTTCAAAAATATCTTTAAGTTGCATAGCCGGCTCCACGTTTATTTATACTAACTCGGCGCCTGCGGGTGCAGCAGGAGCGGGTGTTCCACCAATTGGGCTTGCTGTTCCTTCAGCACCTAATTCTCCGGCTCCGCCTTCTTCACCACCTCCGGTTTCTGGTGCTGGTGGTGTTGCTTCGGCTCCGAACGTATCTAAATCAGTTTCAATACCACCCGGTGTTACACCCACACTACGCATTGATGGTAAATCTGCTTCAACTTCTTCCACGTTTTCTTCTTTCCACAGCATACTGTTTTCTGCCATTTCTTCTTCGGTAAGACCTAAGAATCTACTAAGTAGGAATCTCTTAGCAAGGTATGGGAAACCCTCTAGTTGTGTAAATGTAGAAATCTTAGCAGCGTCTAGTTCACTGATTCTGTATTTGCTGAAGTTTTGTGGTTCATTGAATCTCAATTCAAAAGTTGAATTATCAATATCAAAACCGCGCCACTTTAAAAACATTTTAAATTGTCTATCGAATGTTTCTGCTACTAGTCTCTGTAACCGTTTACAATATTCATTGAAACGATATTCTTGGATCAGGGCTGTTCCTACTTTGCCATCGATATATGTGGATGCTGAATCATCTGGTCCGGTGGGCAAATAACTGCTGGGAATTCTTAATCCGCGATATAGTTTGTTAGTAAAGTATTTTAAATCATCAATTTCACCGAGATTGGTTCCACCCGGTAGTGTTTCAACTTTTGACCCTCGGCCTTCTGCCGTTTGTGGAAAGAAGTAGTCCTCGTTAATTGATAGTGGGTTGTAAGTAGTATCAAGTATACTTGACCCTCCACCGGTTTTGCTAGGAATTCTACGTTGATGGATTTCATTTTTTACACGCTCAACAAAGGCCATTGCCATGTGACTGGGCATGTTACCAACGTCAACATAAAATACCCTACGTTCCGGAGCACGTTGTATGCGATAGATTAAAATAGCATCTTCGAGTAACTCTTTTTGTTTGAAAACTTTAAAGATATTTTCAAGAATACTATTACCAAAGGGCCAATTTGCATCCAGCCCTTCAGTTAGACTACAATGAACAACGTGAGCAGCATCTACTGCTGTTTCATTTAATGAACGATCAAATCTACCTGTGCTTGAACTTGCACTTGTATATATGTTACTGGGTTGTACGAATCCACTCTGCTTGTGATCGCCAAGATTGCGATAATCATCGCTGTAGTTTAATTGTGTCGCTGTTAGATTTTGTAAATTAGGATTAATGTCTTTTACCAGATACTGTTCTGGTTTTTTGCCTTCACTTTCATTGACAATAACTTTAGTAACTTTGGTCATTTCTACCCAGTACCACTCAAAGGTTTCTGGATCACGGATAAAAACCTGATCACCATATTTTAATGTGTTACGGAAAATTTTAAAAATTCTCTTGTTAAACTCATTGAGATTATTCCAGTTTAACAGTTGTTTTTTAACCGTTTCAACTTCTGTGTCACTGGGTTCTTCATTCCAGTAAATGTCAAAGGCGGTGCCATTCTCAACGTTTACCTGTGTACAAAATTCAGCAATAATATCCAGCGCAGCATTTACTTCACTGTCAACATCCATATTTTCATATTGGGCATAACGTGTAATACGATTAGCATGCCCTACGTAAACTTCAGGCAATGTGCTGGCATAATTGCTGAATTTAACTTCAGGGTTATCACTACGCGGCCCGGCATTGGTAAGAGGACTGGTGTTATAGATTTTGAAATGCTTTTTCCAGGACATTGTTAAATTATACTACCTTTATACTATTTACCCAAATTATAATTATATATTTTGATTTACACGTCTAAGTTCATTGAGATTATCTTCCAGCACTCGGTGTATATTTTCAAGTATTTCAATGCTTCGATTATTATAATCTGTGGTAGATGAACTTGCCTGTGTTTCTTGTGCTTGTAGTAATTCATTACTTACAGCCGTACCAAAAATCATTTGTTCTTGTGCTAGGTTTGATGCTACCGAATTTCCAAAAACGGCAGCATCTTCTTTTGACTGGTTTAGAACTGATGTTATTATATCACTAAGTTGTGATTCATTTAATATAAATTCTTTTCCATGGAAGGTAAAGTTTTTAAATGTTGCTCCCGAGTCGGGGGCAGTAATAACACCACCGGCGGCGGCGCTTGGGCCCATGGCGTCATGAGCGTTCATGGCCTCGGTTACGCCATCTACGCCCGGTCGATCGTCTTTACGTTTGCCAAATAGCTTCTGTCCAATCCAGCTATCGTGAAAATGGTTCCAACCAGCGATCACGTCGTTGATCCATTTTTTAAAATCCTCAAACATTTGTTTTATGTTTTCTGGTTTTGAAACTTCTGTTAACCACTTACCAAATTCATCTATGCCTTTTGTTAAAGTACCTTGTTCTTCGCCAAACAACTTTAAAATATTGGTTGTCACAGTTTCTAATACCGTTTTAAATTTTTGAATAATGTCTGTTAATGACATGGATAATTGTGTCAAGTAATCAGCAGGTTCTTTTAGTTTTTTAAAATCTTCTACAATGTTATTCATTGTCTGGTTAACTGCTTTGCCAGCGGTGTCTAGTTGAGGTATAAGGGTTTGTTCAGCCATGTTTGTATACGCATTGCTAACACTAGTTCCAATTGTTAATCCTACAGCCTGGGCCATATCAGCGGCCGCTGCCTGTTGTTTTTCTGGATCCAATGCTGCAATCTGATTTGGAATTTCTGCAAGATCTGCGCTGCCACTTTTTAATTGACCGGCCATGTTTGATATTAACGCAAATGCTTCAGCATTGCTTTGTGCAAACAAGCTGGTTTCTGCACTTACCGCAGTACCATGCACCATTATTTCTTTTAGTAATTGATCACCGACTGGGCCAAAGTTTTTACTAAGCTGGGCTGACATGGCTAATCCTGCCTGCTGCATTTCTGCTGGCAGGCCGGATAGCGCGGCGCGCATTTTAGCATCTCGTTGTTTGGCTTCAATTTCTTTTTTCATCATGTCGGCATTGATGCCATTATACTGTGCCAAAGCTTTGGTTGTGGTAGTTAATTTAACCATTTCTGTGCTAACTTTATCAACATCCATATTATTAACATTAGCACCAAGGGCAGCCATTTGTCCTATGTAATCAGCCATTGCTACACCTTGATCTTTATAATTCATTCCCATTCTTACTAGTTGCTGTGATAAATCTCTATTCTTATATAATAAATTATTCATTGAATTTGAAAAGATTTTAGTGCCTTCTCTTGTTCCTCCACCAAATCTTGACATGGCTTCTTGGGATTCTTTCATTATGTCTGTAAATTGTCCCAGTGTAATACCTGATGTATTTGCTGCGTCACGCATTGCTAACATGCTAAAACCAAAACCACTGCTACTTTTAGTAATTTCTTCAAATGCTGTAAAGGTTGCTGTTACCTGTCCAGCTAATGCGCCAAATGCTGCGCCTAGAGCACCACCAACAAAGGGAATCATTGACAACGCACCGCTAGCGGCGTTGGTAGCACCTTCTAGCGCCTGGCCTGCTGTTTGAGCTGAAAATAAACCTTTAGCACCTTGAGCAAGCGAGCCCGCTAACCCTGCACCAAACTTTTTAATTCCTTCGGTGGCTGATTTAGATTGTTTTTCAAAAAGTCCCAGAGAATCACCGGACTTTTTTGTGGATGTTGTAGTTTTATCTGTTTCTCTGCTAAGAACACCTAACGTATCACTGGTTTTTTTTGCAGCAGCATCTACATTTTTAGTGGTGCCAGAGGTTTTTCCGCCTGATTTTTCTAAGATATTAGCTATACGTTGTAAGGTACTTTCTTCCGCAGCATTTACCGCGGTGTAACGTGTGCCATTGATTTCAATTTCAACTGCCATGATTAAATAAAAAATACCTATAATATACGCAGATAAATACTATACGCTATCTACATTTATATTATTTATATGGAGAAAAACCAGTGGCCGTAACACAGTCTAATCCTTTATCGCCTAATCCACTTGCCAAATACATGAGATCACCGGTAATTTATATCAAATTACCCAGCGGTGGAAATTATTGGCCTACGGGCAGTTTAGAAATGCCAATAAACGGTGAACTACCAGTTTTAAGCATGAACAGCACTGACGAATTAATTTTTAAAAGTCCGGATGCACTAATGAATGGGCAGGCAGTAATTGATGTTATAGAAAGCTGTTTTCCTAACATTAAAAATGCCTGGGAAATGCCAATTATTGATTTGGACCATTGCCTTATAGCAATTAGGATTGCTAGTTATGGCGAAAACATGGAATACAGTAGTCGCTGTACAGGCTGCAATGAATTCAATGAATATGAAATTGATCTTCGAAGATTCTTAGATTTATCTGTTAACTTAGAATGGTTTGATGAACTAGTTAAACTTGATGATCTAAGTGTTAAATTAAAGCCACAAAACTACAAGCAGTTCACTGATGCCAGCCTAGAAGCATTTGAGCAACAGAGACTGGTAATGGTTGCTACCAACGATGATTTAGATTCTCATGTTAAAATGGAAAAGTTTAACGCGATATTCCGTAGGATATCCAGCATGACAACTAAAAATATAGCAGATTCTGTGGAATATATTACAACCGGCAGTGAAACAATTACCGATCGGAAAATTATCACCGACTTTATTTTTAATGCAAATCTAAAATATTTTAATGAACTAAAGAAGAGACTAGAGCTTACTTCCGATGCTGTTCCTAAAAAAGAAGTAACCACAACATGTCCAAGCTGTAACATAAATTATTCTGTGCCATTTACCTTTGATCAAGCAAATTTTTTCGCATCAGCCTCTTGAGCCTATCAAACGACGAAATAGTCAAGAAACTAGAAGATTTTGATCAAGAGGCTAGGAACATTAAAAAACGTTTGTATGAACTGTGTTGGTACATGCGTGGTGGTATTAGTTACGCAGAACTGGTTCAACTACCAATTAAAGACTTTTTAATATTAAACGATATTATTAAAAATAATTTAGAAGTCACTAAAAAATCTGGCTTACCTTTTTTCTAATCTTCCTTGAGAAATTCCAATGGATTTAGAGTAATGTCGCCACGCACATCATGTTCTGTATGACTAGTGTGATGTAGACTTAGATTACTTCCCCAGTTAAATTTATAGCCTAACTTCTCAGCAATTAGACAAAATTCTAGAAACGCACTTTCAATTTCAACGAGTTCTCTTTTATTCATTTTAATTATGTAGGTCAGGATCTCTGCCTAATCTCCATGTAGCAGTTACATTGGTTTCAATTATTTCAAATTGGCAATCTGGATGGATTGATAACAACCAAGCATGTATTTCTTGTGCTTCTGACTCCGACGACGCTGTATAAATTTCTTTTGTTTTAACAACAATAAATTTTTTAGCCATATTTTTAGTTAACCTTTTTATTGGTTATCTATTTACGCTATGGATATTTTATTATTATATAGTAATATATGGATTAACAGCAAGATATTAACGGATGAACAAGTTCATCCAAACACTCACTATCGTTCGTGTTTCTTTTTTTCCTGACTTATTGTTTAAGATTTGGCAGAGCGTTTCAGTCAGACGGAACCTGTTACGGTACCGTCTGGTTGTTGACATTTGGCGTCGCTTATCCAGCATACGGAAGTAGGTGTTTTGTGGCACTCCAAGGACTCTGACCTTTTCCTACCTACATCGACTGATAATGTAAAACATTACCTCTGTATCCTCGTTCCTAGTTGATACAGTGTTTAGGAGTATTGCCTGCAACTCGCCAGATCCAGCCGCAATTACGCTGCTTCAAGGCGTTGATTCAAGGTTGCTATGTTGAGCCTAGTTGTAATTTGATTCGCTGATTATATTTTGGCTCTGATGAACACGGATTCGTATGTGTCCGTTGTAGTATTCATCTGATTCCAAAACACGGTGCCTAAACTGTTCCCTTGCTTCAACGTAGCTACACTCTGCTTTGCTGTAACAATAGTAGAGTATTTCACGCTTGAAACGTTCTGTGCCTAACTGTTCTATATCTGCCAATAATGCGTCTGATGAGCCGTAGTATGTTTGCCAGTCTGAGTCTATTTTTTCTTTTATGCGTTTGCGTTTTTTTGTGCCATTTTTTAACTTAACTATACGATACTTGGTTTTTGAAAATTTAGCAAGTTTTTTTCCAATATATTTTCTACCTGACTCAAGATTAGTGATAATGTAAACAAAGCCTACACACTCTTCTGGTAATTCTGTGATAATATTGTCTTTGTAGTGCCATGACATGTATATTATATAGCATGCGTTTTTCTAATCTCAGTGTTTTTTTGGATTAATCAAAAATCCAACCAAAATTACAGGTTTTATGTATCCAGGTAAAAATTGGCAATTCAAATTCATACTGCCATCTACCATTGAAACTTAAATAGTTTGTGTATCTTTCCTGGTATACGCCCAAGTATTGTAGTGGTGTATTTGTAAAACCTTGTACATTTATTTTTTTTATTTCTAAAGCCTTGTCCCAGCCTTTATCTATTACAGTATCTTTTCTAGGATCCTTGTTTAAAAATTCTATCCAGATATAATTTTCTGTGCCTGAAAATTCTAGATTTATAATATCTTCTACCATGCATTTACTAATAACCCTGCTACCACTGCCATATTGGATCATGGGAGGTTCGTGATAACCAGGCTGAAAAATAGGATGAACCGATAATGTTATATTAAAATCATACATGTTATTTTAATGAATTTAGTATGCTAACTGCTTCTTTTCTAGTGGCATGCAGTATTTCATTAGGATCTCTGTCATTGAAATTGTTAATTACTTCTATATTATATTTTTTATCAAAGTTAGATAACCAGTTAGTAAACTTTTGGTACAACTCTTTTTTCTTATCTACCGGTAAATTTTCTATTCTTAAATATGAAGGATGTGATAACATATTACTCATTATTGGAATGTTAACATCTAAACTAAAATCTAACATGGTGTCATATTCGGGTATACTAAGAATACTTGGAACAGTTCTTAGAGTAATAAAAAAATTATCAGATCTATATAGTATAATTTTCCTTATATTTTCTATTATTTTTTCTATTTTAATAGATCCTACACGTATTTTATCATTTAAGTTACTGACAGCCTCTATGCTTATGCCTAAATCTAGATGTGAAAATTTACTTAATTTTTTTAGTAAAAGTTTATTGTAAACAGTTCCGTTGGTTGTTACTCCAAAATATATGTTTGTTAAGTTATTAGCAATTAAGTAATCTACTAGTTCTACAAACCTGGGCATTATAAAAGGTTCACCACCAATGATATGAATAGCCCTTAGATTTTTTGTTTGACTTAATGTAGTTAAAAAATCTAACCAAGCATTATTATCATTGGTCCAGTTAATTTTCACTGGACCAGCATAGGTTCCTTCTTTCTTTTTAATACTTGCTATTTTACTACTAGCGTATACATCACACATCTTACAGGCACTGTTACACTCATTACCTAGACTGACATGATAACTTATTGGCATAATATTTGTTTTTCCTTGATGAGCTTTTGTATAGGAAATATGTTTGGCAATCGGACTTTCGTTAAAGCTTTTTATAAAATTATTTCCTGTAAAAATTACGCTTTTTAATAATTCGCGTTGTCTTTTACTATAATTTCCGTTATCTTCTTCATGATAGCATTGCTCACACAATAATTCGGGTATACCGTTAAGTTTGTTATTCCTAACACCACAAGTTTTAGGATGATTAATATATTCACTAATAGGCATGTTACTAATATTAAAAATTTGAGCTGCCGGGGTTCCAGAAATTTTATTAGGTTGTGCTCCGCAGGTATGATATGAACCGTCGGCATTAATATGAACTTCGTACCACGGAACGTTACAAAATACTTTTTCTAAACTTATTTCACGCATTTTAATTTACAAATTTCTAAAGGATCGTGATTAAATAAATCTGTTAATATCTTCCAATCTGGATCTTTTAAAATTTCATCTAAACTTCTATCAAAAATATTAAATTTATTTCCATGTGTTTTGGCAAAAGGATTATCAACATATCCACTGTTAAACCAAGGACAAGGATATACGTTACCAGTAACACTTATAAACATGTTTTTTTCATGGTTTAGACATTTAGCCCATGGATGTATTTTTTTAGGAATGCTTACTAATAATTTTACATCACGATCAGATATGTTAACACTTTCTCTTATGAATATACTTTTATTGCTTACTTTATTAACTGGCTTTAGTGGATCAATACCATTTATTAAATACTGATTATCAAACTTTGTACTCTGTATAGTCTCAAAAATATCAAATTTTAATTCTTTTGCTAAACTTTCCATTTTATAAAAGTCATTTTCGTTAAACTTAAAATATATAGATTTCCATATCATAATACAATTACTATACTGTCTTAGTGTTTTCGCGCCAAGTATTATACTGTCAAAGTCTGAGTTAACTCTGTATTTTTGATTGCTTTCTTGATCCCAACCATCAATACTAAATGTAACAACATCGTGTTCATTTAATGTGTGTCCAAGCATTCGCCACCAATTGTGTTTTTTATAACTGCCATTGGTTGTTATTCTAATTTGAACGTTGCTGTTCTTCCTTATGTATTTGCATATACTTGTTAGACTACTAGCATATATAGGATCGCCAAAGTCTCCTTCAAACGTCAGTACTTTTATTTTTTGTAGAATTTCTTTATTGAAACTATTTGTAAACTTGTCTAAAGAAATTTCATTGTTTAAAATTTTAGGCGCAAGTTCAGTCCTAGGACACCTTGGACATTTTAGTGTACATTTACTGCTTATTTCCATGTGTATATGTTCTATATTAAACATTATTTTAATTGAACTTCTCTCTGCCATTGGCTCTTAAAACTATTTGTTTTAGCTGAACATGTTTCATAACAAATTTTATTAGGACTATTGGTGTTCCAAGTTTTTTTAACATCAGACAACTGTAGCGTATTATCTAATTTATTACCTAACCAACAACAGCCATGCATGTTTCCCCTGGCGTCAATATATATACTTTGTTCTTGTTCTGCCATACAAAAAATTTCACCACCATCAACTATAGGATTAGTCCACCCAGATGGAAATTCTAAGCCAGCAATATAAGGACGCTTGCTAACTTTTGCCCTAAACCAAGTAAAACCAAGATCTTTTGCTAGCTGTTCACAAGCATTAACCTGGTGTTGATTATGTTTATAAACCAGCATATCCCAGTGTGCACTGCCGCCTGCATTAATAAAAGAAGCGCAGTTCTCCATGAGCTTTTGCCAGTTAATGTTACGTCTATAAATGTGATTGGTATCCTCCAATCCATCAATACTAAAAACGACATAGTCATAGGTTTGGTTAAAGATGCAGGCCAGACTATACCACCAATCTGCAGATTGCAAACCGCCATTGGTGTTCATGCCTAGGACTATTCCTGAATTGATATTTCTAAAATATTCATAAATTTCCAGTGTATGCTTTCCAGCAGCGGGATCACCATAATTTCCACACATAAACATTTTTTCCAGTTTAGAAATACTGTCAACCGATAGCAATTTAGATATTTTTTCAATAGTTAAATGATTATGTTCTTTTTTATTAAATTTTGGATTTGTTTCCCTAGCACACAGCGGACATGCTAATTGGCAAACATCGGTAGACTCTAGATGTAAAACCTTCATACTACTTCCACATCCGTATCGTAGCTTGTAAAGCCATTTTCTTTTACAACTTTAAGTATATTATTGACACGCCCAGCGAGTTCATCCTTGTGACTAACTAACCAAATGCTTTTGTTTCGTTCACGGCTCATCTTCTTTAAAACTGCCAGCGCACTCTCTACACCAGAACTGTCCATACCACTGTCAACCACTTCATCAATGAATAGTAGATTGATAGGGTTATACAAACTTTCCCACACATCTCTAAATGCCCAGCTTAAACTCAGTATAAGCCTATTTCGCTCTCCTCTGCTTAGGTTATCAAAATCTAGATCCCTGCCCAGTTCCTGTATTTCTACGCTAAGGTCATTCATAAATTTCACACTATGAGGTAAACCCATCTTTGACAAATAGTGTGTGAGTCTGCTGTTTAAAAATTGTAGGTTTTGATCAATAATACGCTTGCGAATAAAACTGTCCTTGTTGGTTAGTAATTTTAACAAAAACTCTTGATGATCTAAAACCCTGTTCAATTCGTTGATCTTTGACCAGTCTATTTCTTCAACTGCGGCTGTTCGCATATCGGTAATTTGATCGGTGTAAGGGTCAGATTCATTGTTTTTATGTTGTAGCCTTGCTGCCAGTGTTGCCAAGCTTGATTTATGTCCGTGAGCGTCATTGACATCTGAATAGAAAGTTTTGGGAGCAGCGGGTAAGGTTTTCTGTTTACCTGAGAGTTCCTCTTTTGCTGCTTGTAACTCTCTAGAGAAATTATCTGCGTCATTGTAGTCCCTTTCAGTTTCAGCAAGATGCTGTCGATGACTTTCCAAATGCTCTGTGCTTTGACCACAGACCCCGCAATGACCATCTTGGGCCGAAAGCCACGCATGCTTGGTTTTTTCCAAGTCGCGATGCGCCCGAATAATCTGAGACTCAATTGTGCTAATATCCTTAGCAAGTTGTTCTTGCTGTGCGTTTTCCTCGGTCCACTGTTTTAAGTCATTGTGTAAAGCTAATTCTTGCTCAATATCAACATGGCTTAGATCGTTGATATCGCGTTCAAGGTTTAAAATTTCTTCACTGTGCTTTGCTTGCCAGAGTCGTTGCCTGCGTTCTAAATTTTCTATTTGTTCTTGTATTTTTTTATTTGCTTCTTCTACAGCCTTGACGCGATATTCTTCTTGGGTAATGAAATCTTTGGTTTGTTTAATTAGATCCTTGAGGCTGTCGGCTTTTTCACTGAGCAAGGTAATACCCAACATTTGTTCAATAATGGTACGCTGATCGTTTGCGCTTAAACTTAAAAATGGCTGCGTATAGGTATTTAAAGCCACCAAATGCTTGAACATGTCGTGACTCATGCCCAGCGTCTTTTCAATGTTTATCTGCGTTTCTCGATTTTCGCCCTGCTGCTCTTCATCAACATCTTGCTCATTGTTTGCTACGTAATATTTTAAAACATTTGGTTTACGACCGCGTTCAATTCTATGAACCACACCTTGTGATTCAAATTCACAGGTAACCAACATGTTCTTACCGTTGGTCTTGTTAATCAAGTTGTCACGTTTAATATTAGTAAGGGCTTGACCGTAGAGAGCATAACTCAGTGCATTGATGATTGTGGTTTTACCCGTGCCATTTCTGGCGCCAGAGTCATCACCTCCTTGATCTAAATTTTCACCAAGTACAAGAGTTAAGTCTCGACGGTCAAAGTCAACAGCCTGGGT
>Ga0196905_1000545_pt1 | contig 15082 bp, 18 predicted proteins | sample CB_VirMetaG_3_FD_169098 | JGI IMG/M metagenome (GOLD analysis project Ga0196905, IMG submission 169098) | Freshwater to marine saline gradient viral communities from Chesapeake Bay - CB_1508_1S Viral MetaG (v3) (version 3) | ecosystem: Environmental > Aquatic > Marine > Coastal | place: USA... | reverse complement strand
CTTCCTGTGGTGGTACAACACAATACCGAATATCAGCTCCTCGTTCCATGCTGGACCCCTGTGACCCCGGCTTCCCCGGAAACTATGACAAGTGGGCAAGGGACCGTGACAAGAAAATGAAGGCTGCCTAAATGGATTTATTCTCTGACTCAATTGATAGTATGGAACTTGATTCTATCAAGGATAAGATCCGTAACGTCTATACTAAACTCCTAACTGAGTACTTTAAGAAGCAAGTCCCCGGTGCTTCCGAGGAGGACATCTCTGCCTTCATTGAAGAGAACATGGTTGAGTTTGAAGGTCCCGAGGAAGAGGATGAAGAGATCAACGAGATCATGGACCTCCTTGATAACATCCTTGATGACGGTGAAGAACTTGAACCAGTAGATTCCTCTGGCAATGCACCGGACTATAAGGGACAGGAATTACGTAGTAAATCCCAAGATAAAGGAACAACTCCTTCTGGAGTATACCGTGGGCTTAAACTAGGTGGCATGATGACCCCCAGTGATTCACAGTCAAAGGTACGGACTTCTAAGGTAGAAGATCCTACGGGTGGAATTAATACTAAAGCTGTGGATGAAGTTGTGGTACAATACGCACCACTGGTGGAGAAACTAAAAGAAGAACTGGCTTCACTCAAGCAACGGAAACGTATTGGAATCAAGGAGTTCCGCCTTGGCTAAGTTCCAACGTCTCGGTCCTGTCTGGAGAAAGCCTAAGCCTAAACCGTGGAAGCAAAAGAAAGCTTGCACGATTTGGGCTAATGAGCGTCAATGGATTGATGACAACGATCCTTTAGGTTCTCTTTCAGTAGAAATTGTAACGGGTGAGGGTTGGCCTATTGTCATTGAACAATCTCCAGCAGATCCTCTACTTTTTATTTCTGTTGAGGATGCCTACTAATGTCTGTAATTAAAATCTCTGAACTTACTGAGAAAACCACTCTAGCCGGTACTGAAGATCTTCTAATCAACGATAGCGGTACTTCTAAAAAAATGAAGACCAGTCTGATTAAGAACATTCAGACTGCCTGTGAAACTGCTCAAACTGCTGCTGAATTAGCTGAAACTAACGCTGAGACTGCAGAAAGCAATGCTGCAGCTAGTGCCTCTGCTGCTTCTACCAGTGCAAGTAACGCAGCCTCAAGTGCATCCGCAGCAAGTACTAGTGCTTCCTCTGCAAGTTCCAGTGCATCCTCTGCCTCAACTTCAGCCAGTGCTGCCTCAAGTGCACAGTCTGCTGCTGAATCTGCTCGTGATGCTACACTGGCTGCCTATGATTCCTTTGATGATCGTTACCTTGGTGTTAAGGCCAGTGCCCCATCCTTGGATAATGATGGAAATGCACTGGTAGCCGGTGCTCTCTACTTTGATTCCACCTCCCAGAAGATGCAGATTTACAATGGCACTTCTTGGGTGGATGCCTACACTACTGGCTCTAGCCTAGTTGCTAAGGCCGGTGACACGATGACTGGTAATCTTAACTTTGGTGATAATGTTAAGGCAGTCTTTGGTGCAGGAAGTGACCTACAGATTTATCACGATGGAACTCATAGTTATGTACAGGATGCGGGTACAGGTAATCTAGTTCTAAAATCTAGTGATACTGTTATCCAATCAAATACAGCAGAAACTATGGCTGTGTTCAACGGTAATGGTTCAGTTGACCTCTACTACGACAGCAGCAAGAAACTCGCCACAACCTCCACAGGCATTGATGTCACAGGTACGGTGACTGCGGATGGGTTGGCAGTAGACACAAATGTTTTATATGTTGATTCAACCGCCAATACGGTTGGCATCGGAACATCAACTCCTACTTCTGGTGTCAGCTCAAGCCAGAGAGCGTTAGAAATATCTCACGGTAATGTTGCAGCGTTAGCATTGACTAATACGGCTGCCACTACTGGGAAAAAATATACGCTTTATTCTGATACTACGGGGGGCCTTGTAGTATATGACACAACAGCGGGAGGTTTCCGCTCAAAAATCGCATCCAACGGCGACATCTCCTTCTACGAAGATACCGGAACCACGGCTAAGTTCTTCTGGGATGCGAGTGCTGAGTCTTTGGGTATTGGTATGAGTTCTCCTCTCGCAGCATTGGACGTAACTGGGACGGACGCAGTTGGCACTATTACAAGTTTAGCTGATACCGTAACTAGAGCTGCTACAATTATCAGAGGATCAACTCACGCCAATGGATATGGTCTTTACATTGGTTATGGCAACTCATCAACTGATGCTCAGTACATCCAATCAACTTTAAAAACTGGTTCTCAAGCGTACCCATTATTGCTCAACCCGTATGGCGGCAATGTTGGTATTGGTACGAGTAGTCCATCAGCAAATCTTCATATTTCTGGTGGCCCAAATCAAACATTCAAAGTAGAGAATACCGCAGAGTCAACATTTACTGTAACCGCTGGAGGTAGCGTTACACTTGGAAGCACATCAAATATGGTGTTTGCTTCTGGTGGAACCACAGAACGCATGCGTATCGACAGCAGTGGTAATCTGTTGGTGGGTAAGACTACCATAGCAACAGGAACAGCGGGTATTGCCTTACGCTCTAACGGAGAGGTCAGAGGGACTGCTAATGGCGACTATGCAGCAAGGTTTTCTAGGCTTTCCTCTGATGGTGCTATTGTCGGTTTTGAAAAAGATGGCGCTGCGGTTGGTAGTATTGGTAATTCTGGATCAAATTTAAAAGTAACTTCAGCCGGAGAACTCCGTTTCTTTACAAGTACTTCCAATGAAGATATGCGTTTGGAAACCGATGGTGATCTCCACGTAGACGGAAACGTAATTGCATACAGTACCACTATTTCCGATGAACGTCTCAAGGAAAACATTGAAGTAGTTACCGATGCCACCAGTAAACTGAAGCAGATCCGTGGTGTAACCTTCACTCGTAAGGATAGTGGTGAGCAGAGTGCTGGTGTAATTGCACAGGAAATTGAAAAGATCCTACCTCAAGCAGTTAAGGAGAAGGCTCTCCCATTACACACAGGTACTGAGGATCTCTATAAGACTGTAGAATATGATGCACTTCATGCAGTATTAATTGAAGCAGTTAAGGAATTGACTGCACGTGTAGAACAATTGGAGAAAAACAATGGCTGATATTACTTGGTCCGTAGCAAACCTTGAACGTAACATTGCAGATGGTGGTGTTACAGTAGTTCATTACCGTGTAGATGCAGTGGACAATACTGATCCAGATAATCCAATTACTCAAGGTGCCTATGGTACTCAGGGTTTTGCTCCTGATCCTACTACCCCTGACTTCATTGCATTTGACAGTCTAACTGAAGACTTTGTATTGCACTGGGTATGGCATAATATTGATAAGGATGCCGTTGAAGCTGCACTCAATGAACGTATTAATGCAATTAAAAACCCTGTGACTGTTGCTGGAGTTCCTTGGTAAATGACTACGCCTGCCTCTGGTCAAATCTCTATTCAAGATATTGTAGATGAGTTTGGTGGTACTGCACCCCATGCTCTAAGTGAATATTATGGTGCTGGAGGTGCTCCTAGTTCTGGTGAATTAACCTTATCGGATTTTTATAATAGAACAAATTATACTGCACCAACCGCAACTGGCGGAACCATTACAACTGTAGGCGGGTATAAAATCCATACCTTTACTTCTTCTGGAACATTCTCCGTAAGTAATGCAGGTTCATCTGGTTTAGTGGAATATATTATTGTTGCTGGTGGTGGTGGTGGAGGTGAAGAAGCAGGTGCTGGCGGTGGTGGTGGAGGAGGTTATGTGACCTCTACTACAACGGTTTCTGCTACCAATTACACAATCACTGTTGGTTCTGGTGGTGCCGGAGCAACATCAAGAACAGTTAAGGGGTCAAGCGGATCTAGTTCATCGGGCTTAGGAATTACTGGTAGCGGTGGTGGCGGTGGTGGTTCCCGTGAAAATCAAACCGGGCTTAGTGGGGGTTGCGGCGGGGGCGGCGGCTCAAACCCAGATGCCGGTCCAACTTATCCTGCTGGTGGTACTGGTTCTCAGGGTGGAAACGGCGGAACGGGTTATACTCCAGCATCCGGCTCTAGTACCTATGTAGGTGGCGGTGGTGGTGGTGGTGGTAATGCTAATGGCGGCAACGCTTCAAGTGCTACTGGTGGAAACGGTGGTTCAGGTAGATCAGATAGTTGGACAGGCTCTACTAGATATTTGGCTGGTGGTGGCGGTGGCTCAACTTATGGCTACAACGCATCAAGTGTTCCCGGCTCTGGTGGTGCTGGTGGCGGTGGTGCTGGATCAAAAACATCTACCAGATACCACGGAACTGCCAACACCGGAGGCGGTGGCGGCGGTGTATATCAAGCAGATGGAGCTAATGGCGGTTCAGGTATCGTAATTATTAGGTATGTAGCATGAGTCATTTTGCACAAATAGATGAAAACGGTTTTGTATCTCAGGTAATTGTTGCCGAGCAGGATTTTATTGATTCCCTGCCGGATGTAGATTCTTGGGTTCAAACCTCCTATAACACTCGTGGCGGCAAGCACTACGATCCTGAAACCGGCGAAGAAGATGATGGCGTAGCCCTCCGCAAGAACTACGCTGGTATCGGTTTCAAGTACGATGTTGACCGTGATGCGTTCATTCCGCCTCAGCCTTTTGCAAGTTGGGAACTGGTAGAAGAAAGCTGCCTGTGGCAAGCCCCAGAACCAATGCCGGAAGTACCAGTAGATGCCGAAGGCCGTCCGACTGGTCACTATATGTGGTCAGAAGATGAGTACAACGCTGGCAACGGCGGTTGGGTGTTCCTAGCATATGAGGATGAATAATGGCTAAAGATTCTAGATTAGAACGTGCCGGAGTTTCCGGTTACAACAAACCGAAACGTACTCCGAATCACCCTACCAAGTCACACGTAGTTGTTGCTAAGGAAGGTGATCAGGTAAAGACTATTCGGTTTGGTCAGCAGGGGGTTAAGGGTTCACCCAAGGGTTCTGCACGTAATAAGGCTTTCAAAGCCCGTCATGCAGCTAACATTAAGAAAGGTAAGATGTCCGCAGCTTACTGGGCAGATAAGGTGAAATGGTAATGGGTATCACTGATATTATTCTAACCTTGGTAGGTATCATCGTAACCATGCTTGGTTTCTTCCTCATGAGAATGGCAGATGATATGAAGGATCTTGAGAAACAAATCACTTCCTGTCAGACGGAATTACCTAGGCAGTACGTAATGAAGGATGAATATCGTGCAGACGTAGATGAAATTAAAGCTACGTTAAAAGACATCTTTATGATCCTCCGTGAACATGAAAAGTCTAGTACTCGGGATTAGTCTCCTCTTCCTATCAGGTTGTAGTATGTTAAGTAGTATACTCCCCAGTCCGGGAGTAAATGCCAATGTACAGGCCGGGGCTGAGAATACTCAGCAGATTGTAGGTAGTCAAACTCGTACTGGGGATCAGGCACAAGTAGCTGATCAAGCTAACCGTGTGATGGGTACTCAGATTATTAATGAGGAAGTACCTCCGTGGGTGTGGATATTGATGATCATGGGCTGGCTCCTGCCCTCCCCACAGGAGATTTATAATGGTATAATTAACCTGTTTACCCTCATCTTCGGGAAAAAGAAATGACCTATCGTGAAATAATTAATTCAGTCCTCCGCCGACTCCGTGAATCTACTATCACCAGTAACTGGAGTGGTGCATTGAATGACTCTACTGCAGTAACTGACTACCAGAAGCTGATTGGTGAGTTTGTAAATGAGGCTAAACGTGAAGTAGAAGATGCTTGGAATTGGAGCATCCTTCGTTACTCTACTGATCTAACTACTAGTGCAGGTACTCGGGAGTATAACATCTCCAGTACTACTGATCGTACTCGTATTCTTATGGCTCAGGAACAGAGCAACGGTACCGTTCTTCAGGAAATGAATGATGCCTATCTGCAGTCTACTAAGTACCCCACTAGTTCAGTACAGCAGACTATTCCAAGTTATTACTCAGTAGTAGGTATCAATAATGGATTAATCCGTGTAGGTTTTGAAGCTGTACCTGATGCTGCTTACACTATTACATTCCGTCATGTAACTCCTCAGCCGGATTTTACTGCAGCTACTTCAACATTGGCTGTCTCCAGTAATGCAGTAATCCTAGGAGCATGGGCACGTGCTATTTCAGAACGTGGTGAGGATGGTGGTTCCTTGAGTGATATGGTCTTTGGCCAATATCAAAATGCACTGAGTGATGCCATTCAAATTGATGCAGGTCGTACCGTTGGAGAGGTAGACTTCTATGCCTGCTGAACAACTTGCACCCCTAGTATTAAATGACCTCGGTGTATATGGTCTAAATACTCAGGCCAGTCCCGGTGCATTGCCCCCGCAATGGTTGGCAAAAGCAGATAACATTATCCTTGATGAACAGGGACGTATTTCTAGCCGTAAGGGAATTCAGCAAGTAAGCACCACTGTAAGTGGGGAAGTTGTACAGAGTGTTGTAGAATATAAGAAAGCCAATGGTTCTACGGAGATGTTCTGTGGAACAGACGGCAACATCTACAAGATCAATACTGCCAATACCCCATACACATTGGATGCAGTCACACGTACTGGCACTCCTCAAACCATCTCTAGTGGACATTGGCAATGGGTAAACTTCAATGAAAAACTGTATGGCGTGCAAAATGGACATACTCCTGTGTACTATTCTGGCACTGCTTGGACTGATCTTGTTGATCTGGGTAGTTACAATCCTCCATCCGGTATTACTACGTTTGATCCCAGTTGTGTCCTAGGACATTATGGTAGGTTGTGGGTAGGTGGAATGACTGAGAAGAACAATGTCATCTACTATTCAGATACCTTGCAGGGTGACAAGTGGAATACTGGTGCGGCAGGTCAGGTAGATCTTAAGACTGTCTGGGGCAATGATGAAATTGTAGCCATTAAAGCCTTCATGGGTAAGCTGGTAATCTTTGGTACTAAGAATATTGCCATCTACAATAATCCAGATGATCCTACTACACTGGCATTGGATGAGTTGATTGAAGGTATTGGGTTGAAAGCACGTGATTCAGTAGCCAATCTTGGTGATGACATTCTATTCCTCAGTAATACGGGTGTCCGTTCACTGGCACGTACTGTTACCTCCGATGGTAAGATGCCATTACGAAACTTCTCCAAGAATATCCGTGATGAATTGGCCTCTCATATTATTACTGCAGATATGGACCAATGTAAAGCTGCATATTGTCTCTGTGGTGGTTTCTATATGCTTGCCTTCCCTGACCGTCACGTAATTTACTACATGGATTTTACTATCATTAATCCTGACAGTACTCCACGTATTAGTAAGTTTGTATTTAATTCAGGAGAATGTCCAACTGCTCTATTATCTACGGTAGATGGCACTATGTGGATGGGCAGAAATAATAATGCTGCCAATATTGCAATTTACCGTAACTACTATGACCAAATTAAGTCCGATGTAACTGGTACCTATGGTACTCAGGTAGCCTGTGAAGCTGCTGGAAATATATGGGAATCTACTAACAGTAAATGTTGGAGTACTACCAATAGTTCCTATGATGGTAGTTTCCGTACTACTTGGCTGGACTTTGGAAACCCTAGTATGACCAAGATTCTAAAGGAATTCTTTGGTGTAATTGTGGGCGGCAAGGATATGGATGTTGATTTTACTTGGTATCGGGATTATAATGTATCAGGAACTACTCAGAGTTTCTCCCTTCAGCCGACAGCTACGGGTACTGTAGCACTTTGGGGTGCCTCTACTAGTCTCTATGGTTCTTCTAAGTTTAGTCCGGGGTACAATCCAACTGAATATAAGTTACCACTGAGTCGTACTGGTAAATCGGTACAAATTGAAATGAAGGCTTCTATTAATGGATATAAGGCAAGCCTGCAGAGTATGACACTATTAGCAAAACAGGGTAAGATACGATGAGTAATTATAACATTCAAATTAGTTGGTCAGGTAAAGATGGCTTATCTGATTCTGATCCTAATAAAGTTATCTCAGGTGCAGATTTTCAGACTGAATTTGCAGCAGTACAAACTGCAGTAAATTCTAAGGCGGAAGTAGTAGGTAACTCTGGTCAAGACTTTGCAGTAAATGATCTAACTGTAGCCGGTGATATTACTCTGAGTGGTACTATTATTGGATTTACCAGCATTCCTACGGGTGCTGTAATCCCCTATATCTCAGAAACTGAACCAAGTGGTTGGCTATCCTGTGATGGTAGTGCAGTTTCTCGTACTACTTATTCTGATCTATTTACAGTAATCGGTACTTCTTTCGGTACTGGTGATGGTTCTACTACCTTTAATCTTCCTGACCTCCGTGGTCGTACTCCTATTGGTAGTGGCACTGGTAGCGGACTGACTGCTCGTACCTTGGCAGCCACAGGTGGTGCTGAAACTCATACATTGACTGTGGATGAAATGCCAGCACATACTCACAGCACTGCTGCAGATTCTTCTATTGACCGTGCTGGTGGTGGTGGTACTTGTGCTGAATACAATGCCAGTGCTGTTACTGGTTCTACAGGTGGAGATGCTGCACATAATAATATGCAACCGTTCCTTGTAATGAATTACATTATTAAGACCTAGCAGCAAAGCGTGCCCCTTTAATGGTAACTGAAGAGGATATTAAGAAATACTTAGATAAATCCGGGGATAGTTTCATTTATGAAGATAACATAGTAGTAAATGAACACGGGTTTATGAGTTGGAATATACATGAAGGTAAGTTAGTATTGTTAAATGTATATGGAAATGGTAAATACTGGGATAACTTTAGTATTGATTTAGCTAAGAAGTTAGACCTTAAAACAATTTTAATAGCCACTCGGAGAAGTCCAAAGGCTTTTACTAAAAAGTTCGGATACAAGATTACCGGACATATACTTGAGAAGGAAGTGTAATTATGGGCGGGATTACAAAATCAATCTTTGGAAGTAAACCACAACAAGTTGGTCCTTCTATGGAAGAAGTAATGGCACAGGCAACACCTTGGGGTGTTTCTGCTGCTGGTATTGGTGGTACTACGGTAGATAAAGAAGGCCGTGTAATCTCCACTACCATTGATCCTCAGATGCAAGCATTGGCCGATATGTTCCGTGAACGTATGGGTATGCAGACTGCCGCTATCTCAGGTTATGATCCTGCACAGGCTGCACAAGATTACTATCAACAGTATGTAGCACCGGATCTAATGCAGCAGCAGGAACAAGAACGTCTTGCATTGGAAAATCGTCTGCTTGGACAGGGTATGTTGGGTGCTACTGGTGGTGCTCTTCGTATGGGTGAACTTGCCCGTGCTCAATCTGCAGAGCAACGTGCTGGCCGTGCCGGTGCATTTACCCAAGCACAGGACCTTCTCACTCAGATGCGTCAGCGTGAAGCTGCAGACCTTGCTGCAATGGCTGGTATCTATGAAGCACCTGTTGGTTTGATGACTACTGGTACTGGCATTGGTCAGGCTATGGGTCAGATTGCTGGTACTTATAAACCTACGTATACTCAAGGTAGTTCTGGCTTACTTGGTAGTATTCTTCCTGCAGTAGCTGGAGGTATTGCAACAGGTGGGATGGCTAACCTTGGTAAGGGTCTCAGTTTCTTTGGAGGTAAGTAATGGCAGGCGTAAATATTATTCCAAGTCTTGATCCTTGGGCAGATGTATGGGAAAAAACTGGCACCGCTATTGGTGAAGGTTTAATGACTGGTTATAAAAAAGGTAAACGACAAAAAGAATTTGAAGAACTTGGTTTAGATTTTTCTACTGCTGAATCTACCATTGATAGTATGCGTAAGTATGGTTCTTATCTTCTTGAAAATGACAGAACTGAAGAAGGTATTAGTATGCTTTCAAAAGCAATGACTGCTGCTTCAGGTCTTACTGGTAAAGCCCCTACTCGTCCACCGCAAGCCACTGAAGGTACTCGTGAAGCTATTGGCGGTTATGTGGATGAATATTTTGACACCAGTGTTTTTGATTTTATGGACCCAAATCTTCCAGAAGGATATAATAAAGAAGCTGTTATTGATTTGATTTATACTTATACTCAAATGAATCCGGGTGCTTCTGCAGCAGAAGTTACTAAACAATTGGCAGAAGGTAAATTAAATCTTTCAGCTTTAACTTCTGGTACGAGTGGTCTAATGCAGCAAGGCGGTACAGCCCTAACTAGACCCGCTCCTCCAGCACCTACTTTTAAGTACTAATATGGCTGAACCAATGATCCTTGATGAGCTTCCAATTACGGAAGCCGATGTAGCTGCTGGTATGCCTGTACCAGAGTATAAGAATTTGCCTGAGACTCTTACAGGTCAGGCAGGTTCTGCTTTGGTTGCAGACGTGGATAGCTTTACTTTGATCCGTGATGCTAAGGTTCCTGAAGTTGTTGGTGCCCCGGCACAATCAGAAGATTCCTATGCAACGTTTGCCCCGGGTGTAGTAGGTAATCCTATTGATGGTGTTCCGGGTGTTGTTGTTAAACCTAGTCAGGCTGTAATTAATACAACTACACAAGCCGCTGATGCTGGTAATCCTCTTCAGGTAACTCCTGAGAATGCTCAGTTTATGAGCAAGGCTTTTAATAATCCACGTTATTCTGATAATAGTGATGCTGAAGTAGCAGCCACTCAGTTGTCTTTGGAAGAATCTGAATACAATCCCCCAGTCACTACTGTAATTGCTGAGGATGCACCTGAAGCGTTACAGGAAAAAGTTGTTAATGATAGTCGTACCTTTATTCAAAAGTCTTTGGATTTTATTGGTCAACGTCGTGATCCAGAAAGTAATCCAGATGTAGGCTACGGTACCAAGTATGATGAATTTAGTCAGTTTGATGAACTTGATCAAGCAACCAAGGCTGATCTTGAAGCCTCTGTAGATTATCATGCACACTTCAGTAGCCCGTGGCAAGCATTTGCAGATAAGTCTAAAGATCAATATGAAAAGGCTTATGCTGCTGGTGATTTTGAAGAAGCCACTAAGATTCAGAATTACTACGATTATCAAAAACAACGCCGCTTAGAAACTAGAAGTATCTTCTCTTGTATTCAAGACGGTACTTGTGCCCAAGACAATCCTATTTTAACAGGTGAAACTGAACTTCTTACTCAAGAAGATTTGTTATTCAATCCAGAAATCTTGCAGTTTATGGCAAAGACTACTGGGGGTGCGTATGATCAGTATGGTCAGATACGTTCCCCGGAAACTATCCGCCGTGACTTTAGTAGATTGATGCGTATTGAAGAAAACAATCTTGCTGTAATGACAGCTAAAGCTATTGAAGCTGCCTATGGTGATGAAGAATCACAGAAAGAACAAGCTTTAAAGATCATGCTTTGGGATATGGTTAAGGGTACTGGGGAAGGAAGTGCTCCACTGAGTGAACAAGTAGTTGATATTGCAACTGCAGTTTTAACTGACCCAACCACATATACTACACTTGGTCTTGCACCAGTAGTTAAAACTGCTTTAGGTCAAGGTGGCAAGCAAGTTTATAAAAACTGGGCCAAACAAAAGCTAATGCGTTTTGCTACTGGTCGTGCTGCTAAGGGTGGCGTTGTATCTGCTATTGTTGGTGGTACTTATACTGGTGCTTTTGAATTGGCAGATCAAAACCTACGCACCAATGTCGGTCTTCAGGAGTCTGTAGATTGGGGTCAAGTAGGTAAGACCACAGGCCTTGGTGCTGCCATTGGCGGTCCTCTTGGCTTTATGTTGAGTGGCTTGCATTCTGGTTTTAATAACCTAGCAAATCGTTACATGACCAGAGAAGCGGCACGTGGTAACGCTGTCTATGGTAAAGATATTCTTAATCAGCTAAAGAATTCAATTAATAATGAAGGTGATCTTTATGACTTTTTCCGCCGTATGGGATGGTCACGTAAAGAAACCTTAGCAGAATTAGATAAGCTTAAAGGTTTTAGCTATGATGCTAAGACGAAAGTTTGGAGAACAGCCGAAGGTGAAACTTGGGTACCACCAAGCAAGCCGAAGTTTGCTGATGAAGTTTACAATCAATCTCAAGACTTGAATACTCTTGCTAAGGATGCTCAGGGTGGTGATGATTTTGTAAGTATTGCAGCATCTCAAGCCGGTACTCCAATGGCACGTACTGTGCTTGGTCAAAAGATCTTTAAGAAGATTGATGATAAGACCGGTGGTTGGGCTACTGATCTTGTGTATGGTGGTGACAGTAAATTAATTCATCTCGGTTTACGCTCTGAACTAGATAACTTCCGTGCTGCATTGGATGAAGCTGAAATTAATACAAACCGCATTAGTCAGAAACTTCGTGAGGCTTATCGTCAAGTTCCAGACGTATCTGATAAACGTCTATCGGATGTTCTTCGTGGTATTGCCAAAGATCCCACAGATGCCGAACGTGCATTCCAAAATATCTGGCAGGCAGAACGTAAGGTTATGCTGGATCGTGCATTAAAAACTAAAGTACTTAGTAAAGAACAGTATGACAAGTTCCTAGCAGATAAGGCTTATATCCCCCGTGTGTGGGATTTACAGTCCTTAACTACTGATGAAGGCGCTAGGAATCTAAGTAATTTCTTATCAAATATTTGGAACAAAGATAAAGATGCAGTTAAATCTGTACTTAATAACTTGGTTGGTGAAAAGAATATTGATGATATTATTGCCAATCAGTTTGCACCGTCTAAGCTTAAGAAGGCAATTGCTTTCCGTGCAGATGAAGATCGGTCTGTCTTGAATTCCACTCACTTGGATTTCAAACGTAAGATTAAAGTACCTCGTGAATTGGAGCCAGAATTAGATCAATTCATGGCACCACTTGCAGACCGTATGACTGTGTTCTTTGATGACACTTTGCGTAGAACATCCCTAGCTGCTCGTTTTGGTAATAAGCATCAGTGGATTGCTAATCGTAGTAAAGACCTTAGAGCACAGGGTAAAGCCCGTGAAGCGGATGCTCTTGAGCAGTATTTTTATACCAATACAAATGATCCACGTAGTAAAGTAATTCAATCTGCTATGAATAACGCTGTATTCTCGGATGTTGTCCGTAGAATTAATGCCTATCAAACAATTAGTAAGATGGGTCTTGCTCAGATCCTTAACGCCACTCAGGTATTTGTTAATGGTTCCACCATGCTGGCTAAACAAGGCGGTGCTGGTATATTGATTGCACCATTCAAAGCATTGAACTCAATCCGTAGAGCAGCGTTCCGTAATAAGAATGATTTCCAATTAGCCTATGATGCTGGTGTTCTTGGTGAAATGGATATGCAACGTATTGCTACTGAGAATGCAATTCACGGTCGTATTGTTGATGTTAATTTTAAGAATCCAATATTGAAAGCAATCAACGAACCTACTGAATTCCTTCGTAGGGCTGGCTTCCTCAAGGTGGAAGAAATTAACCGTGTGGCTGCCAATGCTCTTGGTAACTGGCAGATCCGTAGATGGCATTCTGATTTACAACAATTACTAAACAGTGGTAAGGGTAAGTCTCAACAGGCAGCTAAGCTGTGGTCTGATCTTAAGAAGTTTGGTATTAAAGATCCAATGAAAGCTGAGTTGCGTCCAGATGAATTGAACTATGCTACGTTTAAATTCAATCGTGAGATCAACTTTTCTGGTGAAACCATTAACTTACCATCCCACTGGAAAACTCCGTTGGGTAAACTGTTAACTAAGTTCAAATCATTTAGTCTATATCAGTCCAGATTCCTTAAGCGTCATGTATTGGATGAAGCATTTATTCACGGGAACATTGGACCGCTGGTTACTTACTTAACAACAGGTGCTATTGGTGGTACCTATGCAGACCAGATCCGTACCCAGATTAAACTGAAAGATCTTGAAGATGATCGTCCTGCTATTGAAGCATTCATTAATGGTGTATCAAAAGCAGGTGGTTTTGGTTTGTTCATGGATACGCTCAAGGATGTTGGTGAACGTGGTGGTGGTCTGATCAACGTGATTGCAGGTCCGACCCTTGGTGATATTGAACGCCTTGGTGGTAATGTGGCACAGGGTAGAATTGATAAGGTATTTGATATGATAACCCCGGCACCTATCCCAGACATTGAAAGGATAATTAAATACTAATGGCTAAGAATTGGTTTGGTGATGAAGTAGGTTCTAAGATGGGTGGAATGCTTGCCGGGGATATTGTTGAAGGCCCCGGTGATGCTGTTCGTCATGCTATGACTGCTGCCCTATACACTCAAAAATATGGTCCGTGGCTTACAGGTTTGTTTGGTGATATTAATGAGTGGATGAATGTTGGGATGGGTGGTAATGATATGGCTAACGAGGCTGATCGTATTGCCAATGCCCTTGGTATTGAAATTGGACAGGCCGCAATTACACCAGAAGAAGCTGCAATGATGGTTTTAGATCAAGCCCGCCGTTCAGTTGGACAGGAATCCTATTGGGGTTGGAACCCATCAGAATCTGATCGTATAGATACCTCTGTTCCATTAAGCTGGAATCGTCAGCATTATGGGGAAAGTCCTGAAGAAGTTATGAAGCAACTTGATGAACTTCAAAGACAGTTAGATGAAGGAATGTTCAGACAACAGTTTGATTATTTTAGATAAGAAAAACCCCGGTTTCCCGGGGTTTCTTCATTAGGACCAGTACCCGTTCTCTTCATTGAAAGTAATTACTTCCTCATCACACGGCTTATTGATTCCGTAGACCACCGGGCACGGGCTACCCCAGTATCCATTCTCTTCATTGTAAGTTGTTGCATCCTGTGCAATAACACCAGAGGTAACGCCAACCAGAGTGGCACCGAGTACAAAAGCTACGATTGATTTCATGATAAGTCTCCCAAATAGTTAATAAGTGTTTGTTAATATACTTGAGTAGATTCATTATGTCAACCCCTGATTACGCTTCTGTGTAAATAGGGTTCTAAGCAGCTTCAGGAGGGTCTGGTACTAGGGTATCTAATTCCTCTAAAGTCTCGTTAGCGGGCTTCTCAGGCGGTCTCAGGGGCATTTCTGCATAGTGATCCCCATCATTACCGTTCTGTCCGATAATATCTATACGGCTCCAAGGGCATTCATCCAT
>Ga0196905_1000544_pt1 | contig 15086 bp, 10 predicted proteins | sample CB_VirMetaG_3_FD_169098 | JGI IMG/M metagenome (GOLD analysis project Ga0196905, IMG submission 169098) | Freshwater to marine saline gradient viral communities from Chesapeake Bay - CB_1508_1S Viral MetaG (v3) (version 3) | ecosystem: Environmental > Aquatic > Marine > Coastal | place: USA... | reverse complement strand
AATTGGTCAATATGAAAGTGCTGCTGATGTACCTGTAAAGGATATGGGTAGTTATGTAAGCTTTGTCTCACGTACTCCTTTGTATTCTAAGGTCTTTGGTATGCAACCACGTGGTGGTAGTGAAACGCCAACGACTGTAGATATCAGCCAAGTTGTAGCTGAATACCTTCCTGTAGATATTACTAAGCTAGCAACAGATCCACAGAACTCTTTGCTTGCTACATACAGTGATACAACAAAATGTCTGTACCTGTATAAATTCTACAGTAATGGTGAGCAGCAATTGATGCAAGCCTGGTTTAAATGGGATCTACCTGGTTCTATTCAATTCATGGAAATCATTCAGAACGTGTTGTTCTTTGTAACGAAGAACGGTTCTGACTATCAACTTGGTATGGTGAGTATGGTGCAAACACCGTATCCAGTTAGTAGCCGTTTCCCGACGTTTGGTAACATTACTATGTCTACTGCACGTCTTGATTTCCTGTATCCAGCATCTATCGCTGGTACTATTACCTATAATCCGGTAACAAAACGATCTACCTTACCTACTCTTTATACACACATTGCTGGTAAACAACCTGTTGCAGTTACCATCCCAACAGTAACAACTGCTGCTCCAGTTGGTATTAACGAACTCTCTAAGCTGTTTATTTCACAACAAACCAACCAACCTAATGCTGGTTTTGTTATGGACATTGATCCTACTGATTGGTCAATTCCTGGTGATTGGACAGGTCAAGAAAGTAATCTTGCTATTGGTTATGAGTACACCTATGAAGTAGAATTACCCACTTATTTCTACGCTCCTGGTAATCAACCAAAAGATTGGAGTTCAATACTAACAATTGCTAGGATGAAGTTCAGTCTTGGTCTTAGTGGTCTTGTTGGATTCTATCAGAAGAAGTATGGTTCACCCGAATGGCGTCCTGTTCAATCAGTTCAGGAAGCAGATCGTTATATTGAAAGTAACGCACCATTAGTACAAAACACGGTAGTCACTGTGCCTATTCATCAACGTAACACTAGCTTCCAATTGAAAATTAACAGTACATCACCATTCCCTGTTACATTGAGTAGCATGACTTGGGAAGGTAACTATTCACCTCGTTATTATAGGAGGGCTTAAGGATGCCTGTACTTAAACTTGCTGAAATAGCATATAACTTTGTATCAGGTGCTGTCGGAGCAAACGCTCAAAACGAAGCTGCTAGACGAGAAGCTGAAGAAAGAACTCAAGCTGCTAAGGTTAATCGTCGCTATATAATGGAGATGCTTCGTAGGGATCGAAGATTCCTCAAAGAAGGGGTTAATATCCAACGCCAAAATATTGAGTCAGAATACGCTTACCGCGATCAAACCGCCTTGGATTCTTGGCGGTATCAAATGGGTATCCGGGCGTTTGATTACAACCAAGCCAAACGTGCGTATAACCTTCGACAAAAGACAGCCCTTCAACAGCTTGACTTCAATAACATTGCTCTAGATTTCTCCCTTCAAGATAATGCTAGATGGGAACAAGAGCAAAACCTTCAACTTGATTTCCAAGAGAAATCGACTATGTTGGAGTTCCAGTATGCCCAACGTGGTATTGCTCAAGACTTTATTGCTGCAGATGTTACAAGACAACAAGCTGCTGCAAGTGGTCAGATTGACCAACAAATTGCATATGTGCAAGGCTTGAAGCAAGCTGGTGAAGCCCAAGCCAAAGGTGGTATGGGTGTCAGTGCTGAAAAGGTAGCCGCTGCATCCATTGCAGAGACTGGATTGATGACTTCTCAAATCATCCAAAATGTAATGAATGCAGATAGGAACTTCGGTCTTACTGCTTCACAACTTGGTACTAAACTGGAACAACTGAATGATACATTCTATCTCTCCAGAGCACAACTTGCTGCATCTCGTTTGAGTCTTGGTATGCAAGCTACTGCTATGCGACGGGATGCTGCTATTCAGAAATTCCAAGCTGACCTTAGTGCTATCACTAGTGTTGGCCTTGCTCCTGCTATTCCTCCTGCACTTCCTATCCCACAGACGCTACCTAGACCTGAACTTCAGACTCCTGCTAAAATTATCAAGCTACCTAAGGTTACATCTTATAAAGCTCAAACAGTTAACCCATTCCTTGCTGGACTTCAAGCTGCAGCACCTTCAATTGGTGGAGCAGTAGCTGGTGCATTTGGAAATAACATTACCCCTCCCAGTGGTCAGACTGATATTTTAAGTAAAGATACCACTATAAGTGGTGGATTTTTACCTAGTAACAACATTGGCTAAATTAAATTATGGCTACATTTAAATCATACGCCTCTCAAGGTTCTTTTACTCCAATTAAAGCTCCCGATGTAGCCTCAATGGTTGAGCAAAAGGCTAAGGATCAGTCTAACTACATGCGGGAGGCTGCTCAATATAATATCAACGAACGGCAACGTATCGGGAGTACTATTGAGATCAATAACAAACTTGAGTTCCAAAACCGCCAAGACTTGTTTAACTTTGAGACAAAGAATCTTGAAGCTATTCAAAACCAGGTGATGGGTAATTACCAAGCAACCCTTAGTAATATCCAAGCTCAGAATGCAAGTGAACTAGCAACACTAAATGCTATCAGCAATATCTCCCAAACTGCTTTTAATACGGTACAAGCTATCAACGAAAAGGTTGAGACTGGACGTAAGCTTGCTGTAGAGCAAACTCTATATGCTACGGGCATTACAACCAAAGAGTTGATGGAGATTCATAAGTTAGATCGAAACCTTTCTGATCAAGCTTATGCAGAGAATAGTGCTATTCGGGCTATTGTCGATAGGACTGGAGCATCTATCCAACAGATTCGTTATCTGCATCAGAACAGTAATGCTAAGATGTGGAATGAATCCACAGCTTTAATTGGTAATACTGTTAGCGGTTTTAGGACACATGTTAATGATAGGTATGGCGCTAAATATGATCTAGGTGATGGACGACAGCTCAGCCTTGCAGAGACTGAAGGTCGTGATCCTGGAGCATATGATCAGATCTTCCGTCTTGTACATTCTGAGTATGCTGCTACATCTGGAATGCTAAATTTGAGCACCTCTATTTTGGGTGCTAAAGTCCATCCCCAGATGCGTGCTATTGAAAATGAATATAAGCAACAAAGTAACGCTAAGTATCGTGGATTTGTTAAGGCTGATGCTGAGCAACAGGTTTTCTTTGCATTAGATCAAAATATCCGTAACGGTGGTGCAGATTACATTGCATCCCAACTGGAGACACTTCGTGGTGCAGCACGTAGTGCATTCCTTGCTGATACTTATCAAGTTGTTGCAACTAATGCCGAGGGTCCACAAAGTACATTCTATGAAACCGTTTGGAAGAATTTGCTTGCAAGACCGACTGTCTACAACGGTAAGGAGACAACTTATTCAGAAGTTCTCAAGAGTCCTGCTGCACAAGAAGTTACACAAGCTTTCTTTAATGCACGTCAACGTGTCTTAGCACGTTCCAGGCAACAGGAAGCTTTTGAGGAACGTAATCGTGATGCTTACGAGGACTATGCAGTTGATGTTCTAAGTCAAAAACCTGGTGGCTTTACTGCTGCTGATGTTGACGCAGCTATACAAGAGTTCGGTGTTAGGTTCCCTGGACAAACAAGCCAACGTCTTGAAGTGATGAAGAATAACCAAAGTGTTGATGCTTTGGAGATTCAACGTCAAGCAAAAGAAGCTGAAGACCTGCAGAATCGTGGTATTTTGACCATGGAATACATGCGGGATATGGGCTACCACAGTAGTGTTATTTCCAGATTCCAGCAAGCGGCGATGGCAGCTTCTGATAGTCGTAAGGCTAACGACAACTATAAGTACGAACTAGCCTCACTGACTGCACTAGCTAAGAAACCTCCTCAAATTCAAGCTAAAAGAGAAGGTCAGTTTAGCCCTACTGTTTCTCTGATGGAACAGCGGTTACATAACCAATTCTATGCTAAAGTTGCTGCACTTCAAGCAGTTAATGATACTAATGCTGTAGCAAATGCTGAAGCTTTTGTTAGGGCAGAGTTTGAAAAAGAAATTGCTAATCCTCAGTTCTTTAAGGATGGTGATTATGCTTTATTCAAAGGTACTCCTACAATACCGGCTGCAGCAGCTGCTCGGGGTCAGTGGGTTGAGAGTAATGTTAAACGTCTCCGTGCGAAAGCTTTAGACACAAACGGTGCTATTTACACCATCTCTGAACTTAATGAAATTGAAGAGGATATGCAAAAGCCTGGTTATAAATGGGATCCACTAGCTCAGAACTTGGCTGCTCGGTTTGGTATTAGCCCTTTGGCTGTAATCAACCGTCAACGTCGTGCTGCTGATATGGATCCCATCATGCCGCCTTCAATATCTAAGTTTGCTACTAAAGCCGATCCAAACCTTGTTCGGCAGCTGGAGCAATATCAAACTCCTGAGATCTCTACTCGGGCAATGGGTAGTACTAATACCTTTATGCCTGAGCTGATCGAACCTTATAATGGTATTGATATTGCCTCTTTGATTCAACAAACTGCTACTAAGTATAACCTTCCTACTCCAGTTCTTGCTGGTCTACTTGCACATGAAAGTGATGGATTTGATCCTGCTGTACTTTCTGGGCAACGTAGGAGTTCTGCAGGCGCTATCGGTATTGCACAATTTATGCCTGGTACTGCTGCAGAAATGGGCGTTGATCCATTAAATGTTGCTCAAGCTATTGATGGCGCAGCTCGTTACTTGAGTCAAAACATGCGTCATCCTAACAACCCAGGTAATAGCCTTAACTGGGCAATCAGTGCTTACAATAGCGGACCTGGGGCTGTAGGCATGTCCCAAGAAAACAGGGAATACTTCGATAAGGTGATGAAGGAAGCCTACAAGTATGGTCACGGTAGGCAATCACTTCAATCTCGTTCTTTGCTGCGTCCTGGTTTTATCCAAAGGACTAGTAACTATGATACTGGTTTTGGATGGCAACCTGTGTCTATGCAAGACGAAAAGGGACGACCTGTTGTTATGAGTCGTGATGCTGCTAATGCCTTCGCTCAAATGGTACAAGCTTCTGGTGGTGCTGTAAGAGGTTCTGATATTACTAGTTCTCAACGGACTAAAGAAAAGAACATTGCAGTTGGTGGTGTTCCTGGATCTAGACATGTACATGGAGAAGCTATTGATATTCATGGCAAATCAAAGAAGTGGATGATTGAAAACGGTCAACGTTACGGTTGGTACCTTGTAGACTATCAAGGAAGCCATGGCGGACATTTTGAATATCGTGGTGTTCATTAAACTTTAACTTAAAATGACAGATCCGATGAATGAAGTCCTGTTCGGTACGCCGGACTTGACTCCCGAAGAAGAGCAAGCTTTGATGCTGCAAGCCCAGCAAAGTGAACAAGACTTTGCACAAATGGAAGCTATGGCTAACCAACAAGCTGCAGCAGAAGCGCAAGGTTTTTCTACAAATCAATTACAACAAACACCACAACCAACTGCTACACCAGCTCCTGCACCTACACAGGAACCTGAACAACCTAAAGAAGGGGGTTTAGATATTGGTGGTTTAGCACGTACAACCCTGGAAGGTGCAATGACTGTACCTGCAGGTCTTGTTGACTTTGGTGTTAATACGATCAATATCTTACCATCTAAAGAGGTTCCTGGGATGACTAACCCCTTCCGACCTGATGGTAAGGTACCGAAACTGCCTAAGTTCCAAAATGATATTATGCAATCTCTTCGTGAGATTAGCAGTGTTGTTGCTCCAACTATTATATTTACTAAAGGACTGGGTACTACACTTGGAGCAGTAGGTGAAGCTAGTAAAGCTAAAATCCTTGCTGATCCTTTTATGAAGTGGTTGGCTCCAAAACTGCTTGGTGCTGGTGTAGGAACAGGTGTTGAGGCAATTCAACTATCTGGTGTACCTGATGAAGAGGTGGGACATAACCTGACTGGATTGGCTAAGAAACATTTTCCCGCTCAATTTGGTTGGATTCCTGATAATATCGCAACACTTGACCAAGACTCTGCTGATGACAAGCGGATAAAAAATCTAGTTGAAGGTACAGCTTTAGGTTCTAGCATTGATTTTCTTGAAGGTATTGCTAAAGTAGCTAAAGCTAGGTTTGGTATCCGACGTGCTACTCAATGGGTACCTGAAAATGAAAAAGCAAAAGCTTTCCTTGATGCTAATTTAGATGATGATAGCCTTGATACCATTGAGGATGCAATCGCTAAATCAGCTGCCAAGCGTTCTGCTGCTCTTGATGAGCTAGGAGAGTACAATTTCTCTAAGAGTCAGAATCTTGATGAACCTATGTTTGGTGTTCATGACCTTTATGGTTACCAAGAATCAGGTATCCGTTCTGTAGATGATCTAGGTATTGTTGCTGCTCAAGTTGATTACGCTCGTATTGAGGGTAACTTTGATAGCGTCTATGGTCGTGTTGGTAGTGTTGTCTCTGAAGCTGCTTTGAAGTATGGTTTGGAGATCCCTGAGGGACCAGATGTTATCATTCGTGGTCTTAGTGAGCAACTCAAAGAAGCTGGTGAGTATGGTTACAGAACAGCTTCTGGGCGTTACCTCTCATTCAAGGATATCTCATTGGCTGGTGAAAGGCTTGCTGATGATTTCTATGGACTGACTACACCACAACTTAAAGAAGCTGTTCGTAAATTCCAATACATTGATCCTAATACTGAAACTCTTGTCCTTAAGGATGAGGGGTATGCTGCTGTGTTTAATACAATTAAACGCTACATGCAGGATTATATGGATCTGGACTACATGAAAGCTCAGGCATTGGTTGGTACATCCTTTGGTGGCCAGGTCTCTGACATGGCTCAAGGTATGCGACTTATGGCTGAAACACCTGCTGTTAGTCGTGCTCAAGAGCAAATCCTTGATCGCCTTGAGTTTTTGATGGCACAAAAAGGTATGACTTCCTACACTAGAGGTCGTGCCTTGAACATGCTTAACCTTTGGAATCGCCTTACTGATACTGCAAGTAAAGCCTTTGGTAAAGGTGAAGCAACACGAACTGCTAATGCTATTGCTAATGAGAAGAACGATACCCTGAAAGCTATTGCTCGTATTCAAGCAGAAGCTAAAGGTACTATTGATACTTTACGTGCTGTTAAAGCTGAACGTCCAGAGATGTTGGCACCATTGATGATGGCATATGAGTTGACTGATGGCAGTGTTAACAGCATTACTAAACTCAATAACTATGTCCGTAATAGCACTGGTCTCATTAGTAAAGCATTCTACGATGGTGAACCTGATATACCTTCTATGGTCCTTAAAGGTTCCATGGCTAATGTATATAACTCAACCTTGAGTGCTGTTGCTACACCAACTAAAGCTGGACTTAGTAACCTTTTTGGTCTTGCTATGCGTCCCATCGCCCAATCTGCTGGGTATGTGATGTTTGGTAAAAGTGATATGTTGAAAAGGGCTGCCTTCCAATATGCTGCTGGGATTGATACCCTTCAAAAAGGTTTCTCCTATATGGGTCAAGTCTTTAAGCGTTCCGCTTCAGATCCATATGTTATGAGTCTTCGTGAAGATATGGGTGCTGCTGATGAGAAGCAGCTTGAAATCTTCCGAGCATTTGCCAATGCTAAGGCGGAAGCTGGTGACTTCGGTCCACAAGCAATGCTTGCACAAATTGAAGAAATCAATGATCTTGCTCAACATCCCTGGCTACGTTTTGGTAACCGTGGTATGCAGGCATTTGATGGCTTCACACAAGCTGTTATTGCTAACTGGGAAGCACGTGGTAAGGCATGGGATGAAGTAACCAAAGGTGGTAGTCTTCAACTTGATGGTAAAAAAGCACAAGAGCTTTCACAGAAAGTTTATCGGGAGATGTTTGACGAAAATGATAACATCACTGATTCTGCTGTGAGGCATATTGCTGGTGAGATCTCAATGAGTTTGGATAGTAAAACAAACGATGCAGTATCAGCATTGCTTCGTCGTCTTCCAGTTCTTAAGCCATTTATGTTGTTTACTAAAACACCCATCAATGACCTTAAGTTCTCAGCTTCTCAAACTCCAATGGGATTGTTTGTAGATCTTTACCATCAGTATAGGCGACCATTTAGAGAGATGCCTACTGAAAAAGTAGAGCAACTACTTACCAGTCGTGGTATTGAATATACACCGGAGACCATGGAAAGTGCTTATACTACAGTTAAAGCTGAACTTGCTGGTCGTAAAGCAATTGGTATGCTATCCGTTATGGGAGCTGTTGGTCTTTTCATGAATGATCAGCTCACTGGTGATGGTCTCTATGATAAAGAGAAGCAACGGCTTCGTGTTGCTGCTGATTGGAAACCTAGGTCTATTAAGGTGCCTGGTTTTGGTTGGGTTGGTTATGATACCATCCCCGGTGTTAGTAACTGGCTAGCTACTACTGCTAATATCCTTGATAACTACTACGTTCTTAATTCAGCTGAACTTAGTGAACACCTTCGTGCTCAAGCCTTCTCTCTTGCAGCTGCAGTAACTAATAAGTCTATGTTGGCAGCACTTGAACCGCTCACTGATATGTTGCGTGGTGATATTGGTGCTATTAACCGTTGGACTTCTTCGTATGCAACTGCTGCTATGACACCTGGCTCTAGCCTTATGGCTGAATTTGCTAGACTTATTGAACCTTCAAGAAAAGAACTTGACAATAACTTCTTTGACTTGATGGCTAACCGTAACCCATTGTTGAAACAAACCCTACCTAATGCACATGATTGGATTGATGGTGGTGTTGTTGGTGAACCCCCTAATTTCTGGGCAAGGATCTGGAATACTTATCTTCCTTGGAAAGTAAATGGACAGATCTCTCCAGAGAAACAATTCCTTATTGATATTGAATATGATGCCCGTCCTAGTCTTCGTACTAATGGTCGTGGTATTGAATACACCAATGAGGAACGCTCTGAAGTTACCAGCATTATGGGTCAACAAGGTTACTTTAAGCAAGCTATCCAACAAGTTATGCAAAGCACTAAAGGTAAAGAGTTTAGGAAACGCTTTGAGGATGCAAGGGCACGGGGCTTTGAACCAGAACTTGAATCATTTGATGGTTTGCATATGATGCTTGATTCTGCACTTCGTTCTTCAATGCGAATGGCTGAAGCTTATGTATCTACTCGTGATGGTATCCAACTGAAGCAGTACAAAAATCAAACCATGGAAAACTTTATGAAGGTTGGAGACCTAGATGGTGCTGAAAAGTTCCTGAAAGATTTTAAACAAAACTATTCTTATTGAGGTCTTATTAAATGGCTGTCACTGAAACATCTTTACCTGGTAACGGGACTGCCGGACCCTTTACTTATACCTTTCCGGCACTTGAAGCAGCACACATTAAAGTAAGTTTGGATAATGTTGCACAGACTGTAGGTGTTAATTACTCCTTAGACTTTGTTCAAAAACAAATCACCTTTCTTGTAGCTCCATATCCTACAGCTGCTCAGACAATTAGGATCTATCGTGAAACTGATGATACTGCTCTAGAGGCTACATTTTACTCTGGAGCTGCTATCAGAGCTACTGATTTAAATAATAATTTTAATCAAGCTCTTTATGTAGCACAGGAAACTTCTAATAATTCCGTTCAAGACGTTGGCAATGTCTCCCTTAATGCTAACTACACCTTTAATGGAACCGCCTCAGGTCAAACACCAACAGCTAATAGCAACTTTGCTACCAAACAGTATGTAGATGACGCTGTCTTTGCCTCTGGTAATCTTACTGTTGGTAATAAGGGAGACATTACTGTTAACAGTGCCAATAGTTGGGAAGTAAATAATGCAGTTATTGATGAAAGCAACCTTAGTTTCACCCCACTTAAACCTACTGATATCGGTGTAACCGTCCAAGCCTACGACGCTGATACTGTTAAGACCGACGTTGCTCAAACCTTTACTGCACAGCAAACCTTTACAGGCGGCCTAGAAGTTGATGGTGCTTACAAGCAAACTGTTGAAGCCGTTGCGGCACTAGACATTGACTGCAGCACCGGCAATTACTTCACCAAGACGATCAACGGTAACAGCACCTTTACCGTGAGCAATGTTCCCGCCTCAAGTGCTTACGCCTTCACCTTGGAACTGACGCACACCAGCGGTACGGTGACTTGGTTCACCGGAGTGGAATGGCCCAAGGGAACGGTCCCTACTTTGACGACAGGCAAGACGCACCTGTTCATCTTCGTCACAGATGATGGTGGATCACGCTGGCGTGGATCTGCCCTTGTTGACTATGTGAACTGATAACTATGGATATCACATCACAACGCTTATTGCTTGGTGCTAGTGCAGGTGGGGATAGTTACTGGCAACTGACACACGGTCAACTCGGAGGAGGTGTTTACGGGCTTTACGATAATGAATCCCATGTAGTTTCTGACGCCAACCAGAACGCCTACTGGTCGGTCAATCTTTACTACTCGACATCTAGTCCCAAACGGAATGGGCTTTTTAAGGTTAGCAAGGATGGAGACCTTGAATTTAAGGTAAGGACCAATAGCAGCACAACTGCTAGCTCTGTTGATACTTGGTCTATGGCAGTATCCGACGCTGATGGCGCTCTGTATTCGCTTGGTAACTACCGAACCTTTCAAAATGCACTGACAAAAACCGACCTTAATTATACAGATCTAGCTGCCCACACCGGCTCCACCAATACTGGCTCAACTTACAGTAACGGCAGGGTTATACTAACATCAACAGGAGCGCCGATTGTATGCAGCCCAGACAATGCTAATCTCTACATTAACCGCCTTAGTTCCTCTCTGACTGCAATTAGCTCTTTCAGACTTGCATATAGTGGTAGGTATTTTCGTTATCACTGTCAGGCTGCGTTGCTAAGTGATGGCAGTATTCTTTGCTTAGCAGCGTTCAATGCTGGTAATACAACTAGCAACCAGCTTGCACTTACTCTCCTTAACTCAACTGCCAGCTCTGTTACTTGGGCTCGATACATTAACGCAGGTAATGCTGACTTTAATACAATGGCTGTTGATGCGTCAAATAATATCTACATCCTTTATACAGAAAATCCAAATGGTGGTGATCTCCGATTAATTAAATATAACTCAAGTGGGGTGCTTCAGTGGGCTAAGCAGTGGAATATTGGTTCGACAACGCTCCCATACTACGCCATCTGGCACGACAACCAATTTATAGTTTGTGGTGACACGGATAAATATACCAATAGAAAAGGCTTCGTCGCTTCGTTCGATAGCGATGGTAATAAGCTTTGGGATAACTACTCCAATCAAGGTGGCACTTCTAGAACCAGTTACTCCATATGCCCTGCTGGTCCAAAAGCTATCTACTTTGTCGATGGAAACACTAGCGGCCTAGCCTTATACAAGGTACCTACTGATGGCGGCGCCACTAATGCACCTGGATCAGGTTACAGATTTGGGGGAGCTATGCCCGCCACTACCACCACAACTATTTCGGAGCAATCGTGGACATGGACTACGGCACAGGCGATGCCATTGAACCTAACAACCCAAACCCCTGACGCTTTTAACACCGTCACTGCAAATCCTACCCTTACCCCTATTGCATAATGCTTGCTTTCATTTCCAACGGCGTACTGACCCAGTACCCAATCGGCCTGCAAGACCTAAAGCAGGCATACTCCAATACCAGTTTTACGCTTCCTCTCGTCGCCTCAGAGCTTGCTGACTTTGACGTGGTGGAGGTTGCAGCAACCGATCAACCTGTCTTTGATCCCCGTACCCAACGCATTGAAGAGTCTTCTCCTGCGTTAGTTGATGGTGAGTGGCGGCAGCAGTGGTCAGTCATCTCTTTGACCGTTGAAGAAATCCAGGCCATTGAAGATGCACAGGCTGAGTCAGTGCGTGCCGAACGAAACCGCAATCTTGCAGAATGCGATTGGACGCAGCTTTCAGATGCCCCGGTGGACGCTGCCGTGTGGGCGACCTACCGTCAAGCACTCCGCGACGTGCCTTCTCAACCTGGCTTCCCACATAATGTGACTTGGCCAACTGAACCTACTACTTAACACCTATCATGATCACTATCCTTGGCATCAAAGTGTCCTATGAGGCACTCATCTTCTTTGCTCTTTTTATCGGCTCCGAAATCATCGGTAATAGCAAACTGAAAGAGAATAGCATCGTACAAGTCATCCTTCGTGGTATTGAGGCAATTAAACCTCACCGCACTGAAGACGACAAGATCCAATCCATTAAAGATACCTTTAAAAGCTAATGCCTGCTACTACTTACACAATTAAATCTGGTGCTTACTCTGCTGAACAGGTAGAACCCCTTGGTATTCCTGGAGTAGCACGTCAACTTAGTGCAGGTTCTGCATATGTTAACACTGCACTTACTGCAACCATTAGCCGTATTTCTATGCGAGCTGTTGGTGCTGATATTCGTTATAGCATTGGTGCTACTGCACAAACCGCAACTGCTAACAGTCATTTCATTGCTAATGGTGAGCGCCTTGATGTTGCTGTACCTCTGAATGCAAACATCGCAGTTATTCGTAACGCCACCACTAACGGGACACTTGAAGTAACGGAGCTGGTCTGATGAGGTTGAGTGGAACCAAGACGGGGGCAGTTAATCAATATCGGGGTCTTGGGAACCAACTCTGGGATCTGGCTGGTAACCGTCCCTCCTTAGACCTCCCCTTTTCTGATACTAAATCCCTAGTTGATACTACAACTGGTAAGACACTTGTTGATCACACCCGCGCCAGTTCTGGCACGTATGTGGGCAGCGATGGGCTGATCAAGACGGCGGTGACGAATTTGTTGCTGAGGAGTGAGGAGTTTGATAATTCTTGGTCAAGAGCAGGAATCCTCGCATTTGGCAGCGGTTCAACTGCCGACGCCACAACAGCGCCCAATGGAGTTGATTCTGCTGATCTTATTACCGAAGACACGGCCACCTCTTCTGTTCATCGTGTAATTCAATCAGGGCTTACAGTTTCTGCCGTTTCTTGCACTGTTTCTGTCTATGCAAAACGCGCCAATGGCACTCGCAATCTTGAAATCAATGCAAATGCATTAACAGATGCACGAGCTGTTTTTGATCTTGGCACTGGCACCGTTGGGGAAATATCGAGCGGCACTGCTGCCATCCAGTCAGTCGGCAATGGTTGGTATCGCTGTAGTGTAACTGGAGTATCATCAGGAACAACAACGTCTCTATTTTTACAATTAGCGACTAGCACAACCGCTTCCAGTTCTACCTATACCGGCGACGGCACATCCGGCATCTACCTCTGGGGCGCCCAACTAGAACAATCCACTACTGTGGGTGAATACGTCAAAACCACCAGCACGATCAACAGTACTCCACGGTTTGATCACGACCCAACGACAGGTGAGAGCTTGGGGTTGTTGGTGGAGGAAAGTAGGACGAACCTTGTTGAATACAGTGAAGACTTTAGTCAGTGGGCTGATAGCAACTGTGCTATCGACACAGATGTACAGACAGCTCCCGATGGGACGCTTACGGCTGATAAAGCTGTACCCAATACAAACAATGCCCCTCATGTAAGACACGTTAGCGTAGCTACTACTGCTGGTGTGACTAACACTGCGTCAGTGTACGCAAAAGCTGCTGAATATAACCAAATAATAATTCTATTAGGCACTGGTGGTTACGGCTCAACCGTAAAAGCAAGGTACGACCTTACGGCAGGTACTGTTCAAATCACTGGCTTTGGTACAAATACAACGGCTAGTATAGAGCCAGTAGAAAACGGCTGGTATAGATGTATTGTTTCGTCTGAAGGAACCGCAGCCTCTACGCCTCAGCATCAAATAAGGGTGTTGAATGAAAATGGTGATGAAACTTACGAAGGAGATGGCGTAAAAGGTCTCTACCTTTGGGGAGCCCAAATAGAAGAAGGCTCCTTCCCCACCAGCTACATCCCCACCGAAGGCACCACCGTCACCCGTGCTGCTGACGTGGCAAGCATTAGTGGAAGCAACTTCTCTTCCTGGTATCGGCAGGATGCGGGGACGGTGTTTGTGGACTCCAATTCCGCTGCCGCCAACAACACTCGTATAGCTGCTATTTCTGATAACACAACTGCCAGCCGAATAATCTTATCCCGTGGCTCTGGATCTAGTGGCAACATCAATATGTCAGTTACCGATACAACAGTTCAGTTTTCCGGGCTTGTATTTGCAACTGCCCTTGCTGCTGGCACATCCAACAAAGTAGCTGCAGTCTATAAAGCCAATGATTTTGCTGGAAGCGTTAATGGTTTGACTGCTGTAACGCAATCTACAGGAACAGTTCCATCGGCAGTAACTCAACTTGGAGTTGGCACAGGAGAGGTATTGGGCAATAACACCATGACAGGCACCATCCGCCGCCTCACCTACTGGCCAACCCGCCTCCCCAACGAAACCCTCCAAGGTATAACGCAATGATCACAACCTTTGTAGTCTGCGCTGTATTCGCCCTTTTTCTCACCAACTGGATTTATAACCCATGACTGACGAAATCCTCACACCCCCACCCATCGGACCATTCTTCCGCTTCCCCGATGAAGCCACCTGGCTAGACGCAGCTCGTGATGCTGGGTTCCTTGTCACCGTCACCGATGAAGACGGTAACGACACTGAGCAGCTCGCTGCCTACACCAAAGACCATGTCATTGATGTGGTCGGCACCATCACCCGTGGCGGTGAATGGGATGAAGAAGGCAACGAAATCACCCCACCTACTGTGCTAGACGGCTGGCACATCAACTACCAAGGCGAACTGCCGGATGGGTGGGAGCAGTATATGGTAACACCTGAAACTCCTGCACGAGTATTCCTTTAAAGAAATGTCTATCAAACTCCTTGACGTTATCAAAAACTACAAGGGGTTACCTCATCAAAAGCAAGCCATAACTGCCCTTGAACATCTCTTGGGTGGTTATGGTCTTTCTGATGGTGCGGAGTGGGTAAAGCTTTGGCGTACACCTACTCCTTCGGAACCCCAACAATTCAATAATACCTGGGAAGGTATTGAAGCTGCAGCACGTGCTTGTGGTGCTAAGTTCCCAGAAGTAGTCGCTGCACAA
>Ga0196905_1000541_pt1 | contig 15096 bp, 9 predicted proteins | sample CB_VirMetaG_3_FD_169098 | JGI IMG/M metagenome (GOLD analysis project Ga0196905, IMG submission 169098) | Freshwater to marine saline gradient viral communities from Chesapeake Bay - CB_1508_1S Viral MetaG (v3) (version 3) | ecosystem: Environmental > Aquatic > Marine > Coastal | place: USA... | reverse complement strand
ATCAAAATAGAAACAGATGGTGGAAACAATATTCAGATTTTCGATAATGAGTATTACTTCAAGGTTACACGATGATAACAATAGCAGAGTTTTTGTATTTAGACACTATTGACGAAACACAATCTAGGGGCATTCTTAATGATCCTAAATATGCTAATTTATCGTTTAGAACCCCAAACGAATTTAGAGAATTCTTTTCTTCGGAAGGAATACGATTGAGAAAAGAAACTATCGGAACCAGAACCGAAAGAGAATTGCTACTCGAACGATTCAAATCATTTAGGGGTTCTACTGATTACTTGATAGCTAGAAAATACGTTGAAGAACAATTCAATTTGAAGAACAGGTTAAGGGAAATACAATCTTCTCAACCTAATGTAGAGACTATAATTTCAATACTAAACGATATAACTTCACCACCATCTGATCCATTTTTCAATTTCATAATACGAAAAATTTTGACTGGAAGTGAGAATGGAGTTTTACCTTCGGAAGATCTAAGAAACATACTAGACCGATTGATCGAAGAAAATTCAAGAGAATACTATGATGAATCTTCTAATATCGTAAGAGATTCACAAGACATAATAGAAAGCTATCAGAACATCTTTAAAAATAAAGGTAGATTAAGAGTTCCAATTTCCGACGAAAGATTTCTTAGCTCTGATTTCAGATACATTATAGACACATCCTTTCAATCACTACCAGACGCAGTTAGTGCAGAAGAAAACATATTTAGACTGATAACCGAGGCACAAAACTCGGATCAACAAACTGGAAACAATGATAGTATAAGAAATCTACTATCTGAACTTTCAAATTTAGTAGACGAAAATTCAAATTCTGTTGCTGGATTACGTGCAAGAATATCAACGCTGGAAGAAGCGATATTGTTAAAAGATTCTATAATAGAAGGGCAAATTGAGGCCGAAGAAAGAATACAAGATAATCTTGTTGCTCTTGCCGAGGACAGTGCACAGAAGAGTGCTACAATAGAGACCTTAGAAACTGTGAATAAAAATCTTCAAACACAAATTGACACGACTCTAACCGAACTACAAGAAAACATATCCAGTCAAATTAACAATGTAACTTCTGCAATTGACACGTTGTCACAATCCGTTGTTGGTAGTGCTAATGCTGCAAATGCTGCACAAGATGAAGAAATAAACGATCTAAAAACAAAATTAAGAGAACTTGAATCTTTGTTATCTCAACTGAAAAACTCCTCCGGTAATGGTGGTGGTGGAACGGGTGGTGGTAATGGTGGATCAACACCCGTTGGTGGTGGTGACATAACAGAAGATAATGCAGGAATTGATCCAAAGCAACCGGCACCATCCTCATAACAATAGGTGATACTTGTGGCAAATTTTGAATACAAAAATATAGATGAGATTTTGTCAACTAATGCACCAACGAGGGGCATTAGAATTGATTTAGTTAAGGACACTAAAGTTATTGTTCCTAAGTTTAATCAATACAATCCAAATTTTACTGGAAACGGTATCGAAAGTGTAGAACTTCATGTATTCTTACCAAACACCGCATACATATCTTCTTTGTATAATGTCAGTAGTTGGAAAATAGAAGATACGGAAGTTCAAGTCGGTGACTTTATAGAGATAGTCCCAAAAGTTTCACTTGATGTTCATAGGGATCTTGGAAAAAATGCGTTAAACATACAACCCGGTGTTTACAAGATAGTCTATAACTTTTTCAGAAACTTCATAGGTGGATTCAATTCAGCAACAAAACTTTTTGTTTCAGAGATTTCATCTGATAGAAAAGAACTAAAACTATCTTTAACAAATCAAGATGATGTAGTTGGAAAAAATCAATTATCCGAATTTGTATTAAACTATCTAACACCGTCGGAATACTTACTACCAGTAGTTTTGAACTTTGGTGAAAACAAAATACTTGATGTGATAAATGTAACTTCTGATGGTAGTCCTACCAGTTTTTACGTTAAGTTAAATGAAGAACTTCCTGCCGATCTAGATTTGTATTTTGAATGTTGGATAGGAACACAGATATTAAAGCCATGGATTGACACGGTAAGGATAATTCCAGAATCAGTTCAGTCAGAAATTCCTTTTATTAGTGGTCCAAACTTTGAAGTTGATTATGATTATTGGATAAGCACTGAAACTGGATTAAAGTCTTGGAATGAATTACTTTCCACAAACGTTCAAACTTCACAAGAGATAATTGATAGATACTTTTCTGGAAGTGGTGCACCAACAAAACTGAATGTCAATTTTAGAGAGTTTGAGAATTTTGTTTTCTACTCATCTGCCGAAGAAAGAATACGAAACTTCTACTATAAAGTTGGTTTAGTTGAGTATTACAATAATCAAATAGACACCATAAACACCTACACGGGTTCTGTGTCTGCTAACAGAATAAAGGTGCAGAATTTAAGAGACAAGGTGGTATCTGGATTTGATGAATTTGAAAAGTGGTTGTATTATGAAACAACTGGTAGTAACATATACACTTACCAATCTGGTTCAACTGTAACACCATATCCAAAAATAGAACTAAATGTAACCGCTAGTCAATATGACATTGCAACAAAAGAGGGTAAGTATAACCTATATCCAACCACCGCTTCGATAGTAGAAGATTGGTATAACAACTTACTTGTAAGTTCAAGTAACTATGATTTGAAGAATTACAATTCTCTTGATAAATCTATTCCAGAATATCTAAGAGATGATAGAGATAATGATCAGTTTGTTACATTCGTAAACATGGTCGGTCAACACTTTGATATTATGTATCTTTACACCGATCATATCATCAAAAAGAATCTAAGACAAGAACATCCAAAAGATGGATTATCGCAGGATCTTATTTACGAAGCTACTAGAAACTTAGGTTGGACACTATCTCATGGAACACAAGCCAAAGATTTGTGGGAATACGCACTTGGTGTTAGTGGAAGTGGTCAGCCTATTTGGACTGGAAAGACAACAACAAACAAATACCTTGCAAAAACGGAAGAAGAGAGAACAAAGGAAGTTTGGAGACGAATATTCAACAATCTTCCATACATCTATAAGACGAAAGGAACTGCCAGGGGCATAAAGGCACTTTTATCTGCATATGGAATACCACAAACACTTCTAACAATACGAGAATATGGTGGACCTGACAATGCTGACTTAGGACTTATTCCAAGAGCTGAATGGGAAAAGCACACATACTTCTTGAATTTCTCTGGTAGTTATGCGTCTCCCAATAAGAACAACTATGTTTATGTTCCCTGGGATAGAGTAAATAACGCTTCTGGAAACTGGCAGTATCCAGATACCTTAACGTTCCGTTGGAAAATGGAACCAAATAGACTTTATAAGTATGGTGCTGATCCAGAACAAACACTTTTACAGAAAAATTCTGGTTCACGAGTTGACTGGTTTGTAACTATGAACAAGAATGGAACTGATGTGGAAAAAGGAACATTAACCTTTTACATCGGTGATGGTTCATCATATAAGTCTGCTTCAATTACTGATGAATACTTGTATGATGATATTCCTCTAAATCTTATGATTAGACGGAGTGTATCAAGTGACTTAACTTCAACAACTCAAACATATGACCTGTTTTTGAAGACAAACAAGTATGGAAAGATTGCCGTTGAAAGATCTGCTAGTATAGTTGTAACTGGATCGGTAGAACCAAATGTAAATAGAGCATGGGTAAGTAGTGGAACTCTTTATGTAGGATCGGGATCAAATTCACAGACAAATAACATTCTGTCTGGATCAATTTACGAACTTAGATACTGGTCTTCAATACTAAACGAGTCTTCTTTTAACAACCACACGTTAGCTGCAAGATCTTACAATGGAAATACGGATACATCTTCGTTCTATGATTTACAATCACAGTGGAAATTTTGGCAACCATTTGATGTTGCGGTTACAACTAGCTTAGCCAGTAATCATCCAGACCAAACAAAATCTTCTTTCTATGGATTACCAAAAAATGCAACGTTTGTAAATTTTGATTCTGGTGCATTTGAATCAATAGTCGAAACTTACAATATGGAAGTTGCAACCGTTGGTAACAATACACCTTTTGCAGAAAAAGTTCGCATTGATTCGGGTTCCTTATTCAGCACACTTAATAAAGATAGATCAGTTGAAGTTTCTGCGTTTGATAAGTTTTCATTGGACTCAAACAAACTAATGGTGGCATTCTCTCCACAAAGTGTAATCAATGAAGACATATATGAGGCGATTGGTAATGCAGAAATAGATGATTATTTCGGTGAATACTCAAATGTAGATAGTGATGATTATCCATTACTAAAATGGTTTGCACGAGAGTATTGGCAAAAGTATGACAACAAGAATGACTTCACTGCATACGTTAGGTTAATATCCGTATTTGATTTTAGTGTGTTTGACCAAATACGTCAAACTTTACCTGCTCGTGTAAATGAAATACTTGGTGTAGTAATTGAACCAAACGTATTAGAACGTTCAAAAGTAAAGGTAGTAAAAAGTTTCAGTGGAGAATCACCTGAACAGTATGTAAAAGACACGAATGACATATCCTCATCTGCTTCACCATCGATGGAGATAACATCATATTCTTCGGTGATACGAATTGGATTTGAAGACGATGAAGGCAGTGTAGTTGAAAACATAGAAGGTGAATATGATGTAGTAAATGAAGTAGAAGCCGAAAGATATGAAGAATACGGTAGTGATGTTGATTTGGTATTGGTGCCATTAGTTAATCAGAATCGATATAATCTAACAATATCATCTTCGAGTCAATTAAATCCTACTCCAATATCTACCTACAAAAATTACCAAAGTGTTTTAACAAACACGACTTCTTCTGTTGTCTTTAATTACAGTAGATATGATCTTACGGTATCAGGGTCTAATTTTAGAAAAGTTTCTGCTGAAAACAATCCTGTAACTTCTTCTGCGATAGTAGACACTTCGTTTACAACAACATATGCTAGAACAAATGTTGAAGTTGGAACGGATACTTTATCAAACATTGGATATGGATATGGTTGGATAACATCTAGTAATGATGATTTGAAAGCAACCGCATTATTTGATACGGTAGAATTATACCGAACAGATAATTATTACAGTGGCTTCTTCCTAACATATACTAGTGATGATAACTACGCAAATGGTGTTTATGACACATTAACTTTGATAACATCTAGTTATATGAGTCCACTATCTTTACCAACTTCAATTCGTAATCACCGATTTGAAGGATCGAAGATAACTGGACCAGATGTAAACGTTGACACAAATAATACACCTGATGGTAAACCTGTTGTTGAAGTTTATATTGTAGACGCAAATACTTTGAATTTTGATCAAAGATTCTCGGTCAGTTCAACGTAAGATTTTTGATTAATTGATATTTATAGTAGTAACAAAATTAATGATAGGAGTAGAAAATGGGTTATTTGAACAATACATCAATCACTGTTGATGCCATTCTTACAAAAAAAGGAAGAGAACTTCTTGCACAAGGAAGAAACGCTTTCCAAATTACACAATTTGCTTTAGCCGATGATGAAGTAGATTATGATCTATGGAATCCAGCACACCCACTCGGTAAAAATTACTATGGTGTTGCTATCGAGAATATGCCGGTAACAGAAGCTGTTCCAGATGAAACACAGGTAATGAAGTATAAACTTGTTACCCTTGAAAAAGGAACACTTTATTTGCCAGTTGTTAGTGCAGGTATTACAACTGCTACGTTGTCACCAACAACACAAACTTTTGTTGTTACCGTGTCAACAACACTAAGAAATGCAAACGCGGTTGGTGAGCCGTCAGACCTAAATTCAAATTACACCGCAACAATCTTGGATTCAACATATGTGACATTTGCAAATGGTGCAAATGGAAGACCTATGAATCAGGTTGCAACATCAATTAGTGCAAGAATAGATGCCGAATCGGATGGAAGGGGTATAATTACTCTACAAAGATTGGCAAACCCAACCAGTGCAGACAAGACAACTAAGTTAATTGTAACTGGTAACCAAACGGGTGGCAGAGTTGTAATTGATTTAACAATATCTCCTGACAGGTCTGTTTGAAGTTCAAACAAATAATTTTGAGTAAGTATCAAAGGAATAACAATGGCAAACGTTTTTGAACCAGTAGAAAGAGCTAGATCAGCTGTTGAAAAGCCCGAAAAGCTAATCTTTACAAGAGGACTTTGGTCTAATAATTCTGGTAACCTATTAACATTTTTCACCAGCTCACTTCAAAATGCCACATCAAAGGCATACTATTATCAAGTGTGGCAATCCGCTTCTAATAGTTGTGACGAGTATCAGGCATTTTCTGTTGCATACGGACACATAAGTGGGTCTGGTTCTCTTAATTCTGGTGGAGAGGTTTCAGATACTCCTTCTCGTGCAATATACTCACAGTATAGATTACTATGTTTAAACCCAGAAGAGAATTCTTTCTATCATTACAATAGCACGACTAGAAAGATAAATCACTTTTATGCTATAAACTTTGATAGAAACCGAGTTGGTGACAAACTTGATCCGGGTAATTTTGAAATAAGTATTGCTGAACTTAACGGTGGTGCACATTCAAACAATGCCTTTACTGGTAGTAACGTTGCAGTGTCTTCATCTGGTAAAGTAATAACCCTAATTGATGATTCAGGAGATGCAACAGATACCTTAGGATATGGTGGTATTCCATCAAATGTTCGATCACTTGTTAGTGGAACAATTGACGGTGGAATATACAGCACCGAAGGATATGGTTTAGTGTTTGCCGACCTTGGAGTTATTTTGATCGATGCTGATATGCTTAATACATCTGCTAGTTTTAACACAGTAACTGGTAGTAACATTGCAGGTGATAACTCATTCAAAATATTCACCGCCATCAGTGGTGCTGGTGATTTAGGTTCTCCATTTACTGCAAGAGCAGTAGATATTAAAGAACAGGATTTCTATTTTGTTCGTGTAAAAAATAGATCGTTTAACTACTCAAACAATCCAACATTTAAGAGTGGTTCAGATGGAGAGCTAGCAGTATCATCATTCAGATTTGAACCAAATACATATGTTACATCAATTGGATTGTATAATGATCAAAGAGAACTTCTGGCAGTTGCAAAGGTGAGTCAACCACTCCAAAAGTCTTTTAATAGCGAATTATCAATTACTGTAAAACTTGAATACTAATTATTATGGCAAATTTAACACCAACATTCAAACCATTTATAGAAGGGTCTGATGTTGCGGCTAACCAAAAAGAAGTTGTAACAGCACCCCTATGGTCAAACAGTCAAGCTGCTTTGTTCACCGTATTCACAAGTTCCGCGCAGTCAACTAATCAAAAGCGGTATTACTATGAGGTGTTCAATAGCCAGTCTAATTTACAAGGAGCTGAGGCACAATTTAGTGTTGCATATGGTGATTCTGTTGGTAGTGGATCATCGACTGGATCCGGTGCACAAGACCTCAAAGACTTTCCAACAAAAGCCGTATATGGTCAATATAGACAATTACTGCTTCCTGCTGGACAATCTCTATTCTCATTCAGTGGCGGTGAAACATCTGAATACATTTACGTTCTCAATATAAACAGAACAAGATTTAAAGATAAAGTTGATACTAGCACCTGGCAATTAACTTTGGACGCTGGTGGTTCTAACTACATAACATTAATAGATGATTCTGGTGCATCAACAACGGAGTTGGCACAACAAGGTGGTAGAGTTTACAACGTAAGAAGTGGTAGTATTGCCGATGGAATTTATACCGCAGATACAACACCTTGGGGATTATTCTATCCAGATAATGGAATTATTGTTTTCAATGGAAAAGCTCTGGATGCATCTGCATCTTTTGCAACACAGAGAGTCCCAGCAACAGGAAGTGGATTTGATAATGCTCTAAAACTGTTTACTTCAATTAGTGGTGCAATGACTGCTAATAGTGCATCATACGCATTCCAAGGCAGAACAAGTGAGGCAATTTCTTCAACATACTACTTTGTTAGATTATTTAATGGTGAATTCAACTATAGTAATAATTCTAGTTTCTACACAGGTAGTCAAAGTCAATTAAAGTATGATTCTATGCGTTTAGACCCGCAAGTTTATGTTACAACGATTGGTTTATATGATGATGAACAAAGATTACTTGGTGTTGCTAAGTTGAGTAAACCAGTTAGAAAATCATTTGACAGAGAATTGGTAATAAAAGTTAAACTTGATTATTGAGATAATACAATATGGCAAATGGAACAACAGACATAGTAGATACACTTGATAATACGGCACTCCGTCTTATTCAAGAGGCACAAAATTTAGCAGCTGCAAACAATAACGTTTCATTAGCCGCAGTTCTTGGATTGGCAGCTGGTGCTGCAGCTGTGGGTGGTGATCCATCAGCGGCCTCTATACAAAGGGGTGATAGTCAAAATGACGTTGACCGACCTTCCAACGGCGGTGGATCTGGTTCAACAGAGACTTGTCAAGACCCAACGTATAGAATTGATAACATTAAGGAAATACAAGTCGGTAATTATCCTAATTTGCAAAATTCAGACTTTGCAAATTTAGGTGTAAAACAGTGTGTATTGATTGGAGAAATATTTAAGTGTTGTCCAGATTCAAGAAAAGAAACTTCACTTGGATATGTTGAATTAGGTAGAGCTCAAGTTTCACAATACTATGAATCATGTCCAACTGGTGGCAAAAAACCCGTAATAAAATCTTATTACAATGTAGACCAATTATCTCCCTCTGGGTTTGTAAACCCATCAACTGGTCAATCTGTTAATAAAAATGTTCCAAACGGTCCTTGGAGTCCTAACGCTTGTGGAAATGTAATTACAGATACAATTGTTGGAACATTGACTGTAGATGAATATTCATCATTTACAGGGTATATTAATGCTGTAATTTTCGATCCTGATCTCAATCCTGGTGTCATCGGTGGCGCTCTACAAATAGGTAACTCAATAAAAGTTGTTGAAAGTGTTCAACTAAGAAAGGATACTGGTCCTAACAACGCAGATTTTGGTAATACTATACTTCGTGCAATAGAAGCTAACTGTTCTGGTCAAGGAACTTGTGTGAATGACAGAGGAAACGGAGGAGGAAACGGAGGAGGAGTTGGCGACCCAGAAGACCCGTGTGATGGAGTATCATCTTGGCCGATTGACAATAATTCTTTTTTTGTAGTTAAAGAGTTTGGAGAGGCAGTGTCAAGTGGTGCTTTGGTCATTCCAAACGGATGGACATTATCTGGTAACCCTACTCTTAGGGATCCTAAGATTGAAATTTCTGATTCAAGTAAATTTGAAGAAGTGCCTGGTGAACCGTGTGTTGTTGGTATAAAACGTGTAATTACAAGAACACAAGATATTGTTTACACCTACACATACAGCGTAAACGGTATTCTTTGTCGAGGCAGCACAAGAAATTACATTGAAAGACTTACAACTGATACAGTAGAATATATTGATACAAGACCTAATACTGAAAAACCAGAATGTAGGTGTCAAGAAATATTAGACTATGGTGATACGATAGGTATTATTGATACAAAGGATTCATGTAAATGCACTCAATACAATCTTGTAAAAGTAAGAACAAAATGTCCAGGCGAAACTGAATACACAGATTCAACTAAGTTCTACTTTGAAGGTATTCCAGATTACTTACATTCAAACGTTCCAGCCGGATATAAACTAGATCCGTTAACACCAATAGTTACTCGTGGTGATTGTGTAGATGAAAAGATTAAAATCTATCACCCACTTGTTCTTGGAAAAGATGTTATTACTGGAAAAGTAACTGGTAACACTCGTGGTCTATTCAATCTTGCACCTTCAATGAGTTGTTATAATACAAGTTCATTGCAGTCAAGTGCATCGAAGGAATACTACTATGATGTTGCAGATTGTGACTGCGATTCAACTCCATATTTTGCTGTTGCCTTCGGTCACGTAAATGGTTCTGGATCATTGTCATCACAAGGTGAAACAAACGATACTGCAACTCGTGCGATCTATTCACAGTATAGATTACTTGCTCTTGAATCACCAGAAACCAGATTTAGATTCTTTAATAGTGGTGCGGAAAATACACCAGATTACATCTACGTTATCAATTTCAAGAGAGACGCTCTAAGTGATAGAATTGATCCGGGTAATTTTGAAATACCTTTAATTCCGTTGAGTGGTGGTGCACCAACAGGATCAACTGTTTACACATTTATAGATAACTCGGATGATAAGTCAGAATTATCATTCTGTTCCGAAGACCCATATGTTTCATATGATATTGTAAGTGGTAGTTTGAAGAATGGTATTCATTCAAGTGGAACTGGAACAACAAAAACAACATACGGTAAGTTCTATCCAAACTTAGGATTCATAGTATTTGACGGAGAAAAGGTAGAATCTCTTGTTGGATTAGAAACGGTTACAGGTAGTAATGTTGCTGGTGATAATGCATACAAACTATTCTTGTCAATTAGTGGTTCATCTACTGTAAATGACGAATATGGAAATCTATATCACATAAAAGGTAGAAATGTAAAATACAAAACAACTAATCACTACTTTGTTAGAGTATCTGCACCAAACGCTAATTATAGTAACAACCCAACATATGTTACTGGAAGTGGAACTGGTCAAATTCAAAACACTTGCTTCCAAAAAGAACCAGTAACCTATGTAACATCAGTTGGTCTGTATAACGATAGACGAGAACTTTTGGCAGTGGCTAAGTTAAGTAGACCAGTTAAGAAAACACCAGACGATGACTTGTTAATCAAAATAAGATTGAATTGGTAATATGGCATCTGAATATGAAGTTAAGGATATTGGATACATAGGTTCTTTATGGCAAGGTCAAGACTCCCAACCAATATATGTTGGTAGAACTCTTCAAGTCATAAACAACCCAAATACAATTCTTTATGGTTTTGGTGGAACAAAGGTAGCTGCATACTTTGCTGATAAAACAAACGTCGATTTAGACACATTTAATCGCCAGTATCCACAGTCAACTCCACAACCTAGATATAGTGTATCCAAGTTACCAGAACAAATTCTACGTCAGATTGAATCGGAAACAAGAATATCATATCAGTTCTTAAAGAACTTAGATGTGATACAATTAAAAGCTGGTTCATCTAACATATCAGTTCCAATTGGTGACGAAAATTCTTGGGGATCATTTCAGATTTTCAATTCAAACACCGTAAAGTGGGTTTTATCTGATGCATTACAGTATCTTACGTATTACGTTTTTCTACTAACACCAGAAGAACTAAGATTGGCATCAGAATACTTTTCAAGTGTTCAATCTCAACAATATACTTGGCAGGATGAGGTAATAGCTGACCCAACAGAGTATATTACTTTGAACACTCAACAACCAGTTATTGAACCACCTTTAACTGTTATAGATTTTAGTCCTGAGATAATTCAAGGAAGGTTTCTTGGAAACCCTGTCCCTGATGTTATCTTAGACATTCTATCCAAAATACCGTTTCCATCAAAAGAATATCAAAACGATATTCAAGAGGACATGGTTGATTTTGTTGCAGAGGTAGATGCCGCCGAGGAGTTCATAGAACTTTTGTCACAACCAAGTGCACAAGAACTGTTTTACGTGTCTGCAACTGAAGGAGACGAAGAGTATAACAGGTTAACCGATCTTATTAAGAGAAGCATAGAACAGATACAGATTAAGTATGTTGAAGGATATGAAACGGGAGGTCCAACTCCCGTTGCTCCTGAAAATTTAGGTAATTGAAATGCTTACAATAGATAATGTAAACATATTGTCAAACATAAAGTTTCTTCAACTTATTCAACGATATTTGGATTTTCAAAAAGAAAATGGTTACCCACTTTCCGAGAACATAATCATAGAAAATATCGGTGGTGTTATTGAGTTTAGTTTATTACCAACTGGATCTGTTGATCCATCTACACCGATAACAGACCAATTTCAAGCTGAATTAGATGGGGAATTAGATACATTTGATGAATTTATAGACCAGATAATAGATGATTTGACTGGCGATGAAGATGGGATATACGTCAATAAGAAGTTATCAAGAGTATCTGATTACGCGGTTCCAATATTAGATCACCACACCCGTGGCCTTTTTAAATGCGAACATTACAGTGAGAGGTTGAATACTTTTCACACTGGCTCGTTAACAGAAAAAAACTCAAAGTATTACTTGTCAGTCTACAACAACGCAATTGGAACTGCAAACTCTTATCATCAATTTGAGATAACATATGGTCACATCAGTGGCTCTGGTTCTAGTTATGTTCAAACTCAACAAGATCTTTATCCTTCAAAGACTATGTATCGTAAATACTTAGTTGATTGTTTTGGAACAAACAGTGGAAAGATTCCATTTAAGAATGGAAAAAATGGTGACTACTTCTATGCAATACAAATTGATAGGGAGTTATTCAACGATAGATTAGATGCTGGAAATTTTGAATTATCGTTGTCTCCGTTATCATCAAGTTCGGATCAACTAGTAAATACTGGAAGTGGCTTTTACTCTAATCCATCTTCTAGCACCATATTTACTTTGATAGATGAGAGTGGTGATACAAAAGAGTATGTAACAGAACGAGAAGGTATATCGGAATACTACTACATAACCTCTGGATCACTTAGAGATGGTGTATATGGTGAACCCGAAGATGATGCTTGGGGAATAGTCTTTCCAAAGAAAGGTCTAATTATATTGGATGGTGTTGTGATGGATCAGTCGTGTTCATTCAATACGGTTACCGCTTCAATTGATGGGGACAATATTAGAAAGATGTTTGTTTCTATAAGTGGTTCTTCTTCACCAAATGCCGTAAGAACTACTACTGGTTCATTCTTTGCAAGATCAGTTGATGATAGATACTACGAGACATACTTTTGTAGATCAAATTACTATGAGTTTAATTACTCAAACAACCCAACCTACGTTACAGGAAGTAATGGTGAGATAAAAAATCTCGGATTTAGACGAGAACCAAACACTTACATAACAACAATTGGTTTGTATAATAGAAGAGGTGACTTACTTGCAATTGGAAAACTGCGTAACCCTGTTCTAAAAAATGAAGGAAGTGAATACATTTTTCAAGTTCGTGTAAGGTTGAACTAATATGTCATTTCAATTTGGAAATAGTTTAAGTTTGATTTGGAAGAAACTAAAAAAGGGAGACTATACGGTCAGACCTTTTGAGGTTTACAAACTCTGGAACTTTAACACAGATAGTGGAAGTAGAGATTATTACGGTAATCATGGAATAAACGTTTACAGATCACTGTATGCAGAAAACCACAAATACTACGGTAACGTTGCTACTATATCATCATCCCTATATGATAGGGTATTTACTTCTCAAAGTTTAGACCCAAAGATGTTGTGGTATTACTTAGATCATGTGTATTACACCGATGAATCAAAAGAAAAAGATCCAGCACTACTTGCAGAATTTGAAAGAAAACTCTACTTGGCAGAATCTAGTTCTGTTATGATAATGCCTCGTGGTGTATTTGGTGAAGGTATAAGACGTGGTTCATTTAACCTAGCAAACTTACACGCAGATTCTTCTTCACTAAGATACTCGATAGTGGATGACTCAAAAGGCAACTTAAAAGACGCTAGCTTTGTTGAATCAAATTTTGTTGATGAACAGTTCTCTTACTTGTATATTGGTTTTAATGAGAAGTATAGAGAGTATGAGTTTAGAAACAAACAGTTTGAATATGTATTAGATACATCACCTAAGAAGAATAATGTTTCCATAATACGACCAAAACAAATATCCTATCACTCTGGTATTCCAACAACGGATACATCACAATCAAGTGGAACTTCTGTTGCTTTAAACGGTGGTTACTTTGAAGTAAGACCATCTCAAAACTTTAACTTTAACAAAGGAAATGCCTTTGCATTTAGTTTTTGGGTGAATGTTCCACCAACTCAATCTGACGAGAATTCTTCATACAACTATCTGTTTAATAAGAATTACTCAATAGATGGTGATTACGAATACGTTCCAAAAACAGGAAGAGGAACATCGAATCAATACATTGCAAAACGGTCATCTCAGTATCCGTTTGATATTACATTCAATAATAGAACTTCTGGTAATCCATTTTCAATTAGCTTCAAGCAGAGCTCTGGAAAGGAAACAAATGAAGTAATATCGAGTGCATTAAATCCCGGTCAATGGTATCACGTTGTTTGTCAAAAGAGTTCTAGCTACTATCAAATTTGGTTAGATGGAACATTAGATTCTGTTGTCACCGCATCTGTTAGTGAAGGGACAACAAATGAGAACAACTTCTTTATTGGAAGTAATGGAACAAACACTGGAACTTTTTCTGGTTCATTAGATGAAATAAGAGTTTACAAAAAAGGATTATCATCTAATGAAATCTCATATTTGTCAAACAATAGTTTCCAAAATGGATACGCATATCAAACGGCCAGAATAGGAAACATATTCTACAAATCTGGAACTGTTGTTGTTTCTGATCCGAGACCTAAGTATGCAAATGCAATGATGGGACAGTTTGGAAACTTTGATTACGGTGGAACTTCTTATGGGTTTACGGGATCATTCAGATCAACAACTACTTTTTACGAGCACGAAGTTATTTGTAAAATACGTAGAAGTGAATACAACTTTACACTAAATCCAAGCATACGTAAGGATAAAGACCCGTATGCAGACACGGCAGAAGATTATGTTACAAGTTCATTCTTTAATCCATACATAACAACGATTGGACTTTACAATGAGAACAGAGATCTTGTTGCTGTTGCTAAATTGGCATCTCCACTTGAAAAGAGAGATGACGTGGATATGAACATCATAATTCGATGGGACGTATAATGAAAAGAAATGCAGTCGCAATAAAACACGGATTCCGTAGTGGTCTCGAAGATACCATAAACGAATCATTAGTGCAGTCAAAAAAATCTTTCGGATATGAGACCGAGAAAATCTCATATGTTCAACCTGCAACCGATCACACATACACTCCCGATTTTAT
>Ga0196905_1000534_pt1 | contig 15137 bp, 20 predicted proteins | sample CB_VirMetaG_3_FD_169098 | JGI IMG/M metagenome (GOLD analysis project Ga0196905, IMG submission 169098) | Freshwater to marine saline gradient viral communities from Chesapeake Bay - CB_1508_1S Viral MetaG (v3) (version 3) | ecosystem: Environmental > Aquatic > Marine > Coastal | place: USA... | reverse complement strand
GGACTTCAAAAACAAAGCAGAGTATTCATTCCCGAGACCCGCGTACAATTACGAATATGTCCGGAATATGATACACTACTTGCATGAGTATATTATGATTAGAGGGCTCGACAAAGAGCCGGTTTTACAATTGAATGAAGGAGTGCCAGCATGAAACTAAAACCAGTCCCTATACCGCCTGAAGAAACCTCTTTCAAGAAAGGCATCCCGATGAGCGTTCAGCTTCGCAAAGAAAAGCTCGAGCTTGAGAAAACTGCAATAAGCAGACGAGCAACAGCAGCCGAAGTCGGAGCCCCAAAGGTATTTCAAAAAAGAGATAATATGCCGTATACTGCATTCAGTATTAAACTGAAAAACGAGCTCGGCGATAAAGTAAGGCAGTTTGCAAAAGTGCAGAAAATTACCGCTTCTGAATTTGTAAGGCAAGCAGTTAAAGCATATATCAACCAGCTTGGAGGCGACGTATGAATTACGCGGAGTTTCTTGAGTCTAAGAAGCATAGCTCTATTGATTATGGCATAGATACTAATTACATTACCGAAGGTATGTTTGACTATCAAAAGTATGTATCGGAATATGCTATAAAAAAAGGTAGATGCGCTGTATTCTTAGATACAGGTTTAGGCAAAACGATAATAGAGTTAACCATTGCAACTAATTATGCAAGAGCAACCAATAAGCCAGTATTGATTATTACACCGCTTGCAGTTGCTTTTCAGTTTATCAAAGAAGCTGAGAAATTTGGTATAGATGATATTGAATATAGCAAGGATGGTAACTTCAAAAGTAAGATAGTTGTATGCAATTATGAAAGACTTGAGAATTTTGATTCAAGTAAGTTCGATTGTGTTATTCTTGATGAGTCAAGCATTCTAAAAAACTTTGAAGGCGCTACTAAAAATCTTATTACAGCTTTTCTTAAAAAAGTGAAGTATAGATTCTTATTCACTGCGACTCCTAGCCCTAATGATTACATAGAATTAGGAACTAGCTCTGAAGCTCTTGGATATCTTGGCTATATGGATATGCTTACAAAGTTTTTTAAGAATAATCAAAACAATGTAGCCAAGCTATCTCAAATCAGCAAAGCAAGACAAGGCGAAGAGTTCTATCTCAAAGCACACGCCGAGAAAGACTTTTGGAGATGGATAGCATCTTGGAGTATCTCAATGCGAAAACCTTCTGACTATGGCTTCAGTGATGACAAACATACTTTACCAGAACTATACGAAACTGAAACTATTATTGAGAATCGCGATCCGCTTGCTATCGATGGTCAAAATACAATGTTTGCAATGCCGGCAACAGGATTCAAAGAGATAAAAGCTGAAGTAAGAGCAACTCTCAATATGCGATGCGAAAAGGCTGTAGAAAAAGCAAATAGTCATTCATGCTCTGTTTATTGGGTTAACCTAAATGATGAGGCTAGCCTAATAGGAGAGCTCGACAAAACTGCAGTCGAAGTCAAAGGTAATATGAATATAGATAAGAAAGAAGAGATACTACTTGCTTTCAGCGCTGGCGATATTAACAAACTTATCACAAAGACTTCTATAACTGCATTCGGTCTAAATTGGCAGCACTGCAATCATACTACCTATTTCCCGACTTATTCATACGAGCAATACTACCAAGCTATTCGACGCTTTTGGAGATTTGGACAAAAAAGACCAGTATATGTAGATCTTATTTTGTCAGATGGTCAGACTAAAGTTATGGAAAGTCTTATGATAAAAAAAGAAAGAGCTATAGAGATGTTTAATAATCTTACACAGCAAACTAGCCAAGACTTTACAATACAAAGAAAAGAATTTAATAAACAAATTTCGTTACCATCCTTTATTTAATATCATGATAAAAGAACAAGTATTAACCGAAGACTATGCAATCTATAATTCAGATTGTATGTATGTTTTACCTACATTGCCAAAAGACTCAGTCGATCTAAGCGTATATTCACCTCCTTTTGCCGGACTGTATAATTACAGCTCTCACGAAAATGATTTTAGCAATTGCGAATCTCGCGAGCAGTTTTTACAACAATATGAATACCTAGTCCAAGAAATATCAAGAGTAACTAAGCCTGGTCGTATTACTGCAGTTCATTGCACGGATGTATTTGATAATAGATGCTATCTATGGGACTTCCCTCATGAAATAATTAGAATACATGAAAAATACAATTTCCACTATCGCAATAGAATCACAGTATGGAAAGAACCACTAAAAGTCAGAATGCGCACAATGGTGCAATCACTTATGCATAAATTTATTGTAGAAGATTCTACAAAATGTTTTACAGCAATGCCGGATTATGTTTTAATATTTACAAAAGCAGGTGAGAATGAAGTTCCGGTAACTCATCCATGCGGACTTACTGAATACTTTGGAGAAACTCCTTTTTTAGAAGCTCATAAAGAGACTTACGGAAATTACAAAGACTTCAAAAAGAAATGGCAAGATTATGACGGTGATCCTGCCGAAAATAAACTTTCTCATCTAACATGGCAAAGATACGCGAGTTCTGTATGGGATGACATTAGAATAGATAATGTTTTGCCTTTCAGAGATTCGAAAGATGAAGACGATGAAAAGCACGTGCATCCTTTACAACTTGATGTCATTGATAGAATAGTAGAGCTTTATAGCAATCCACGTGAAGTAGTATTAACGCCCTTTATGGGAGTCGGTTCTGAAGTTTATTCTCCTGTATCTCTTGGTCGTAAAGCAATAGGGATAGAATTAAAGGATAGCTACTTTAAGCAAGCTATACTTAATTTGAAAGAAGCCAAAAATAGATTCAAAGAGAAAAGTCAAGAGGAGATTTTTGCATGAACTACAACCTAATCCACGACGAAGGGGATGGCTTAGCCACCCCCTTTGTCAAGGGCAAGTCACTCAGTCAGCAAATCAGAGAAGAACGCGAGGCAATCGAGAAAGAGATCGCTGCAATTGACGAAGCAAGGCTCAAGCGAAATGAAGCAGACCGCCGCCGATACCATGAAAAGAAACGCGTTCAAATCCACTACATGAAGCCCGATATGCAAACAAATAACGGGCACTTCATAAAAAGAGGGAAGGGCTTTAAGGTAATCAACCCACTTGGCGAACTGCCATCTCTTGAAGCCGAAATCAAAAAATACTTCAAAACAAAGTATAAGCTTTCAGCAAGTCGCAGATTCCAAGAGCTCATAAGTGCAAAGCGGATGTTTATTTTCTTTGCAACTATCTATCTAAAACTGCCGTCACGAATGATCGCTCAATACTTGGACCTCGACCGCTCTACCCTATCGCATCATGTCTATCAATGTATGCAGGAAATAGACATATATCCGCATATTCAATACGTCGCGCAACAAATCGAAAACTACTTATGGAATCGCCATGAACAACTTAGATCGTGAAACTACTTTGCAAGTCGGATATTTTATTGAGGAAAAATTATGCCCCTTAATTCGATTGGTCATATCTACGACATGGCTGAAGACTCAAACCCTAAGCAGCTATGCACGCTCCCTCTTTCAGTGCAGCTCAAAATCGAAAAGGACAAACTCTTTGGCAAAGGAAACTCAAAGCCACGAGGCAAAGTCAAAAGACTAACCACTGGCGAGCTTTATGACATCAGCGAAAGAATATCGCATCTCGTAGCAACTGAATACGGCATCGATATTAACTTCATCTATCAGCGTAAAGGACTGCCTCGATATGTAGCCATTGCAATCTGTTATACACAGTTCAAGTTCACAATGGATGATATTGCTAAAATATTCAATTGTGAGAGAAAATTGGCTATTATTGCAGCCCGGCATATCCGACAACAATGCATAATCGACCGCGACTTCAATACTTTCTATAACAATCTACTCGACAAGGTAAAGGCATGAACATCGTTATCTCACTTTTTGAGTCAGCTCAAGTCACAGCTCCAGAACGGAATATCGACTTCGACGCCTACCTATCCGGCATCGAGATTGGAGCTTGGCAAGATGAAGTCCTCAAATACCGAAACATCAAAGACAAAGCGCAAAAAGACAAACTTAAAAAAACACTCAAAGCCGTCGCACCATCCGGACGCTTCAAAACCAGATCGCTCGAAGGACTCGAAGCTCATTCCGGTATTCTCTGCATGGATTTAGACCAAAAAGACAATCCCGAAATGAGAATAGAGCGCCTGCAAGGCGATCCGTATGTCTATGCCTATCATCAATCAGTCGGAGGCTATGGATATGCAGTTTATTTTCTTATAGAGCCTACAAAACACGCCGAAGCGTTCCTTGGGCTTGAACGATACCTCGCAGATAACTACCAGCTTATATGCGACCCATCATGCAAGGATATGAGCCGCCTACGCTTTGTCTCTTTTGACCCTAATATGTATAAAAGAGCGAATAAGCCGCTCGTCTTCAAGCTATACCCAAAACAAACCAAAACCGCAAAGCAAACAGTCTATCCTCATACCACAAATGACATAGACTATATTCTCAATCAAATCATTAACAGAGGCATCGACCTTACAACCTCGTATCATGATTGGACGCAGATCGGATTTGCCTTTGCTTCAGAATACGGCGAAAAGGGGCGCATCTATTTTCATGCAGTCTCTTCAGTCAACCCACAATACGATGAAAAAGAATGCGACGCGAAATACAATAACTTCTTGAAAACTCACAGAGGTAGAGTCAGTATTGGAACGTTCTTCTTCAAATGCAAAGAAGTCGGCATCGACCTGCAAACAGAAGAGACAAAACTCATCCGCAAAACCGTAAAGGGCCGTATGCTACATGGCAATCAAACTCAAAGCCAAATATTAGATTCAATAGAAAAATGGGCTGAAAAAGAGGGTATTAACCCCGAACATGCTAAGAAAATAGCACTTGATACCTTTAACACACCCAAAGAAGAGCTCAAAAAAGAAAAAACAGATAATTTATTACCCGAAATCCGCTCAGCACTTTCAACCTATGACATGAAACGCAATGAAGTCACCGGCATTGTCGAATATAAAGGGCGACCCCTTACTGATTGGGATGTAAACACCATCTGGGGCGAACTTGCTAACAATCTCGGACCGCGATGCGCTAAAAGCACAGTAGAAGACATAATCAACTCCGATGCTACACCGACCTATAACCCTTTTCTTGACTTTTTTGCCAAACATAGAGACAAAACACCTCAAGGGTGCATCGCTACCCTATCCAAATGCATCAAAACGCAATTAGAAGGGGGCTCTGATGCCGACGCAGCAGCTTATACCTATACTTTTCTACGCAAGTGGCTTGTATCTATCGTCGCATCAATGCATGGCACTTACTCGCTTCTTATCCTGGTGCTTGTCGGAGGTCAAGGCATCGGAAAAACTAACTTTTTCAGATGGATACTCCCTGAAGAGCTACAAGAATACTATGGCGAGTCAAAACTTGACGCAGGCAAGGACGATGCTATGCTTATGACCTCAAAAGTCATTCTTTGCGACGATGAGTTTTCCGGTAAGTCGAAATCAGAATACAAACACCTCAAAGACATCAGCTCAAAGCAAAAATTCAATATGAGACTGCCATACGGTCGCAGAACGCAAGACTTTACACGCTATGCAGTGCTTTGTGGCACCTCTAATGATTCCGAAATCATTAACGACCCCACAGGAAACCGCCGCATTGTGCCTATTAACATCAAAAGCATAGACTTTGAGGCGTATCAGTCCATTGACAAGGTCGATCTCTTCATGGAAGCATATCACATATTCCACAGCGAAGGCGATACCTCTTGGCAATTACAAAAGCATGAAATAGAGTTCCTGAACCATACCTCACTACCAAATGAGCAGGTCGACATGGCTCAAGAAGCGATAAATATGTTCTTTGAAAAGCCCGGAACGGATGGAATCGGAACTGAAACGCTAACAACAACGGAAATTATCAACCATATTCAGCTCAATTCGAGGCTGACAATTACGGCGTATCGTATTGGTCATGCTATGAAATTTATGGGCTTTGAAAGGGTCTCAGTTCGCAAAGATGGCAAGCCAATGAAGGCTTATGTAGTCAGAAAGAAGACTACTACATACTAAGTTACTACACTCTTTTGACAAAATTCGCATAAAACAGCCGAAAACATAGTGTAGTAAGAGTTTTTGAAAAAACGCACAACATTAGGCTCTATAATAATGTATAATAACTATACTCTATACTCTTATATAAATATATACTAAAGTTATAAAAAATAGTTACTACAGTTACTACAATTAAGTAACTACTATATTTTCAAAGGATTTAAGGTGTAGTAAGACTTCCGAAAATTCTTACTACACTCTTACTACAGTTACTACACCATGATTCAACTGCGTCCATATCAACAAACTGCAATCGATAACCTACGCCATGCATTTGCGGATGGTCACCGAGCCGTAATCCTTTGCGCTCCGACCGGAGCGGGCAAAACCGTTATGTTCTCTGCTATCGCTGAAGGTGCTATGCAGAAAGGCAAGCGGGTAATGATACTTACTGACCGCGGTGAGCTCTTATGGCAAGCAGGCGGGGCTCTGAATAACCTTGCCATCGTTCCGGAACTCATCACGGCTGATACGACTCGAATAAACTCAATGCAGAATATCTTTGTCGGAATGATCGAGACAATATACCGCCGGACTAAACAGCGGATCTACAGCGACCTGCTTCAAAGCATCGACTTGTTTATATTTGACGAGTGCCATAAGCGAACATTCGACAAGCTATTTCCCCTACTCCCCTCTCATGCGAGAGTGCTTGGCGCAACCGCCACGCCATATCGGGAAGGGAAGGGGACGCCCCTAACCGACTTGTATAGCCACATGGTCGAAGCGGCTACCATCTCGAGTCTTATCGGTGATGGCTACTTGGCAAAGCCATCATATTATTCCGTTCCTATTGATTTAAGCGGCGTCAAAACCAAGGGCGGCGACTACGACCCGGAATCCCTTGGAGCTGAATACTCAAGAATGCAGCTCTTCAAAGGCGCTGTGCAAAACTACCAGCGATGGACTCCGAATACTAAGGCGATCGCATTTGCGCCAAACTTAAAGAGCGCGGCGGAGCTTCATTCAGAATTTCAGAAGGCGGGGCACCCTGTAATATCATTAGACGGGTCTGCAGGGCGCGAGGAACGGCGAAACGCTTTGAATTGGTATAAAGAGACACCCGCCGCCGTTTTGATCAATGTAGGGCTTTTTACAACGGGTTTTGACGAGCCAAGTATTGAGACGGTCATTCTATACCGCGCAACCAAGTCGCTCCCCTTGTTCTTGCAGATGGTCGGACGCGGGTCAAGGACTTTCGAGGGCAAAGAGAAATTCACGGTCTTGGACTTCGGCAATAACCTTTACCGATTCGGGATGTGGGATGATTCGAGAGATTGGACTAAGCCGCCAAAAAAGAAACGGGACGGCTTGGCAGTTTACAAGAACTGCCCTCACTGCGATGCCTTTCTATACGCATCCGCTCGGGTTTGTTCAGAGTGTGGAAAACTTATACCCAAAACAGAGCGCGAAGTTCTTGAAGAGTTTGTTATATTGACAAAGCATGAGGCTCGCGAGATGGCACGGCTCGGAGGCTTGCCGGATTGGATCATGCTAACAAAGGCTGGTAAGTTGCATCCTTTGTATGTTCTGCAAAGTCTTTGTAAGTTGCGAACTGAAGCTGAGGCGTTTAGAGATGCAATGGGATATGCGAAAGGATGGCTGTATATACACAAAGACAAGACAGGACACTTGAGATGAGGCATGGCAGTTTATTTAGCGGTATTGGAGGCTTTGAGCTTGCAGCCGAGTGGATGGGATGGCAAAATACATTCCATTGCGAATTTAATGAGTTTGGATCAAAAGTATTAAGCCATTATTGGCCGGAGTCAAAGCACTATGGAGACATTACAAAATCAGACTTCTCTGAATTTAGAGATAGAATTGACATCCTCACCGGAGGCTTCCCTTGTCAACCGTATAGCACAGCGGGCAAAAGAAAAGGGAAAGACGATGCCCGTCACCTCTGGCCCGAAATGCTTCGAGTTATTCGAGAAGTCAGACCGCGCTACATCGTGGGGGAGAATGTTTATGGACTCGTTACTTGGAACGGCGGACTTGTTTTCGACGAGGTGTGCACTGACTTGGAAGCTGAAGGTTACGCCGTATGGCCGATTGTTATTCCAGCTGCAGCCGTCAACGCCCCGCACCGAAGAGACCGCGTGTGGTTTGTTGCCTACCGTCATAGCAACAGATGGGAATATGGGAATATCGAAGAAGGTTCAAGAAAGAGTAGAGAATGGGAAAAGCTCAACGACAATTACAAGAATGGCGGCGTGGGGCTTACTACCGACTCCGAAAACGCAAGACTCGCGCCATGCATTGAGAGACCGAGGCAAGAGCAATCTAGGAGAAGAGATGAGCCAATGGGGGCAAGCCAATGGCAAGGGTTCCCGACTCAATCCCCGGTTTGTAGCGGAGATGATGGGCTTCCCTCCCAATTGGACGGAATTACCTTTTCAAAATGGCGAAACGAAAGCATAAAGGCGTATGGAAATGCAATTGTCCCTCAAGTTGCTTATCAAATTTTTAAGGCAATAGAAGACCATGACAACCGAGCAATGGCTTAAAGACTTGACTGACGATATAGTCATGGAGCACGGCGTATCTTACGATACTGCTCGTGTTATGCTGTTTGCTTGGCTTAGTGAATTATTGAGATGGACTCCGAAGTTTCATCAGATGATGGAGTATTTGTTGAATGACTGAACAACAACTTCAAGCCCACTGTTTTACATGGCATTGGAATAATTGCCCGCGAGAGCGGGGCTTGCTATACATGAATCACAATAATCCCCGCGATGCGAGGCACGGCGCGCAGCTTAAAGTGATGGGTATGGTTTCAGGCGTTGCAGATATGACCTACCTATCCAAGAGCGGTCCGGTGTTCTTGGAGTTCAAGACTCCGACTGGCCGCCAAACAGACCGTCAAAAGTGGTGGCAGGCTCAAGTCGAAGCGGCTGGGTATCGCTATTGCATCATAAGAAAATTTGAAGATTTTACTAAGTCCCTTGGAATTTAACTATTTTAGCATTATGAATCATTACTACCAAACAATACAAGGCTGGTTTGATTACGAAGAAGTTATCAGACTTGCAATAGAAAAAGCAACCGACGGCGCGAAGTTTGTCGAGATCGGAGCCTGGAAGGGCAAGAGCGCCGCCTTTGCAGGCGTTGAGATCCTGAATAGTGGAAAGGACATAACCTACTATGCAGTCGATCACTTTCTTGGCTCTGAAGAGCACCGCAACCCAGTGAGCCCTCATTATGACTATGCGAGTATAAGCGGCGATTTGAAAGCGCAGTATCTTGTGAATATCGAGCCGGTAAAGTCAGTAGTCAAGACATTAGATATGCAGAGCGGCGAAGCCTCAAAGAAATTCAAGAAGGCGAGCCTTGACTTTGTGTATATTGATGGCTCGCATGACTTTGACTCGGTGTGCAATGATATTGAGATATGGCTACCGAAACTCAAGCCGGGCGGGATGATTGCTGGTCACGATTATACTTCGCATGAGACAGTCAAGAATGCAGTAGATACTTATTTTACGGACTTGCAAATAATCGGCAAGTCATGGATTTACATATCAAGGAGTGCAGAGAATGGCAAAGATTGAGATTAGCGGCGAGGTAGTTTATGTCGGAGCGCCTGTAAAGTATTCCGATAAGTTCACCAAAGCAGAGATCGTGGTAAAGGACTCGACAAGCAAGTATCCTGAATTTATCAAGTTCGAGGCGATCAACGACAAGATAGAGCTCATGCGAGGTTATCCCGTAGGAATGAAGGTCACTGCAGAGGGCTTTGTCGGAGGCAAGGAATACACAAAGAAAGACGGCGGGATTGGATACATAACAAGTATCAAGCTTGCCAAGATTTACGAAAACAAGCCCGTGCCTGCAGAGGTTACCGATGCTATACCATTTTGAGTCGGAGTTTGACGAGATGCCAACGCTTGATTGGGATGAGGTCAAAGACAAGGACTTCAAGACAGAGCTCATGAAGAACGGCGTGCCTTTCGAGGCACGTCTTTTCATGGCGGGTCATTCATGGAAGCTGAAGTTAACTAACAAGGTGACTGGTCGCTATGCTTTAGAGCTTCGCTTTCGGAATATGAGCTTGAACGATGCAATGGTCAAAGCGGAATACTACATAATGGAGAACTTGGAATGACCCTATCCGAGTGCGAGGTGAGGTATATCAACTTGGATACGGCTCTTGGCAATCGGATAGAGATGGAGCGTCAGTTTGGAATGCTTGGCATGAATAAGACAGAGCGGATAAGTGGTAATACAATCCCGGCTCCTGAATGCACGGTCTTTGATAAACATTTTGTCGGATGCGGTCAGTCGCATATCGACGCGCTCCAATCAGACAAAGCGCCTTTGTTGATACTCGAAGACGATGCACAAGTGACCGAGCACTACCGCGAAGATATCGATATTCCGCATGAAGCGGATGCGATTTACCTTGGATGGAGTCGTGCTAATCCGAAGACTACGGCAACTGCTTTTAGTGAGAACTTAGTTAGGGTCACAGGCTTGGCGGCTTGCCATGCTATCCTATACTTAACTGAAAGATTCAGGACAATGGCAATCAAGGCGATGCACGAGGCGATCTATACAGAGAAAATACCAATTGATGTCATGATGGCACATATACAATCAAGCTACAATGTCTATGCAGTCAGGAAGCCATACTTTGTCCAATCGAATGCAAGATATTCACTAAACAAGTGGCAGTCAATTACAAGCGGAGAGTTACATGAGACTTGAGGTCATTATCCCTTATCGCAATAGGGAAGCTCATATAAGTAAACAAGTGCCTCACTTGTTTAAGGTGCTACGGTCTCAAGGCTTGGACTTTGGTATAACAATTGTAGAGCAAGAGCAAGGCAAGTTATTCAATACCGGGATGATGAAAAACATCGGCTTTTTAGAGAGCCCTCATGCTGATTACTATTGCTTTCACGATGTCGATATGTATGCAAAAGATGCAGACTATAGCCCAGTCTCAATGCCGACGCACTTGGCTCATCACGTAGAGCAGTTTGGATGGGAGCTCCCGTATCGTGCCTTTTTTGGCGGTGTGACGTTATTCGACAAAGAGAGCTATCTTGCAGTCAATGGCTACTCAAATGAGTATCTTGGATGGGCGGTTGATGATGATGATCTTTACTGGCGATGCGTCTTGACGGGCTTTGCCCGGCGTAAAGGCTGGTTTTGGTCGGATGATCACGACAGGACAAACTACAACAAATGGCAGCTTGAAAACTATGCAAAGTTTCAGGCTTCATTAGAAGACACGGAAAAGAAAAGCGGGATAAGCACAACAAACTATACAGTATTGGAGTCTAAGCAATTTAATCCACAGCTTAGACGTATTTTAGTATCAATTTAGGATCAGTTCAAATGGACACTATCAAAACCTTTGTCCCTTTGCTTGCACTCTCAGTTATCGCATTGGGTGCTACCTTGGGTGTGGGAGATGGGAGCTTTAGCACATTCGCAGTCGGTTTGAGCAAGTATGCACTTGCAGTCGGAGCGGCGTGGTTTGTGGATTCGTATTTAATCAAGGAGGTAAAAACTCGTGAAGTTATCGCACAAAATCCTATTGCTTACGCTCTTTTCTTGGCTGCAAATATCATCACAGCCGCTCTATGCTTCTCTCAGTCCTAAGGTGCTGTTAATAGCCAAGGGCTTTATCGGCACAAAAGAAGAGGGTAATAACGGCGGCTATTGGGTTCGCCGCTTTCAGCAATCCACCAAGAGTCCGAAGGGCGCTCAATGGTGTGCAAGTTTTGTCAACTTCTGTTTAGATTCTGCAGGGGTCAAGGGCTTGCCGTTCACGGGATCGGGCTTAGCTCGTCACTTTGCAACTCGCAATAAGACGATCAAGGCTACCAAGGTGATTGCAGAGAATATGCAATTACCACCGGGGACCATTATCGTATGGCGACGCGGGACTACGCCTTTTGGTCATGCTGGGATAGTAGATACATGGCAAGGCAAGAAGGGCACGACAGTTGAAGGCAATACAAGTTCCGGAAAACAGGGTTCTCAGCATGATGGGGATGGCGTGTGGGCAAGGACTCGCACAATCAATCCGACTTCATACTTTAGGATTACTGATTTTGTTGTTTATTAAAAAAATAATTTCAGAGTCCCTTGGGTTTGCCCTTATATTTGTAATGCCAATATAGGCACTCTCTTATCTCATGCCTTCACTCCGCGGGGGCTTCTTTCGGGAAGCCCTTGTTTTAAGATAGATACAAATGGACATATTCAGCGAAACGCTCCGTAATATAGTAGCTACGCTGGTCTCAACGGTAACGATAGTAGTGATGTTTTTTCGGTTTATGAACCGCGAAAGACTGCAGCACGCAAAACAGATAGCCGACGTTATTGAGAAGACCGCAAAGCACGTGTTTAATACTTCGAGTCTTGAGAACCGCGTGGCTCAATTAGAGCGGCAAGAGAAAGAGCAAGCGGAATCAATTGAAAAGCAATTTAGCTTAGTGCATTCAAGACTTGATCAGATCTATTCCATAATTGCAGGGCTTAATAAGTGAGTTTGCATTTTGGGTTTAAGTATTGGAACGAGCCTACACCTGCGAAGATTCGCAGAGTGGCAGGTGCCTTAGCCGCCGCCGGTATTGCCGGGTGCGGCTTTGCCTATTTACGCGATAATCTGACTATTGCAATTACTTTTCTTAGCCTTGCAGTCGGTGGGTCTTTTGTTAGCAAGTTATTTACGGAGAAGCCATGAAGCGCGATCGGTTTAATATCGGAATATACAAGGGCGAGACGTTCAGCGTAGCAGTCGAGCTTGATGATAATACAGGCGCTGCAATCAACTTAACAGGCGCAACTATTACGGCTCAATGCAAAGTCAAGGCAACCAATACGACGCTTTTCAGTTTTAACACTGCAATAACATCCCCTGCAACCGATGGCAAGTTTACTCTTTCAGTTCCGGCTGCAACGAGCGCTCCTTTGACTCCGCAAAAGGGGTTAGTGTATGACGTCAAAATTGAATGGTCTGGTGGCGATACAAAGTATTGGCTTGGCGGTGATGTCGAGATACTTGATACGGTGACTGCATGAGTCTCAGTAATGACAATGTAACAATCATTACAAAGACCGATGCAATTAACATCGGTATCGCAGGCGGTGGTATTGATATTACCACGATGCCTCAAGAAATTACGGTCAAAGTCGGTGCGACTGTAACGACAAGCACGGGTTCTTTTGTCATTGGCGAAACGCCAAGCGGCGCGGTCAATGGTTCAAATGCGACCTTTACTACTTTGCAGAACTTCGTGCCTGAAAGCGTGCAAGTTTTCATCAATGGCGTATCCCAGACTAATGCCGTTGACTATACTACAAGTGGCACTACGACAATCAATCTCAATGTCTCGCCAATTGTAGGAGACTATATCAGAGTAAATTATAAATTAGGATAATACAATGCCAGAAACTACAATAGCATCAAGACAGATACGCGACGGGGCAATAACCAATGCCAAGGTCGCGGCGGGCGCGGGAATAGAGTCAAGTAAATTAGCAGACGGTGCGAATTTTGTAAAGAAAGACGGGACGGTTGCCTTTACAGGTAATCAGTCAATGGGTAATAATAAGCTCACTACTTTGGGCACTCCGACTGATTCAGGTGATGCAACTACAAAGAGTTATGTAGATACTCTTATTGCAGCTTTGCCAAGTGCGTATAAGTATCGAAATGTCCATGTAGCAACGACAGGTGATATCAACCTAAGCAATCCCGGAACTGATACTTTTGATAGCCATACAATTACGACTGGTCAGCGCGTTCTTGTTTGGCAGCAATCGACTCAAAGCCAGAATGGTATCTATGACTTCAACGGCTCATCAAGTGCAATGACTCGCTCAAGCGATTCTGACGCATGGGATGAGCTTACAGGAACTTTGGTCTATGTCGATCAAGGAACTACCTATGGTGATAAGCGATTCTATTGCACATCGAATACAGGCGGGACGCTTGGCTCGACTGCAGTTACTTACACTCAAGATACTGCAGGGACTTTGTCTCCTACTAACTTTGTAATTGAAGAGACTCCGAGCGGGTCAATCAACGGCTCAAATACGTCTTTCACTTTGGCGAATACTCCGACAAGCGGGACAGTGAAGCTTTACTTAAATGGCGTGCGTCAAAAGTCAGGCGCGGGCAATGATTACACAATTAGCACAAATACAATTACAATGACTACAGCGCCAGTTTCAGGCGATGTTCTTATTGCTGATTACATGAAATAATGGCTACAACAAAACTAAATAACGGTCAATTGCCTGCTACGCTTTCAAGCAAGACAATAGACAATACGAATGACATCAATACCACTACGACTCGCCTGAAGATTACAGGCGGGTCAAGTGGTCAGGTGCTTTCAACCGATGGAAGTGGTAATTTATCATGGGCAACGGCGGGCGGTGTTTCAGATGGTGACAAGGGCGATATTACCGTATCAGGTTCAGGTGGCACTTGGACAATTGACAATGGCGTAGTGACCTATGCAAAACTGCAAGACGTTTCAGCAAGTAGCCGCCTTCTTGGGCGTGCAACGGCGGGCGCTGGTGATGCAGAGGAAATTACGATTGGAAGTGGTTTGTCTTTGTCAGGCACGACGCTAAGTATATTGAGAGCGCCAATAGCGGTAATTACAAAAACGGCCGATGAGACAATAACAAGCTCTACAACATTACAGGATGATGACGCATTGACATGGGCTTCTTTTACAAGTGGAAAATCATATTGGATAGAGTTAAATATATTAACGTCGAGAACTAATACAACTGCAAGTCCAGCTTTAAAAGTAGGTTTTTCAGGCAATTCAAATGGATATTTTAAGACAGACAACAATAGTACTCCAGTTTTATGTGACGGCTCTGCAAGTGAAAGTGTACCTATCAATGTTAATGGAGGAGTACCAAGGGCATCTTTAATAACAATGGCTTTAAAAGCAACAAGTAATTTTACAGGGACATTTAGATTTGCTCAAACTACTACATCCTCAAGTACAGGATCGACAGTCCACGCAGGAAGCCGCATGAC
>Ga0196905_1000533_pt1 | contig 15139 bp, 27 predicted proteins | sample CB_VirMetaG_3_FD_169098 | JGI IMG/M metagenome (GOLD analysis project Ga0196905, IMG submission 169098) | Freshwater to marine saline gradient viral communities from Chesapeake Bay - CB_1508_1S Viral MetaG (v3) (version 3) | ecosystem: Environmental > Aquatic > Marine > Coastal | place: USA... | reverse complement strand
TTGTTAAAAAATGGTGAGACAAATCCGAAAGAACTTGAAGCCTTATTTACTGCTTATGAATATCTTGAAAAAAATATTAAAAATGGTAAAATTAGTAGTACTAAGGACGTAGCGTTATTTATAAGAGACGTTGCCCCTATTATTAGAAAATTTGATAGATTTGAAAATTTGGGAAAATTTCAAAAAATATTATATAATATGGTAGATTCATTTTTAATGAAAGCACGTACTATGGGTGTTGAAAAAGATGAAAACCGTTTTGATACTCCCGATAATGATTTTGACGAATATGAGGAGTTAGCGGAAATGAAAAGAAAGGTCAGAGTGATGGAAAACAAACTCAGAAGAAGAAAACAAATGAGAAGAAGATAATATTAAAACCCTTTACAGAAGTGAGGGGTTTTTTTGTTTAATGTTATATTTATGGTAAAATATTAATACAATGAAAAAAATTAGATTAACTGAGAATGACTTGGTTCGTATTATAGAAAAAGTTGTTAAAGAAGAGTCAGGTAAAACTCCAAAAAATCATCCAGGTCACGGTAGAGAGTGGGGAAGAGGAAACGATAAATTAACAGATGAAGACTTTGAAGAAATAAAAAGTTATTTAGTCAACGATGCTTCACTTAATAATTTCAACATCTTTGAAAAAAGCAAAACCTATGGTGACGTTATAATGTATAATGAAAGTGAACCGAATTATCTTTCGATATTTGTAACTTCTAAAAGTGAACCAAATGATGTGTTGATATTTAATAACAAGGAATATGCAATAACTCCTGAACAAAACGATGAGTTATTTTCTATTATGAAAAATAAGATAAATGGTAATCGTGATATGGAAGACGATTTTGAATTTCAAGATTCAGAATTGGCTGAAATGAAAAGAAAAGTCAGAGTGATGGAAAACAAACTCAGAAGAAGAAAACAAATGAGAAGAAGAAGATAATATTAAAAACCCTTCACAAAAGTGAGGGGTTTTTTGTTTAATGATATATTTATAAGTAAAATAATACTATCATGAAAAAAATAAAATTAACTGAATCAGATTTAGAAAATATTGTAAAAAGAGTTATCGCCGAGCAGGAAGAAGTCGACATGGGCATGGAAATGGAAGATGAGGGTGAGGCGATTAAAGTATCATTGGACCACATCGCTATGTTGTTAAAAGATGGTGAGTGTTCATGTGGAGGTCAAAAATTAGTACTTGACTTAGATAGTGACGAAGATGATTTTGAAGGTGAGGAGGAAGAAATTGATTACTAAGATTAATTACAAATAAAATTAATAACATGAATAGAAATAATAAAAAAATTGTAAGACTTACAGAATCTGACTTAGTTAGAATTGTTAGACGGGTCATCAAAGAAGAATATGATTACAGTCTATATGACCTTAAAAAGTATTTAGAAAGTAAGGGTCTTGATGTAAATATAAAATCGAAAACTGGTTATCAATATATAGACGATAGAACTATGGAGATGTACAATCCTGTGTATTATCGTGTCACCGTAAATAATGTTGATAACATGACAAATGTTAAAGAATTTCTAAAAGAAAAGGGTGCTTATGATATTAAGGATGAAGGTAATTCTGTAAGTTTTGGTTTTACGGATACCAATAAAATGTGATAGTATATATTCAACAGAATATTAAAATAGAATTAAACCCCTCATATTACTGAGGGGTTTTTTATTTAAAAAGTATTTTTTTTAACTATTTATATAGTATAAATAAAGTACATAATGAAAACAAAAATTTTAGTATTAAGTATTATCACACTTATTTTAGGTTTTTTCGTAACAAAAAATCTATTAGAAACTGATAAAAAAATCGTTCCATTAGAAATCACCAACACACCTGACAGTCTTGAGTTCTCATGTGCTCAGTTGGGTGATTCTATAAATGTATTACCGATGGGTTTTATTCAGAGAAGGGGTACAAATACTCCTAAGACAATACCTGTCGTAGTTCATGTTGTATATACAGACTCAATACCTGGCTCGTATATTGACCCTAATGTGATACCTGCGGCTATCAATCAATTAAATGTTGATTTTGAGGGTACTGATATTGATTTTACCTTAGCTGGTTTTGATTATACCGATTTACAAAATTATGCTTGGCATGATTCATATGTAAGTGGTTCACTATGTTTTCCAAATTACCAAGTTCAATCGACTATGTTATCTAAGGACATTAAATGGGACACGAGGGAATATTGTAACATATATGTTATCCCAAACATGTGTAGCACTATTTTAGGTTACGCATATGTTGGATTTGTCCCAAACAACGCCGATGATGGTGTTTGGGTTAAAACTGAAACTTTTGGTTTTGGTGATTGGCCACACTTGAACGAAAAGTATAATGAAAATGAAACTTTAAGTCATGAGTTAGGTCATTACTGTGGATTGTTTCATACATTCAATAGAAATACAGGTATTTGTGGAGGTCATGACCCTGATGTGGATTGTTTATTTGAAGGTGATTATGTCTGTGATACTGCACCTGTGAAAATGAGTAGAGGTTGTAAAAAAGCAGGTGTACCAGGATATAATTGTCCTGAATTAGTTTATGACGGTGTTCTGTTTGAAGTTAATAACCATATGGATTATTGTTCTCAAGAATGTAGAGATATCTTCACACCAGGACAGATAGATAGAATGCATATGATGTTGGAGTTCCAAAGATATGAATTGTTTAGTGGTAATGAAGTAACCCCCTATTGTTTTGGTGACGTAAATAGAGATGGTACTATAGGGACTAACGATTTATTAACGTTACTAAGTAACTTTGGTTGTGTTGGATGTGGTCCATCACAAGGTGACGTTAATTTGGACTATAGAATAACAACAGGTGATTTAAATTATATATTGTCAGCTTGGGGACGAGCGTGTGAATAAACAAACTTACAATTAAAAGAAAACCCCTCCGATATGGAGGGGTTTTTTGTTACACAAAATTTAACTCATTTGTTTCAGGGTTCCATTCCACATTGAGTGGTTTGTGCTCGTGTTGGTACTCTTCGTTAAGAACCGCTGCGTTGATAAAGTGAGTATCACCATTTGTTGTATATCCGTGTCCGTAGTGGATGTGACCGAATACATGGATTTTTGGTTTTACTTCCTTTACCCGTTCCCGTAACAACTCACAACCCAAATTTTCGGGGATATTAGGTAGTTTATCCAAGTACCCGTAAGGTGGTCCGTGAGTGATAAGGATATCCGTATTCTCAGGAATAAGGTTCCACTTGTCGTTTAGTTCAGTTCCTTGCCGAGGAAGGTTAAACGCCCAATTCATAAACTCAGGTTGCCACGGAGAACCCCAAACGTTTACATCACCAATTTTTGTTCCACTATCTTCAAGGTAAGTGACCAACCCACCATATACAACATCAAGGATTTGTTTTGTTTCCTCAGGATTATCTTCGAAATACCGGTCATGATTACCCGCGATAAAGATTTTATGTTTGTATGGTTGGTCAGTAAACCAGTCCAAAAACGACATGATATTTTCTTTCCGATAACCTGTGTTCATGAAATCACCTGAGTGGATAAGAACATCTCCACCTGAAAGATTTAATGAATCATGTTTTGTATGTGTGTCACTGATAAAGGTTAATTTCATGATTCGAATTACAATATTTAAGTAACAAATATAGTAAATTTTAATTCTTATTCCAAAAACTTTTCTGTTAAATTTTCTCTTTCGACAATTTCTTTTAGTGTATTAACATAGTTTTTTGCTTCTGCATATGATTTATCTAACTTACGGTAATATTGTTTTTCACTTCTAATATCACTATAATATGTTGATTGATAAAAAGCATAATCGTATACACTTTCAACCCAATTATCGTAATATGCGTGATTATTTTTTGTTCCTTTCGCCGTGTGTATACGAACTCGAGCCTCTCTCATACCAAAAAGGTTATTATTTTCTTTAAAAATTTTTGACTCATAATGTCCTGTTTCTAAAATGGACTGAGCCAAAACAATGTGAGGGTATTTCACATTTAAATCTTTTAACAATTGTATTAGACTATCTTGAGTAAAAGATTCCTTTTCTACTATAGTGTCATTATTTTTAAGATTTTGGGGTAATGGTTCTATTAAAACGGTTTTAACTGGTCTTTGTTTTTTTGATACAATCATAAATGATGTGATAGTAAATCCCAATAAAATTATTGAAATTTTTTTTAGTAAATTATTTTTCATCTTCATCTGTCTCATTATTTAAAAAAAGTTCATTAAAAATCATCATAATAGACAATAATACAAATCCCCCCGGAAGAAAAAAGAAGATTAAAGCAATCAACTTCTTAATTTTGATATTTTTAATCTTCTTTTTCATTTTTTGAATGATATTCATATTCGGGATAACCAATATCCGACGTATTAAGTAAATCTATAGTCCATTTGGTTTTAATCTTCCTCGTGGTCTTTGAATTTTCTAACTTTTGGTTTTCCTTTTTGTCTTTTGACATTACGAGTGGTTTTTGGGTCTATAGGTTTATCGCAATCATTGCACTTATAAATACTATCTTCCCAATCCATATAAAAGTCAGGACATCCACAATGAATACAAGGTGCGAACATTGGGTCATCTTCCAAGTAGTCATCATATTGGTGCTTATTCATTTTTACTATAAATTTTAATGTTTATCACAAATATAAGAAAATTATGATATTTCTACAAGTTCAATCTCAAAATTAAGTTCTTCACCTGCAAGTGGATGATTCATATCCAAAACAATATCATTTTCCTGTATCTCAATTATTAATGCATTAACTGGTTGACCTGTCTCAGTTCTACCTTGTACCATTTCACCTTCTCTCGCTTCAAAGTCAGGTGGGAAATTTTCTTTTCCGACTACCATAATCGCTTCTTCTCTTCGAGGTCCATACGCCTGTTCAGGTTTCAAGTTTACAGTCTTTTTTTGTCCAACCTCCATTTCGACAAGGGCATCGTCAAAACCTTTAATCATTTGACCTCCTCCGACTTGAAAATCTAAGGTTGAACCTCTTTTATATGAATTGTCAAATTCATTTCCATCATTTAAAGTGCCGATGTAATGGACTTTGACACTGTCTCCGTTTTTAACTTTCATTTTGTTTTGTTATTTTATTATATTTATCTCTTACTTTTTTTGAAATTGGTATGGGGTCTCCTTGCTCATCAATTCTAACAAATTTTATGTATGTTGACAAGATTAAATTTTGTTTTCCTGAATATACACTATGAGACCGAGCCTCCATATATAAGTTTATTGATGTTCTCCCAATCTCGTGTACACTTCCATAAATTTTTAATAACTGACCTTCTTTAGCAGGTCTTTTAAATACACACTCATCAATTTTAATGGTCACCATAAGTGGAGTATCACAAACTTGCATTGCATATCCCGCGGCACTGGCGTCTAACCACGCTAAAAGTTTACCTCCAAACAAATTACCGTGAAAACCTAAATCACTCTTTTTAATAGGGTGAGTATTAAGTAAATCCATTTCAATCATTAGTTATTCTAAATTCAGACCAATCAATTCCTGACACATCTTTATTTGGAAAATAGAAACATTCTACTCTATTGTCAAATGTTATATTTTTTGTGAAACCATCGGGTACTGTCGCTCCTGTAGGTAATACTAATGAATTTTTACTAAAATGACAAGTTATTTCAACATAAACTTCATCAAATATTTTTGCTAAGTCTCTTTCAAACCCTTCTAATTCTTTCCATGGACCTCTATTTAAACTTTCGTGTTGTAAAGCACAATTTATATATACAAATGTCTCTCTTACCATGTCTCGTGTACAATTAAACGAGGCGGCAGGTGCTAAATGACCTTTATCCCATTCATTATCATTATAATCATCATCATCAGATGTAATAACATCATCATATAGTCTAAAATCTAAACCTGACCTTGATGCATTCCCGTTCGGACATTCAACATAATAACATAAAAAAAGTGGTTGTTGTAGTTTTTCAGAATATGTAACACTGAAGATATTTGTAACAATGTTTTTGTCAATTTGTGACAATAATGTGTTACTTATTAATATTGTTATTAAAATTAAACTTAATTTTTTCATATTTATATAATATATAAAAGTAAGTAATAATAAATAATGAAAATTATAAAACAACATCTTCCTGAGGATGAATTTTTCCCTCAAGAAACCGAAAAAAAGTCTATAGTATTACATCACACATCTGGTAGTCATAGACCTGACTGGGTGGTTTCATCTTGGGATAGAGATAAAAGTAAAGGTGGTAAGTCATTAAGAGTTGCCACTCATTATATTGTCGGAGGTAAATCAACCAGAGATAGTAATACTGAATGGGATGGTAAAATTATTGAAGCTTTTGATTTAAAATATTGGGCACATCATATAGGGAGTAAATCTAATAATAATTCACAGTTAAATAAACAATCTGTCGGAATTGAGATATGTAATTACGGACCTTTGACTAAATCTGAGAATGGTCAGTTCTTTACTTATGTTAATTCTTTGGTACCTGAAGAAGATGTTATAGATTTAGGTAAAAACTTTAGAGGATATAGATATTATCACAATTATACCGATAAACAAATAGAATCGGTAAAAGATATAATATTATCATTATCAGAAAAATATAAGATTGATGTCTGTAAAGGTATTAACGAGTTATTTGAACCCTATGATGAAAATATAAATACTATGTCAGTCGCGGAACAACAATTTTTTTTAAATAGTAAAGGATACTTAGGTATGAACGGTAAACCTTTATCTGAAGATGGTGTTATTGGTAGGAATACTAATTATGCATTAAGATTATATACTGACTCTAAAAGAGGTAAATGGAATCCCTTTGATTTTCAACCATTAGCCTTAGAGGGTGGTGAAGGGATATGGTCACATACTAATTTTAGAAAAGATAAGTCTGATGTATACCCGCATCCGAAATTGATTGAGATGTTACGCTCTTTGTGATATTTATTTGGTATGGAATTAGATATCGATTTACCCAAATATATTTATAATAACCCTTATGGGTCTTATTCTGACGATTTTTTAAAAAGTAGAGACGAGACCGTAGAGGGTTTAAAAAAAGACTCTATACAATTTAAAGATGCGCTTAAGTACTTCACTCAATACAGACCACTTAAAGGTGAGGTTTGGTTTCTTAGTGGTAATCAACCTATTAAAGGTGAACTTAAATTCGTACCTAAAAAATTCTCTGTCGTTAGTTATAATGGTAAACTACATAAATCTTTGACCTGTGATATAATTATTAAAGATATGACATTAATGGGTAATGATGACATAGATGCTTGGAAAAGATTTTTTTTAAGTGGTGAGGAAGATAAAACCGCATCGGTAATTAAAAAACAATTATGGGATGTCGATAAATGGGAACGAGAGTTTAATAAAACTGCTAGGTTAATTGGTATGGGAGACTATTCTTTAAGAATAAATGATATATTTTTTGAATATGATGAGCGAAGAATTTAAAGACTACTATAATGGTATAATGGAAATGGTAGTCGTTAAAACCAATAACATTCCATACGCTAAAAACTTAATTGACAAAAATTATTTTAGAATTAAGACAGGGTTTTATGAAGATGAAAACCCTGACACCATTGTTGAGGAATTGGTATTTCAGATAAAGGAGCATTTAGCAGAAAGAGGTTCATTAATCTTAGAGGGAGTTATTGTTGAAAGTAGTGTTACTGATGCACCTATTAGAGAAATTACAAGGACACTTGTTAATATTATTAAATCAAGAGAAACAGGAACACATTATTTACCTGAAGATATATCTGAAGACGGTGAAACTTTTGAATATGATTTCAAAAAAATACCCTTGTTTAGTTTAGAATTTAATTATCAGTTAGACCATAATCTTGAAGATGAATACAAAATAGATGGAAAGATTGTTGATGATGGTGATATCATTAGTATAGATTTAACTATTAACCCTAACTTTTTACCGAATGTATTATATGATTTAATTGCTGATTTAAATGACTTATTGGCACACGAAATAGAACATATATACCAAAATGCGTGGGAAAGACCAGTAAGTGAAATGGACCCATTTGAAGACAATCCTGATGATAGACCAACAGGTAAAGAATATTATAAACAACCACATGAAGTACCTGCTGAGTTAGCTGGATTCAGAAGAATAAATAAATTGAGAAAAGAACCAATTGAAAAAACTATTAGAGATTGGTTTAACAGAAATAGAAATGTTCATCAACTTAATGATGAAGACATTGATGAACTTACGGAGTACTTATCACAACAATACAATGAGAAATTTGGACGAGGTTAAAAATAATGTAAAGCTTTCTACTAAAGCGTTATTTTATCTTATAGAAGCACAAACAGGGTTTAAATCTAAAATTACTAATTTAGAATACACTGATTTAGTATTTACTGCAACACCACATGATTTAGATGGATATGAATACTATGTTACTGTTAAATTTTACAGTGATGTTTCGGACCCCGATGGTCCTGTAATAGGAAACACAATCGCTAGAATACAAAACAGTTTATATCCAATACTTAAAGAGATGTATTTGGATGGTGATGGTAAATTAAAAAGAGAAGAAGACGGGTTTTTTAACCACGATAATTTTTTTTATGTCAAAGAAGTTACTTATGACCATGAAAGAGAACCTTCTCTTGAAATGACTTTTAACTTTGGATTAAATATTTATTTTTATGAAGATTAAGTTAACAGAAACCCAATTAAATAAAGTTTTAAAGACTGTTCTTAAAGAACAGGGTCTTTATGGTGACACATCGGATGTGGTAGATTATGATTTACCTGAATTTTTATCTGATACGATAATATTACAAAATATTAATGACTGGTCAGATGTTGAGAAGTCATTAAAAGAATTACATAAAAGACTTATCCGTTTAGAAAAAGGTATTGACCACGCAGGTTCACATAACAAAGCTTATGGAACCGGAACTAACTACTCGGCAAAAAACAAAAGGATAAAAGACTTCGAAAGGGCTTCAGACTCAATGGAAAGGGATGAACAATTAAGAATGGATATAGAAAAATTAAGACAAGATTTGGAATTGTAATAACTAATCACTAAATTTGTCTTATGGATTATAACAAACTTTCATTAGTAGAACTTAAGAATATTTGTAAATCAAAAAACCTTCAGTATGGAGGTACAAAAAACGAATTAATCAAACGAATTGTTGAGTTTGAAAAACCATTACCTGTAATCGTAAATGACCACAAAGGTTTTAATCTACCAAAAGACAAAAAGATTGTTGGTATAAAAATGGGTGATACGGAAAAATTCATTAGAGTTAGTAAAGAAATTGAAAAAAATACTGCTCGTAGAATGTATTATTCTATGGACGTATTTTATTATATGGTTGATAAAGATTTTACTTTTGAGTAAGATTTCTTTTTTCTATGATTTCTCCCGCTTTAAGTAAAACATCCCTTAAGGCTACCCCCTCTACAGCAATTAACCCTGAAGTTAATAATGCCTCAATAAACATACTAAATTGAGACGAGTCAACTCCGTGTTTGGTAACTAAATCAATAACTATTGATAAGATGGGAATCAAAAAACTATATGATATAATATTAGATGTTCTGTGTATAGACATACCTAATAGTTTTAATAAGTAAGCAAACTTATCTTTTAATTTTTCAGTAAAACTTACCGCATTGTCTAATTCTGAAGATAAACCTTCATCTTTAAATTTATTCAATAAAGTTCTTAAATCTTTGTTTTCAAAAAAAACAACACCAACGGCCATAACCGTCAATCCTGCTATTTGAGCATCATCTAATCCATTAAAATTACCGTCCAAGTATTCAAAAACCGATTGTAGTATTGCTCCGATACCTGCTCCATAACTAACCAAAAATCTAAAATCAAATTTAAGTTGAGTCATAGCGTCGTTAACAACTTTCCTTGAAAAGTCATGCATACTCATCAATTTATTATTGATTTGTTCTTTATAACCTTCTAATAAAATTTTCTTAAATTGACTCTCAGTTAATACTACTTTCATAATTAAACTATATACAAATAAATATATGGATTTTATGTATATTTATGATAAAAGGTATTTTTTATGAGCAAGGAGATTAACCCCCCATTGAAAGTAGGTGATAGAATTGTACTAATCAGTATGGAAGACCCCATTAGTCCTGTTACTGTGGGTACTAAAGGAACGGTAAAAGGTGTCGGTAGTGACCCATGGAGTGTTGAACCCATATATTATGTTGATTGGGACAATAATAGATTTATAAACCTTATCGGTGACACTGATATGTGGTATAAAGAAGATGAAAAAGAAAATTTAACAGAGTCTGTGAGTAGTTCTAAAAACCCTTGTGAAACATTATCACAAGGAAAAGAATTCTGTAAAAAATTACAAACTATTCTTTCTAGTGGTACTGGAGGTAAGGGGTCAAAAACATTAAAAAATAATAATTTTAACTTTTGGAGAGATTATATTAGTGGTGAATATGTCACGGTACAGAAAAAAATTGTTTTATCTCCTGGTACCGGAGAGTTTAATAAACGATACAAGGATTTACTTAAGTTTAAACAGATATTAAACAAATATCCAAATTGCTCTAAGATTAAAGATGCCATCTCTAAAGACTTAAGCGTGATTAAGACTAAAGGTATAACAATGTTAGTTAATGATGATGATGAATATTCATTGTTTAATCGTTTAGACAGTCATTATTCCAATCAGGCGTATATATTAACTAAAGCTGTTTTAGAAATATATGATGAAAATATTGACGAGTATGATAATCAAGGAATCATATCAACTATTAATGAAATGTCTAATGATTATGACCCATCTTTTTATGGTTTTATTGATACAGTAATACAGTCCATTTTGGATGATGAAAACGATAGAGAAACCCTTATGGGTTATTTTCAATATACTAGAGATAAGGGATATGATGTTGAGCGTAAAGCTGCTGAAGTGTTAAGAAAAAATGGTTATGAAGTTCACGAATTTGGTGGTGACTATAGTTTTGTCGATTACTTCGGTGTTGATATGTTGGCGACAAAAGACGGGGTATTGAGACCTATACAAGTTTCTTCAGGTAGAAAAGGAGAACCAAAGTTCTATGAATTTCAAGATAACGATTGTGAATGTTGGTTATTGTATCCAGCGTCTAAAGGAAGGTTTAAAAGAGAAACTATTTTGAGTGAATCTAATAAAAATAGAAAAAATTTCATAGACGAAATTCTACCTGTCATGCCAGTTATAACTGCAGATAAAGACAAAAGTATTTTTAACTTTTTGGTAGCATTAAGAGATAGTGGTATTGTAAATATGATGGGAGCAGGTGATTTTACATGGGGAGGGGAGGATTACTTAAGAAGGTATTTGCAAATACAAGAACTACAGGGTAGTTATCAGGTTATTGAAGACAAAGACCAAGAAGAAGAGTTGATTGGTTTAGCGAGAGATAGTCAAAGAAATATGATACAAGCCGCTATGATATTTTTAGAAGAAAGAGGAGACGAACCGACAATAGACAATGTAAACAAAGCACTAAGGTTTTTGGGTCTCCGTGCCTTGAAGTACTATATAATGAAGTTTTAAAGTTCTTTACAGACCTTAATCTTACCAATCTCAACCCTGTAAGTATCCATACCGAAAAGACGGAAAAACTTTTGTACATCGTCTCGTACTGCTCTACGAATATCATCATTTCGTCTACGAGAAGTTGAGTAATTAGCTTTGACGTACTCAGTAACACAGTTTTTATTATCTCCACGCCAATTACGACCCATAGTGCCGGATACTTTAATATTGACCGACAAATCATCGTTACGATTAGCTTTAATGTAAGTGATTTTGTAAACTAGATTCATATCATTACCGTAACGATTACTAGTGTAACTAAATGATTGATTACGAATCAAACGACCGATGGATTTGTGCTCTTTGTAGGCCTTTTCCATGTTAGGAGATTGATTGAAGTGATTGCTAATTTCGTGTACAGTCATAACTTTGTCTTTTGTGTAAACAAAGATAAGGAAAACTATGGTTAATTCAAAATATCCTGTATAAAAATTGGATTTTGAGTTCCAAACATACCACCAACAATGTTGTAGTAATAGTAGTCAACCGCGTCTTCTTGACTCATATCCTTCATCAATTTAGTAATAATCTGTTTTTTAGAATATATAATTCTAGGTTCTTCGCCGAAAGATTCTGAAACACCAACGATACAATCGTCAAATCCGTCTAACATAACGGCACCTTCGGCTAAATCAAAATACTTGTTGTCATTCATCTTTTTGTTTTAAAAATAAGATAATAACAAAGATAAGTCAAAAGATATTCCATGTTTAATACATATTTATAATAAAACTTATTAACATGAGAGGATATATGACAATTTCGGATGAAGATAAGAATAGTATTCTTCAACAACATTCAACATTTTATAATGGATATGCTGCAGGTAACGTACCTTCGGGACCACAACCTTTAAGTATAGATAAAGGTCCTAATGATACTCAAGGTATTAATGTAAACAACAGAGGAGAAGTTAGTACTTATAAAAATCATTTGGTTAATGAGTCAAAAGAAGAGGAGGTTAAAGAATACGCGGCAGATGATATGGATGTGTCTGAAATTGACCCATCTTTTAATTTTCAGTCGGGAGGTCCTGAGCAATTTGACGATGAAAACGATGATATGAGAGATTTTGAAACTGAATTAGAGTTTGACGATGAGTCAGCGTCAGATGAATTAGATTTTCCCCCATCGTTTGGTGATGAAGAAGAGGATTATTCATATTCTGACGAGTCATATGGTATGGATATTGATTCGATTATGAGTATGTTTGATGGTAGTATAACGGCGGATTTGGATGATGAGTTTGATGGTCGTGAAGAGTATGAGGGTGAGGTACCGGCGTATGAATTTGACTCAGAAGGTGCTATGGATACTGATTTATACGAAGAAGAGCAATGTGAAGGATGTGGTAGTGAAATGTATGAAGAAAAAGAAATGTGTAACGAATGTGGTGGCGAAATGAGAGAGGGTGAGTGTATGGAATGTGGTACGATGTATGAAGAAATGGATAGTGATTTGAAAGAGTCATTTTTGAAAGAAAAACAAAGAATTTCAGAAATGTTCGACCGATTTAAGAAATTCAATTAAAAGAAAAACCCCTCAGTCTAAGAGGGGTTTTTTATTCTGAAGATTTCTCAACAGAGTACTATATAAGACAAAGTTTTCTGTTCTATAGTAAAACAAATTTATATAACGTAAAGCAGAATCATATTGTTTTAAACTATTTATTGAATCTACTACTCTATATGCTTTATTAAATAAATCAATTTCATACATGACGTCTATATAAAAATTTAGGTGCTTGTTTATCTTTTTTTGAAATAATGAGGTCATCTTCTGTATCATAGGGTAAGTAAGTTTGAATTACATCTAATATTGTATCTTTTCTATTTTGAATATGTCTAATAACTGGGTCAGAATAGTTCACACTTCCTTCACTTTCTTTATGATAATAATTTCCACATTTATATGTAAAAATTGTATTATCTTCTAAAGATAAAAAACCGTGAGCAAAATACGGAGGAATAAATAAAGACAATCTATTCTTATCGTTCAATTCAAAATACTCAAACTTACCATAATTTTCTGATTGTTCTCTAAGGTCAACGATAAAATCTAAAACACTTCCTTTTAATACTCTAACCAGTTTTGCTTGTGAAAAATTACCTACTTGATAGTGTAACCCTCTAAAGACACCACGGTTTGACACAGATAAATTATCTTGAACAAATAGAGTTGAAAAAAGAGAGTTATCGTTCTGTATTGCCTTTAATGACGGTATATCATTCAAAAGTTTTTTATTTGAATATCCTATTTCGTTCCAAGTCTCCATAAAATACCCTCTCTCGTCTTCAAAAAAAGGTTCTTCAATAAGGTACACATTATCAAACGAGGTTGAGAGTAATTTCATTCTTTTAAGTAATCAGGTATTTTATTTTTTTGATAATAATAGTGTAAAAATTCTTCAATGTCATTAGTTTCGCATTCATCTTTTTTCCATTCATCGTATTCTATGAGATACTCCTCAGTATAGTGAGATTCTTTATAACCGTCCCAACAATCTTTAAAGAATTCTAATTTACCTGATTGTTGTATATATTCTTCAAAACTATTTTCATCTATAATATCTTCTCTATATTTGTCATCACCTAATTTAAAAATAACAGATAAGTTACCTTTATAGAATTCATAATCATCTAGTATAATTTGTCTTTTCATGTGTTTTATGATATTTGTAGTAAAATAAACATTTATTTAATATATTAAAATGGAAGTCATAGAAATAATATCAAATTTTGTTAATAAAGACAACAACGTTGTTGAAGTTGAGTTTAGAATGAGAGGTGATAGTGAGGACGTTGTACGTATTGACACTATAGAATTTGAGTACCTACAGGATTTTGGTTATGGTGATAATTTTTTAACCACCGATTTATTTGAGGATTTAGATGATGATTGGGATTTAGGTTTCGATGAAAATGATGATGATTTTTTTATAGATGAAGATGACTTAATATTATTTTTAAACGAATATTATTTAGTTTATGAGGATAAATTACCTGGTGCCGAATATAGATAACATATATTTATAGATATGAAGCATATTAATGATAATATATTTAACGAGTCCGCTTCATTTAACATGCCCGAAAAAAAGAAAAGAGATAAGGGTAAATATGAAGATTTTATTTTAAAATTAATGGGTAGAATCTTTTTAACTAAAAAAGTTTTTTTTGGTTTTGATGAGCAAAAAATCGCAATAATTGTAACACCCACATTAAAAATTGCAAAAATTGTCGCATCTCCAAAAAAACAATTATCAACATTTCCTTTTGAGGATAATCAAAAATTAGATTTGGATATTCTAAAAAAATGGTCGGAAGATAATAAATATGAAATAACATTTTCGACACCACTACCAAGACTAAAAGAAAAATTTTTTAATGCTTTTGGTGACGTGGTAATTAATGAAAATAAGAAAACAATAGTTTTTGATTTAATATGTGAAGTGGATAAATCTTATTTACCT
>Ga0196905_1000527_pt1 | contig 15183 bp, 10 predicted proteins | sample CB_VirMetaG_3_FD_169098 | JGI IMG/M metagenome (GOLD analysis project Ga0196905, IMG submission 169098) | Freshwater to marine saline gradient viral communities from Chesapeake Bay - CB_1508_1S Viral MetaG (v3) (version 3) | ecosystem: Environmental > Aquatic > Marine > Coastal | place: USA... | reverse complement strand
TTTCCTCCAAATGCCTTATATCCCTCTTCGTAACGGTCAATCTGTTTTTATTGAGGATCCTCAGCAAGCTGATCAACGGTATAAGCAAGAATGGGAATCAACTACCGCTAAACCCCAAGCAGCCCCCCAAGCGGCTCCTAAGCCAGCTCCTAAGCCAGCTCCTAAGCCAGCTCCTAAGCCAGCCCAAAAAACTACCACTAAGGCAAAGAACAAACGCCAGCCTGCTCGTAATTTTGATGTTGGTCAGTTCCTTCAACAACAAGCGCTAGGCGCTGCTCAAGGAGTAGGCCAACAAGTATTTGGTGCAGCTCAAGGTGCTGCTGAAGATATTAAGAAACAGCTAAAACAAGCAGTACAAGGCGCTGGTCTGACGTTTTTGGCTGGTCCTTTTGCCCCGGTAGTAGCTGCAGCTCAGTCTGCCTCAGGTCTTGGTAAAACTAAAATTCCAGGAACACAAACAACAATTGGGCAGGAATCGGCTCGTGTTCTTAAAGACGCCCCTCGACAGGCTCTTAACTCTTTAGTAGCAGCTGGTGAGCAGATTGGAGCTGTTACTCAAGGTGTTGATCTTGGTGCCGCTCTTGCCAGTGGTGGTGATGTCAGCGCTATGACAGAAACTAATCCCGATTTAGTTGAACAACGATTTAAAAACGCTGAAGCAGCTATTGAAACCCTTCAAAAGACCGGTCGAGATGTTGAGGGTTTCAAATACGGTATTAAACCATCTACCCCAATTGTTGGTCCTATTTTTAGCGACGACAGTGAGTATGTAAAACAATACGTTAAACCACAGACTGCTGTTGGTCAGTTTGCTTCTACAGTCGCTTCTGCGATGCTGTTAGATCGTGGCATTAGCAGCCTAAGTCAAGCACCGTCCCTGGGCGTTAAAGCTAGTCAAACTGCTCTTAATTTTCAGAATATTTGGAAAGCAGAAAACATTAAACAGGGTCTTGAACTTGGGGCAACGTTCTTGGCTAAAGATCTTTTGCCTGATGCTTTGGTCAGTGCTATAGCGATTCGTCCAGAAGCGTCTGGAGTTTACGCAGCAAAACTAGACCAAGCTCAAAAACTAGAAACAAATGAACAGCGCGTTGCTCGTGTCCAAGCTTTGATGGCTGAATCGCCTGACGCCTTTAATTACGCCTATGAGCAATATAAAGAGCTTGGTATGGGCGCAGTTACTTTGACTGGCCTTCGTGGGGCTTTCTGGGCTGCAAACAGGTTTTTCAATAAAGCAGGCGCTGGAGTACCCCTAAGCTCTGCACTTAAACAAGCCGTTGAAGAGGCTACTCCCGAAACCCAAGCAGAAGTTGTAGCTGATGGTATCGCAAAAGCCTACTCAAATATTGAAGAAAAACTGGGGGAAATTAACTTTGATCTTTACCGCAAAATTGATGAAAACGTAGGCAAAATTACTTTTAGTTCTCGTTCCGGAGCTGAAGCATACCTTCAATCACGTCAAAGCATTATCCCAGAAATTGAATCTTTAACTAAATCTGTTCAAGAGCTTCCAGATGTTACCGCTCAAAAGGCAGACATTGATGCTCGTGTCGCTCAAGCAGAGCAGCAGCTAGGGATCAAAACTGAAGAACAGCTAATCAAAAAACGGGCTGATCTTGAGGCACGGCTAGCGTCTTATGACGAAGCAGTTGCAAAAGATCCGAATTGGATCAACAAATCAACCGGTACTGGAAAACGAGCCAGTAAAAACAGCACAAAAGTACGCCTAGTAAATCAAGCTCTTGAGCGGTTGGATGCTTTTGATGTTTTGCGTCTTGAACGTCAAACAGTTGAGAATCTGTCGCTTGAAAAGGCTGCTCGAGTTGCACAACTTGAAAACGCTTTGATCAGGGAAAAAGGAGCTTCTATTGGGTTTAGAAATTCACTAAGTGATGCTCGTATTCTTGTCGATGCTCTTGATCAGCTAAACGCTCAAAGGATCGGTTATTTAGAGGCTCGCAACCGCTTGCTGTTTAGCGAAAATCGTTTGGATGAAATTGATTACGATTACACCTTAAAAGATAATCTCGGTCAGGCTTACGGAGAACTGAAAGACCTTTTAAATTCAGCTGAAATTGCTGTAGCAACCGACAACTTTAATCCTGAGTTTGTAGACGCTTTTATTGCTCGTGTTGACGAGATTCATAACAAGGTCATCGACAACGGTGGTTTGGCACCTGTTGTTGGGGATATTGAAGAATTTAATCAACTAGAACTGCCTTTGACTACAGGGTTGGTTCGCCCTAAGGCTCCTACGCCTGTTGTTAATAAAGCCCCTCTTACCAAAACAGACTCTGGTGAGATTGTTATTGATTCAGATTTGCAAGCAGTTCAAAGGGCTTCTAATGAAGTACTCCGAGATGAACCGCAATTAACCAACGCAGAAGTCGTCAAAGACATCAATAAAGGTCGAAATCAATACCAAAATCCAGCTGAAACTAAAGAAACCCTTGAGGAGTATGTCAAAGGTGTTGAAGACACAATTAATCGTCAAAACAAGCTTATCGCTGAAGACCCAAATAACGGTCTAGACCTGGCTAAAAAGACAACTAAAATATTTAACACTAACGCTGTGAAGTACACAGCAGATCTTAGTGAAGCGGCTGCAGTTAAAGCTAGCGTTGAGTTTCTCGATGCTCGAGATCCAAACTACCTAAAAAATCAGTATCGAATTGCGTTTGACAATTTGGCAGATACCTTAGGTGGTGACTCTTATATCAAACGGTTTGGCTTGCTGCTTGAAAGTGAAAAGTTTGGTAAAGAGGTAAGCAACAACCTGAATAAAGTCATAGCGCCTACGGCTATGCTTCGGGACAGCGGTGTAAACGCGCTCAAATCGTCTAGAGAATACAGGATTATTTCTAATAACCCTGATAGCACTCCAAATGACCGCGCTGTAGCTCTGAGCAATTTGGCTAAAAACTTTGCCTTGCTTAAGCAGAATCTTGGCACAATGGACGTACTGTTCCAAGGTTTTGGTAACGGTCTTAGGTCTTTTGCTAAGCAGAATCAAATTGAATTTGTTTCTACAGCTAAGAGTAAAAAGGAACTACTGACTTACGCAAACAAAAAACTGCTCGGATTTGGCGATGCAGTTGATTTTGCTGAAATTGCAAGTAAAACTGCACGAGAAGCTAAGGAAGAGGTCGATAACCAACTTGGAGAGTTTCTCAAAAAAGCGGAGAACAATGAAACGTTTGCTGAGCAAGAACTTGCAGCAATTGAAAAGCTTGCTGATGAAGTCGTTCAAACTGAAGGAAATATTGACAGACTTCGTGAGTTGAAACTGTCTGGTCCTGCCATTCTTCGTGGCATTCAGACTGGAAGTATGATCTCTGCTCCTCAAACTATTGGCTCTATTCCAGTTCAAAACGTTGGTACAATTAGCGCCCGAATTATGGGCCAACTAACTGCTGCAACTTTGAACGGAACTACGGCAAAATTCTTAGGTCAAACCCAAGCAGCTGCTCAAAGCTTTAAAAGAGCAAAGCTTGAAACGGATACGCTGCTGTTACTTAAAAACTATTACAGCTTGGCCTTAGATCAAGCCTTTAAATCTTTTGTGTTTGGGCGAAGCATCACTGATCCCAGTCAAGCTATGAAGAAGGCCTTTGAAATGCCTGGTGGTACTAGCTTGAGGCGTGACGATGCGATTCTTGCCGACCTACAAGCTAATAAAGTGACTTTCCCATTTGTTAACTACACGTTGGAACGGGGAGATGTAGATCCTAAAATTTTTGACTTTATCAATAATTCACGAGTATTTGGTAAGGTTTTTCACGATTACTTCATTGCAGGAGAGCGGTGGCAGTACAGGAGTCTTCTTTCTAAAGCCCTCCTTGGGCCTAGCACCTCTCTACTGCGACGCGCTGGTTTAGGTAAAACTAGCTATTACCCAGCTGGTGAATACGTGAATCTTAGTCTTCCTTTCCAACTTTCAGCTGCTGGAGATGAAATGACTACGGCTCTATTTGCTAACGCACGGGTTCACGCAAAAGCTATTGAAGAAGTTGATGAAAAGATCAACGCAGGTCTTCTTAACATTGCAGATCGAGAGCAAGAAATTACTAAGCTCCTAGATAAAGAATTCAACAAAATGTATAGCCCTGTAACCGTTGGGCTAGATAGTCAAACAATTGGTTATTCAATTTTAGATAACCAATTTATGGAGCTGATTCAGGCTAGCAATATGACTGCTGAGCTAACTGGCGGTTTTGCTGACGTTGCTGAAGGCATCAATAAATGGCGGTATTCCTCAAATCCTGTGGTTTCAGCTTTTGCTAACGACATGGCTGGAATTGTTACATCTCCTTTAAATGCCATCAAAAACGTTGTAATGATTAGCTCTGGTGGTGAAATCGTCCAAGCTGGAGTTGATGTTGCTCGCGTTGGCTTTAAAAATCTTCCAGATCAAGTTCTAGAAGTATTACCAGCAAATATGAAAAACAGTATCAAATCATTTGAGAGTAAGTACTTCAGTTCTGATTTTGACACTCGCATTAAAGCTCAAGGGGCTTTGGCTCTTGCAACCGGCCTCCAGCTTGCAGCGTTTTTCCTAGTTCGAGATGGTAATCAAGATATTACCGGCGGTTTAGAAAATAGCTATCGACCAACCATGGGACAAGTAGATATGTTTACTTGGAAAGTTGGTGATCGTCGCTTTCCTTATCGCTACTTCCCTCCACTTGGCGACACCATTGCACTTCACGCAACACTTCGAGATTTGCATCAATTTGGAGTTTCTAGGGGTAATGAAAATCTAGTTACTGCGGCTACGGCTGCTTTAGCTAATTACATTTTGGATACTCCAGGCGTTGCTGGTATTCAAAGAGCTATCGAAGCTCTTAGTGCTGCGGGCCGAAATGATACAGCCAAAGTGTCTAAAGTGCTGAGCGGAGCCTTTGCTCGGGCTGGAGACCCTTATCTCAACTTGCGTAAAGTTATTGCTGAAGGGATTGATCCCAGTAAACCAGCTAGCCCCACAACCCGTTTTACAAAAAAAGGTTTTTATCAAAGAAAAGCTGGTAAAGGTAAGTTTGACTTTGCAGATGTTTTTGAAGGAACTATTGATATGGCGTTTGATACCCTTGGAAATACTTTTGGGTACACAGCTGAATACCAACCTTTGAAACCTATTATTGATATCCTTGTCGCTAAAGCTAAAAACTTACCGGAAACTAGCTCCCGTAAGGCACTTTGGTACGGTAAACCTGGAGAAACAGTAAGCGCTAACCACGCAGGTCAGTGGTATATGCTTCAGTCTGTTCTGGGTCGTTATTGGGCTTTCCCTGACAAATTGGAAGATGATCCTGTTAAAAGGGAAATTGTTCATAACCTACAAGAAGGCCCAAGAACCAGTATGTTCCATAAAGATGGCGTTGGTATGGACGAAACTCAGCTGAATTATTTCAATTGGTTTTTGAATTCTGAACTTGAATATACAGACCCAGTATCTGGTAAACAACACAAAGGAATACACAGTGCTCTTAAAGACTTTATCAGTAGAAAAGACTACGCTTCTCTTCCCTCAGTTGATAGCCCATTTTTGATGCCATCTGGTGGCGGAGTATCGGGACTATTTGGAGGAATGCTTGGCTGGGAAACTCCAAATTGGGATCGAGACAATAATCCTCGTAAAATTAAACTATCGAACCACATCAAAATGCTATTTGAGTTAGGTAGACAGCAGTATTACAACGGCACTAACGAAGGTCAGCGGTACAAAATGCCTGCTGAAATGAAAGAGATGATCACCAACAACCGCTTAACTGGAGGTACCCGCTAATGGCATTTGCATCAATCACCTATACCAGTGCATCTGGTACCACTTTTGCTCTGACGAATAGTGATGGCAACGCCATTCCTTACATCAGGCAATCAGACATCAAAGTTTATGTAAACGATGTTTTACAAACTCTGACAACTGATTACACCTTTAACAGCGCTGGAACTGCAATTGTTCTTAACAGTGCTGTAAGTAACGCTAAGGTCTTCCTTCAACGAATCACATCAATCGCAGATCCAACTGTGGTTTACACAGCAGGTTCTACGCTGACAGCTCAAGACCTTAACAACGCTGATAACCAAATCCGCTACGGCCTTCAAGAGTATCAAGACTCTGTTCAAGAGGGTGCTGGTGTTCCTGACGGTGATAAAGGAGAAATTGTTGTTGCTGGTAACGGTACGCTTTGGTCCATTGATACCGGAGCTGTTATTGAAGGCAAAATCGCTGCAGGGGCTGTTACTGAAGGCAAAATCGCTGCAGGGGCTGTTACCTACGCAAAGATCCAAGACGTTTCAGCTACTGACAAACTCCTTGGTCGTAGTAGCGCAGGATCTGGTGATGTAGAAGAGATTACTTGTACTGCAGCTGGACGTGCATTGCTTGATGATGCAGATGCTTCAGCACAACGTACCACTCTTGGTGTTGCTATCGGTACTGATGTCCAAGCCTTTGACGCAGATACAGCAAAGACTGACGTTGCACAATCCTTTACTGCCACTCAATCAAGCACAGAACGTACTATCACGGTAAGTGACTTCGATCTCAGTACTGGTAACTACTGGACGTGCGGTGCTATTGCTATCCCTAACCCCACCAACCAAACTGCTGGTACAGCTGGTTTGATTCGAGTCACTGCTGCTCCTACTTCGTTTGGTAGCCACTTTGACTTCCCAGGAGGGTCTTATACAGCTCCTACTTCATTCCCAGCTATTGTGCCGTTCTTTGTTCAAGCTAGTGGAACAATTCTGCTTGGTAACTTCGTTGAAGGTATTGCCTAATGCCTCTATATCCTTCTTTCTTTGTTGATTCTGCCGCTGCTGCTGCTGGGTATCAGATCGAGCAGAGCTTGCGGTTTAATGATGACGACAGTGCATATCTTCAGTTAAATGGAGGCACCAGCCCTACAGATGGCAAGATTTTCACCCACAGCGTATGGGTAAAACGGTCGGGAATTAGTGGTAACGATAACAATGTCTTCGGATCTGCTCCTACTAGCACCCTTTACAACGACATTAAGTTTGACAGTAATGATCAACTTTATTATCGTCAAATTCACAGTTCTGGTGGCGCATCGCAGTGGACTCTCAAAACATCTGCAAGATACAGAGACCCTTCTGCTTGGCTTCATATTGTTGTAGCAGTTGACACGACCCAAGCCACGTCTTCGGATCGAGTGAAAATGTACGTCAATGGCGCACAAATAACTCAGTTTGATAGCGCAAGTTATCCAGGGCAGAACCAAGTGCCTCTGGGGCAAAACGGTAGCTATGCGGTAGGTATTGGGCGTCTTACAACTACTTTTACCAATTACTTTGATGGGTACATGGCTGAATACCACCACGTTGATGGTACGGCGCATGATCCGACTGATTTTGGTGAGTACGACGACAATGGCGTTTGGCGTCCCATCGAAGTTACTGGAATTACTTATGGAAATCGTGGCTGGTATCTAACATTTGACTCCACTGCCACCAACGGCATCGGGCACGACCACAGCGGTAACGGCAATCACTTCACTGCCAATAATTTCACCACCTCCGGCATTGGTACGGACGTGATGAGCGACACGCCGACGACGAACTGGTGTACCTTCAATCCGATAGACACTGGCTTTTCAGGATCTACATTGTCAAACGGCAACTTGAATGTAACTACGGCGAGTACTGGCTTCCGCTACATGGGCAACACTATCTGGCCATCGGCGGGCAAGTTTTATGCAGAAATCAAAGTCACATCAACAAGCGGTTTTGAGCAAATTGGCATAGCAACTAGGACAACATCTACGAATAAAATTCTTGGCACAGATGCTGATTCCTGGGCGTATGACGGCTGGGACGGACAGTATATCAACAATGGTACACAGACTACGTTTGGCAGTACATATACAACTAATGATATTGTTGGCATAGCTTTAGACAGGGATAACCATAAACTTTATTTTTCCAAAAACGGAACTTGGCAAAATTCAGCTGATCCTGCTGCAGGGACTGGAAGCATAAACATTTCCAGTATTTCAGGTGTTCCAACGATGATTGCTGTTTGCGACAATAACAGCGGAGGATCATCTGGCTTTGAGGTAAACTTCGGACAACGCGATTTTGCCTACACCCCACCGACTAATTTCTTGCCCTTGAACACCGCCAACCTGCCCGCGCCGGACATTGCGGATGGGTCGGATTATTTCAATACGGTGCTTTATACGGGTACGGGTACAACCAATGCTCGAACTGATGTTGGGTTCCAACCTGATCTTACTTGGATAAAAATCCGAAGTCTTAGCAGCAATCACGCTTGGTATGACGTGCTTAGAGGCGCTACCAAGGTTATTGGCTCTAGCGCAACTGATTCCGAAATCACGGACGGCAGCGTTACGCCAACTAGCACAGGTTTTACCTTAGGCAGTGAAAACACTAGTTTTGGATCTACCAACGGTAGCGGTTATACATACGTCGCTTGGAACTGGAAAGCAGGCGGCAGCGGCTCAAGCAACACCGACGGCAGCATCACCAGCACGGTAAGCGCCAACCCCACCGCTGGGTTCTCGATTGTTACTTATACGGGGACCAACGTAAGTGGCGCCACAGTTGGGCATGGTCTTGGTGTTGCCCCAAAAATGATTATCATTAAAAACAGAAGTTCAATTGAAGCTTGGCCGGTGTATCACGCCGCCAATACTTCTGCTCCTGAGACGGACTATCTTGTTCTTAATACAACTGCGGGGACTGCGGACGCAACTACAGCTTGGAATGACACACTTCCAAATTCGACGGTTTTTACCTTGGGGAATTGGAACGCTCTAAATGAAAACGGAAGCAATCACGTCGCCTACTGCTTTGCCGAAGTCGAAGGCTACAGCAAGTTCGGCAGCTACACCGGAAATGGTTCTAGCGATGGCCCGTTTGTAGCGACATCGTTTGCTCCTGCATTTTTGATATGGAAGCGCACCGACAGTACGGCTAACTGGTTCATGGTTGATGCCGCACGAAACACATATAACCCTGTGGACAAAGAGTTCTACTCAGATCAATCCAATGCCGAAAATACTTTTACAGATGTAGATTTTTTGTCAAACGGATTTAAATTACGCGCCTCTACCGCTGACCGCAATGCCAATGGCGGAACATTTGTGTATATGTGTTTTGCCTCAAACCCATTTGGCGGCTCCGGCGTTTCGCCCGCCACAGCGAGATAAACTACTAGTAAACACAAGAAACAATGCCTTATTTTCTAAACGGCACCCAACTAAGGGTTGGCAAATCGTTCCGGGGTTCTGACGGGACTTGGTATCCCAACACGTTTCTTCGTAACGCCACTCAAGCTGAAAAAGATGCTTTAGGTATTACTTGGCAACCTGATCCAGTTCCTGTAGACACTAGGTTCTATTGGGACCACAATCTTCCCAAACGTCTTGAGGATGAACCTGCGGTCAATGAAAACGGTGACCCTGTGCTCGATGAGGACGGCGTTCAGATTATCAATCGCGGTTTGAAAACCGAGTGGATTGCCAAGCAAAAGGAAATCGCTGGCACCCTACTTGCCCCTTCTGATTGGTACGTCACCCGTAAAGCTGAAACCGGTGTCGAAATTCCAGCTGACGTGTTGACTTACCGCCAATCTGTTCGCACCGTTTGTAACAACCGAGAAGCTGAAATTGCAGCTTGCGTCGCTACTGAAGAGCTAGCAGCACTGGTAACCAGCTCTCCTGTAGTTTACGTCGAAGCAACCGGCAAAGCCGAACCCAACCCCGAACCGTTTATTACCCCTTGGCCTGATGCGTAAAACTATTAGCGGCGGTAAAGTAAAACTACCGTCAAAACCCAAATCCACCCGACAAGGTTCAAGTAAAAACAGTAAGCCTAAAATAGGTAAAAAGGCATACCGAGGCCAAGGTAAATGAAAGTTATCGCTCCTAAGCGTTTGATGCGAAATTTGTCACCCATTATTCGTAATGGTGACATTTTTAATCAGGCTTCCCTTGACCTTGAGTTTGCTCGCACTAGGACTCTTGATACAAGGGTCACCCACACCCGCCAAAGTAGCGCAACGTATGTTGACGGCGATGGGGTGATTAGAACGGCGGTTACTAATTTGTTGCTGAGGAGTGAGGAGTTTGACAGTGTAAATTGGTCAGGCGCTGGTGGTGCTGTAGCAACAGCGGGAACGGCTATTGCGCCAAACGGAACAGCAACAGCCGACACTTTGACAGATACAAACGGAACCACAGCAAATCCGGTTGTTTTTCAAACTGTCACCCTTGCTGACAGCACAACGTACACAATTTCGTGCTACTTAAAGGCTGGCACGAAAAGCACGGCACGAGTCGGCATACGCGACAAAGCTAGCAATTATATTCTCAGCAACTTTGATTTAACCGCTGGCACGACAAGTGTAGGCAATGCTATTTCTTCTTCAATTCAGCCGGTCGGGAGCGGTTGGTATCGTTGCATCGTTGTTGCAAATTCAAGCACGGGCGCCACAAGTCAGCAAGGGTTGATCTATTTGGATACAGGATCGTATACCCAAGATGGCACAGGGACATTGTTGGTCTGGGGCGCCCAACTAGAGGAATCCAGCACCGTCGGACAATACGTCAAAACCACCACCGCGATCAACAGTGCTCCACGGTTTGATCACGACCCAACGACGGGTGAAAGCCTCGGGTTGTTGGTGGAGGAAAGTAGGACGAATCTTAGTCCCTACAGCAGGTATGAGAACGGCCAATGGACGTTTGGCGCCGCATCAATCGGAACATCTACAAAAACCGCTGTTGATGGGGAAACGATTACTGCTTTTTTAACAGATACATCAACAGCTGCCCACCGAGTTAATAGATTGCTATCAGGAGCATATACAGCAGGCACTGTGGTTACATTTAGCTTTTACGTAGCCAAACCAGCAGGCTCAGATATTCGTGGAATAGTTGCACGAATAAGAACTGCTGCTGGCGGGCAGGCTGTACTGATAGAAGTATCGGACGACGGAGAAGATTCCGTTTATACCTTTACGTCAAGTTCACCTTTTGGCGCATCTGCCCCACCTGCGATTACAGCAAGTGACTTTTCCGCTGTCCCCGTTGGGAACAAGTGGACCCGAATCAGCATTGTTACGCAAGTATCCAGCATTAACACTAATTATACACAGTGGGACATTGGATTTTCTTCTGCTACGAATAGTGACACTGGACTAGGAACGGCTAATTCCGAGTTATTCATTGACGCAGTTCAATTAGAAGCCGGTTCCTTCCCCACCAGCTACATCCCCACCGAAGGTTCTACCGTCACCCGCGCTGCTGACGTGACGAGTATTACGGGACGGAACTTTGGTAGTGTTAATCTTGTGCAGTATAGTGAGGAGTTTGATGATAGTTATTGGACTAAAACTGGTGGATCTATTGCGCCTAATACGCTAACTGCGCCTAATTCAACATTTACAGCAGATAAATTAATTGAAGACACGTCTACCGGCAGTCATCGAATACACCAACAACTAACTACAGTCGCTGGAAACATTATATTTTCTGTCTATGTTAAAGCAGCCGAAAGGGATTACTTGCAAATTCGTTTTCAAGAAGGAGGTTCTTTTGTCTCTAGAGCCGAATACGATCTAGCATTAGGTACAGCTATACCTGTTTCTGGAAGTTTGCCTAGTATAGCAAACGTCGGGGACGGGTGGTATAGAATCAGTTTGACGGCTTCAAGTGCTGGTTCGGCGACGTTTCAAGCGCAGGTTTGGATGGCCGATTCTTCATCCTCGTTGTCCTACACCGGCGACGGCACCTCCGGTCTCTACCTTTGGGGAGCCCAACTTGAAGAAGGTTCAACCGCAACCGACTACATTAAATCGGATGTGAACTTTACAAGTCGCGGTTCAACGGCTACGTACTATGATGTTAATGGTGTCATTCAAACAGCTGCAGTAGATGAAGCACGAACTGCTGCCTACCTCCCGGATGGCAACGGTAACTTCGTGAGTGCTGGTGATTTGCTGCTTGAGGGTGCTGGGACGAATTTGTTGCCGTATAGCGAAGAGTTTGATAACGCTTGGTGGGATAAAACTAGCGGTTCCGGTGCTACAGGTATAACAGCTAATAGTATTATTGCGCCTGATGGAACATTAACTGCCGATACTCTATTCCCAGACGTTTACACAGGAACAGACGGAAATCAGTTTGTAAGGTTAACAGATAATCAACAATTTGATGAAAATACAACCTACACTTTTAGTTTGTTTGCAAAAAAAGGTGGAGTAGATTATCTAAAAATAACTGCCGTTAATTTTAATACACCTCGTGACCACTATGCGGTTAATTTTAATTTAGACGCAGGTGTCGTAGATGACACAGATAGCTTTGGTACTCCCACAAACACGTCTTCCAGTATTACTGACGTAGGCAATGGTTGGTTTAAATGCGTTATTACGTTTAATTTACCTGGAGCGTTAGGAGATAATTCTAATGTAGAAATTTTACCTGTAAAAACATCCAATCCTACTTGGGTTATTTATGGCAGAGTCAACGACCCAACTCTTACCCCTGCTGACTACGTTTACATTTGGGGTGCTCAACTAGAACAATCCTCCTACGCCACCTCCTACATCCCCACAAGTGGCTCCACCGCAACCCGAGCAGCCGATGTTAGTACGTCAGCAGCTACGTTCGGTAATAGCTGGTATGAGCAAAGTGAGGGGACGTTTTTCGTGCGTACTCAGGCTCAAAACGATAGCGTTATTATTGTCGCTGATGACGGAGGATTTTCTAATCGAAAACCACAGTTGGCGGTCGGCGCGGCATCGGCAATGGAAACTGCTTACGTTGCCAGTAACTCCGTTGTTGCTTCTTTGAGTAATAGCAACACGGCAAATACAGTATTTAACGGAGCGGTTGTCTACAAAGTGGACGATTATGCGGCGGTCATCAATGGTGGCACCGTTATATCAGATACTGCTGGGGCGCTGCCTTCTAATTGCACAGCACTGCGTATAGGGGCATTTTTTAACGGTGGCAACCCTATGGATGGTACCCTCCGCCGCCTTACCTACTGGCCAACCCGCCTTTCCGACGATACACTGAAAACTATCACCGCCTAACTATGGAAGAAGAACTCCTTATCGAAACCCCACCTACGCCTGGTCCTTTCTTCCGGTTTGCGGATGAAAACGCCTGGCTAACGGCAGCTCGTGCTGCTGGTTTTATGACTACTGTTACCGATGAAGAAGGTAACGAGACTGAACAACTACAAGCTTACACCCATAACTACGCTATTGATGTTGTTGGTTCTATCACCCGTGGTGGTGAATGGGACGAAGAAGGCAACGTTATTACCGAACCCACCGTGCTTGATGGTTTTCACGTTAACTACGTTGGAGAACTGCCTGAGGGGTGGGAAGCCTATGAGGTAACTCCTTCTAGTCCTTACCGTGTTTTTGCTTAGAGATTACAATTAAGTAAAACATTAAAGCAAATGGTTCCTACTTTTACTACTGCCACGGCGCTAACTGCTGCTGGTACGACTGATGATGTACCGGTTATCGGTGCAGAAGATTTTGTTGTTCAAGTAAACGTATCTTCTATTGGCACTAACGTCGTTGTGCGTATTGAAGGCACTTTGGACGGAACCAACTATTTCAACTGTGACTCAGGCGGTGATACGACCATTTCTGGCAATGGCTCTACTGCGTTCACGATGCAGAACGTCCCTTTGAAAAGCCTTCGGGGTCGTTTGGTTTCCTATAGCGGTGGGTCTCCGTCTGTTGAGTTTGTGTTTGCTCGTCTTGGTTCTGGTAGTTAGCACTTAACTGTATAAACCAGCCAGGTTCTCCAAAAACGCCATTTTCTTTAAATTCTATTTGCGGCTGAGGGTATAACTCTTCAGTCGCTTCTTTGTATTTCCGTATTTCTTTGTTTAAATTTGCAGTTGTTTTTGCGGTCCTCCACTCATCAATAATCCAATTAAGAAAGTATTCAATAAGCTGGGTAAAGAACAGTTTTAAGGGTCCCATGCCTTTCGCCTCCGAACAACAGCGTAAGTACCTCTACGCTAAGAAGCCAGAAGTGGCTCAGCAACTTGCCAAACACAACAGCTCAAAAGATGGCAAGATGAAAAAAGGTTATAAAACTAAGTAAACCAATGCCCATCAAACGCGGAGGCCAAACTCGTAGTAACGCGGGTCGCTACGCTCCTGAAGGCCAGGGAGCTACTCAACGAGGTGGGCGTACTAAGACTCCTAGTGGTCGCTCTCGTCCCACTCAAACGACTCGTCTTCCTCGGGCCAATATGCCAGGTACTGTGACCCCTTCAGGAGCTGCTAGAAGCCCTCAAGGTTCCGGTTTGAGCATCCTTAGTGATGTGATGAACGTCATGAGCTCTTTGCGTCGTTTCGGCCCCGCAGCAACGGCTTATGAAATTAGTAAAGCTCGTCCTGCTGCTGGACGTACTTTGACTGAAGCCCGCGAGAGTGGTGATTACAAGCCCTCTCAGAACGTGCCTAACCCTCAAGAGGGTATGACTCGTGCTCAGTCGTTCGATAAGGCGTTTTCTAAAGCTCGGGGTGCTGGCGAGAAGTCATTTACTTGGCGTGGTCGGACCTACAACACCAAAATGAGAGGCGAGTAATGGCTGACAAGAAGAAAGGACCCTGCTGGAAGGGTTACGAAATGGTTGGTATGAAGAAAAAAGGCGGTAAACCCGTCCCTAATTGTGTTCCTAAAGGTAAGTAACTATGCCCTCATTTGAAATTCCTAAAGGACCTAAAAAACCTCAAGGTGGTGGTGGTCCTAGCCTCCCTCAAACTGGTGAAACCAAGCGTCTTCCTCAAGGTCATCCGTATCGTCAAGGTTCTATTGACGTGAAGCTGGCTTACAAAATGAAGAGAGGATTTAGCGGAGCCGCGTAATGGACCCAGCATTCGTCCTTTCCCTAGTTCTTGGTGCTGCTTCTGTGGGAGGCGGTATCTTTGCTTGGTCTACTCGCAAGCTAGGAGATCTTGACCACCGTATTGACACTGTTGAAATTACTGTGCATCGAGATTTTGTTCGAAAGGACGACTTGATGCCCATGATTGACAGGATTGATCAGCAGGTTCAGCATATTGATGCAAAGCTTGATCGGATCCTGATCAATGGACGAAATTTCCCTTCGTGATGTAGCTAAGTACTACAACAACCAGGATCACCAAAACTT
>Ga0196905_1000525_pt1 | contig 15206 bp, 10 predicted proteins | sample CB_VirMetaG_3_FD_169098 | JGI IMG/M metagenome (GOLD analysis project Ga0196905, IMG submission 169098) | Freshwater to marine saline gradient viral communities from Chesapeake Bay - CB_1508_1S Viral MetaG (v3) (version 3) | ecosystem: Environmental > Aquatic > Marine > Coastal | place: USA... | reverse complement strand
ACCAGCCTCCAACTGCACACCCGTTATCTGCCAATAATTGTTGGTGGCGGAAGCAAGATTTGTTTGACCGACATAACGGTTGGCAGAAACCGTGGAAGCCCAAGTGGTCTGAAGGGTTCCAGAGGTATATGTAGAACCAGCACCAAGAGTGAAACGCACCAGAAATGAAAAGCCGTTGTCGTTGTCAAATGCCCCAGTTGTATCCGCTGGAAAAATAACAGTCTTTTTTTCCCAAGTGTCCGACGCAGAAATCGTGTAAGAGGCAGAAACAGCACGGGTGTTGTCTTGGTCTGGAATTTCAGTAATGTATGTTCCTGTCACATTTGACTTCACCCAAAACGAAAGAGCAAACTGTTTTGCGGATGGTGTTCCTTTGAGGAACTGTTGCAAGTTTTGACCCTCAAAACGCTGTTCTACTCCTACGAAGTCTCCAGCGGCGGGAGAAGCATCCGCTGTAGTGCAGAGAACTTTCAGCGACTTACGGAAACCAGAACCAGTAGGAGCATCAGATTCAATGGATTGAGTCCATGTTCCCATAGCCGTATAATTCATGTACCATCTATCTGCCGTGTAATAACCAAATGTCGTGATACCTGCTGTGGATGTTCCTCGTTGCGCAACCTGCATCGCACCATTGATAACCACATTCCGCCCAGACGCAATCGGAGCCAACACCACCCACGACGACCCATCCCACACCGCCGTCTGGTCAACATCGGTCATATAGATAACCTGCCCGTCGTACGGTGAGGCAGGCTTAGTCGAAGACGTACACACCCCAGGACGAACAATCGACTGGGCACCAACAACAGACGACAAAGGCATTATGAGTTCCTGTATCCGTAAACTCGGATAGTCCCACCAGTAACAGTACCAGTGCTTGTCGTTACGGTGAAAGACGCATACGATGCAGTGCTGTTATGGAGATGGGTAACAGTCCCAAAATAATTTCCATTTCTGCTGTATAGCGCGGTTGCATAAGTTACACCAGATAGATACGGACCATAAATATCTAGGTTCGCAACAAGTGTCCCGCTAGTAGTGCCATACCCGATTCTTCCCCAAGCAGAACCGTTATTCACGTTTGAGGTTCCTGCGCTACCTGTACTGAAATCAACGTAGTTTCCAGCGGAGTAGTAGGAAGCGGTTGACGAACCGAGGGTCATGTTCAACTGCATTTCGGCAGTTGTCGTCCCGCCAGTAATTGTTATTTTGTAGTTGTCGTAGGTTGAACTGAAACAGTTGCTAACGGTAACGCTTGAAACCGCGGTGCCGATTGTTTGGGTTGTTATGAGTTCCAACCCGGGCACGGCTGTTGATGGAGCGCTTGCCGTTCCAGTCGACAGATTAACCCAAGACGACCCGTTCCAGACCATCGCTTTGTCGGTGTCGGTCTCGTAGATAACCATCCCGTCATACGGGTTCGCTGGACGATTCGACGAAGTACAAACACCAGGCTTCAACCCCTGAGAAGTAGCAGAGACTGTCATGCGATTACCAAACTACTGGAGGAGTTGAACGTGTGAATCGTGTACGACCCAGACGTAGAGGTGGTCCCGCCAGTGATGGTAAAACCAACTGCGTCAGTTGTTAGGTATCGAACTATGACGACACCAGAACCGCCAGCACCACCGTTCCTGACGACACTTCCTGATGATGCACCGCCACCACCGCCACCACCCGTGTTCCCAGTTCCCGCGGTACCTGCATTGGTGCCTGTTCCGCCAGCACCGCCACCACCTTCCCCACCAGCAGTGCTGCCGCCACCTGCGCCACCTCCAGAATAAAACACAGACGACCCAGAAACATCGCTTTGGACACCATCGCCACCTGCGCCAGTTGCGTCGGTGCTACCTACTTCTGCTGCACCACCACCACCACCACCAATCGTTCCAGAACCAGTTGCGCCAGCGTATCCTTGCGAAGTTGTGCCAGCAGCACCAGCCGCATTACCGCCGTAACCACGACCACCTCCACCTGACCCGCCAGAGGTAGCCGCATAATTAGTAGCGCCATCACCGCTACCGCCACCACCACCACCAGCAGAAGTTATGACACCAAAAGTTGAATCTCCACCCTTACCGCCAGCAACAGATTGTGTTCCAGCGGTTCCACCAGCACCAACTGTCACTGTGTAGGTTCCTGTACCTAAAGGCATCGCTGCCTCGGCGGACGCACCACCCCCAGACGTTGCGCCAGAAACATTGGTTCTAAATCCTCCAGCGCCACCACCACCAGCGTATTGCTGACTTGCACTATTGTTTCCGCCACCACCGCCGCCACCAGCAACAACAAGGTATTCAACGGGGACGCTACTCGCTCTTGTGTAGTTGGTACTCCACCCAGATGATGTGTAAACACGCAAAGCATTGGTGTCGGTTTCAAAAATCATTTGCCCCACATACGGGGAAGCAGGACGAGTCGAACTAGTACAAACCCCAGGCTTTACAGACCCGATACCGTACCCAGAATCCAAACCCATCAGTCAGTCTTATCCCAACCAACACAAGTCACAGTCACCTTCGACGCAGTATCAGACAAACCCTGCAAAGTCTCACCAGCCGCCAACACCAACGCCGTATCCCACACAATCAAATCATTCGCACCAATCGGCAAAGCAGACATAACCCGATTCGCAGCAGTAGCAGCCGACCCCACAGCCAACGTCACCGTACGGTCAACCGTATCCGTATTCGCAATAATTATCTGCTTGATGACATTCGTGTGCCCAGAAGCAGCCGTCACGATAGTCGTAGTAGAAGTCCCCAACTGTGTCGGTCCACCCAACCGTGATTCAACTCTGTCGCCCGATGCCATTTACGCTCCAATGTCCATAACCAATATTGCAGCCAACACCGTAGAGTTCAACGGCTTATTGACCTTGTAATCCAAACTCGTAGAAACCGAAGACGAGTTCACACCAACCTTAGCCTGTAACGCTTCAATCGCATCATTCGCATCAGCGTGCTGGTCCGCATGAGACGGACTCGTCAACGAATCCGTAGAAGTTGGATTAGTTAGCGCATCAAGAGAGGTGGGGAAGTTTGTCGCCACGACGGGCTACCCCACTAGTCCAGCGTGAGTGTCAGCGAAGTGATTTGGAAGGTGTCGCCAGCAGTGACAGCAGCAGAAGCAGAAAGAGCGCCAGACCACAGACAGTTGCCCGTAGTAGAATTGTCCCAAAGCGACCAATGTGTGTACGTTTCAGTTGTCGAGACGTTGGTCCATTCAAGAGTCGCAGAAGAAGCCAACGAACCCGACGAAGCAGCCGACCACGAAACCGCTTTACGAGTCGTCTCGGTGGCGGCGTTGGATGTTCCTGCTTCACCTGGGTCCCCTGTGTGCAACTTGACGTAGGTAGTGGTGACAGCAAACGACTGATTCCTCAGAGTATCGAGCAGAGCGTTTTCGGCGTAGTTAGAGATTGACATTACGAACAGTGTAGCAAATGCAAAAGTGGGGAACAGCAGGTACGAAACCCACTGCCCCCCACTTTCTGGGAGGGATCAACTAAGCGTTGACACCAATGCTCGAGGATGACTCGATGCGACGGAGCGATGCCTCGCGGAATCGACCGTAACCGCCCAACCAGTACCAACCGATTGGGTTGAAGCGCATGAGCGAGTCCACGATCGGGCCGCGAACGACCTTCGGGAACGCGCCGTTGCCATCGACCTGGCTGTACGCCTTGGCAAGAGCCTGACGGCCCATGATGTGCGTGCAGTACACGTCAATTGCTCCAGTCGAGCCTGCTCCGTCCGAGGCGTTGGTGAACACCTTGGCACGTGGGGTCTCGATGAAGCGCACCGACTCAAACGTTCCGATTTCGCCGTTGTAGATACCAGCGGTATCGACGTTGACGTGTGGAGCGTTCCACGAGGCGTTGCCCGTCTCGCGACGGAGGTCGTACGACACGTCTGGGTGGATGTAACCCATGTAGTAGCCGTTGAACGTTGCAACGTTTGCTGCGCGAAGCGCTGCGGTTACCTTGCGGACATCGTTTGCTTCGATGATGTCTTCGGCTTCGATGTTCGTGCGCGAGGTTTCGTCGCTCGATCCACCGCCACCGTAGATGACGTTGGTGCCACCAGCAAGAACTTCACGGACAACCTGGTCGATCGAGTCGCCAGCGTTGTAGCCGATGAGGTTCGCCGCCGTTGCGTCAACGTCGAGGAACGACGTTCCGCGCAACTTGGCGGTCGTGTTGATGGTGTTGCCGTACTCAGCGAGGGTGACGGTGACCTGCGAGTCGCTCATTGCGACTGGCGTGACATCCGAGGTCTCGGTGAGGGCGGAGGTTGCCGCTGCGAGGTCTGCGAAGATCGTGAAGATCACCGAAGAACCAGGCATTGACTGGTTGGTTGGCTGAACGTCGGCTGCCTGATCGAACAGGAGTTCCGAACGCAACGCGAAATACGCGAGGCGATCGTATGCTGCCTGATCGGTCGAAACCGAACTTTGCTGGGTATATGCCATTTTGGCTATTTCCTTTTGTGAGGGGGTTTACAAATTGCTTGCTTCGGCTCTCGCCTGAGCCAGCAGTTGCATCACCTCATCGGCTGACGTTGCCTGCGCGATCTTGCTCGCGTAATCGACCACTGGTTCGCTGGTCTCTCCGTTCCGCTGTGCTTGTGACACTCGGTTCCAGGCCTGCTGTTCGCTGGCCAGTTCCTTGTTTGCATTCGGGATGAGATTGGCTTCCATTGCTGCCGCTTGGATTGCCTCGGGCGTAAGTTCGCCTTCGTAGCCCTTGACAAAGTACTGGGCCATTTTGGAGTTCAGGTCAAGACCTGCCTTCGCAAATGCCAGTTCCTTCTGAGCATTTTCGGCTTGCGCCTTCAGTGCTCGAAGTTCCTTGTTTTCGGCTTCCAGTTTTCGCAAATGTGCTCGAACTGGGTCCTTTGGCTGCTGGTCAACTGCTTCGTCTTCGTATGAGAACTCTGCGTCTGACATGGCTCACTCCTTCTGCCCACATCTGGACGGAGGGACCAGATGGCTGCAATCTCACCCTTGTTTGCACATCGAAGGCGGGGAACTCCGATGGTGTCCCTGACGGAACAATCAAACGATACGACTAGCAATGTATCGCTGTCAATGATTACTGGGCTTCACCTATCGCTAATTGTGTTGCACCCTGAGTCTCGCCCTGGGTTGCAGCGAAACGTCCACCACCCTGGAACTCACCAACACGCTGACGACGACGAGTCTCAAGTGCTTGCTGTGCCTGCACGTCGTAACCAAACGCAGCACCGATGTAGTCCTCGGTGGTCAATGCGGTTTCACCAGCAAACGTTTGTGCCAGTTCGCCAAGTGCACCGATCTGGGCAAAGCCAGCCTGTGCCTGAGCCCCAGTAATTCCACGAGAAACAAGTTCTTCGGCGAGTGCCGCATTCAACTGGATGTTGCCCTGCTCCAATGCGCGAGCAGCAATTGTGGCTGCCTGTGCTTCACGTTGGAGTTGCTTGGCCTGCAGCAACGGCTTTGTTCGTTCTGGGTCAATGAAGTATGCGGCGAGTTCGCCTTCGCTAACTCCGTACAACTGACGCATCTGTTCCTTGACTGCTGGGTCAGCATCCTTGACGGCGTTGTAGCCGTTCTCGACACGGGCCTGCAGTTCTGCTGGAGATACGTCGCCTTCTATGAACTTGCGAAAGTCGTTTTGTGGGTCGTCGTAGAAGTTTGTTGGCAAACCGTTAGAACGAAGGGTGGCCAAGTATTGCTCCTCTAGGGCAATGTATGACGCTGGGTCGAGTTCTGACAGGCCAGCCTTGACACGGGCTTCGTTTGCTGGAAAGCGTTTGATGTACTCGGGGCGCTCACGAATCTTGGCGATAAGTGCGTCTGGGTTTGCGGTGTTGATTTCGTTTCTAGCGATCAGGTCGTAGGTAAACTGGGTAAGGCTTCCAAGACCGTATCTACTTAGATACGTGCTGAGGACGTTCCTGGCGTCCGTTCTTTGAGCGGCGGTTCTTTCGTCATCGCCAGTAATGACTGGTGTTACTGGTGCATCAACCTCGTCAACGGTTCCGTCGCTGTAAACAGTGACCTTGATTCTGTCCGCACCAGAGCCAGTAAAGAACGTCCTGCTGACGGTCTTTCCCCCAGTAACTGGTGGCGGTGCGCTTGGCGTGAAAGTTTCTGGGATGAAACCAAGGCTGGTAGCAGCCTGGATGGTTTCTGCTGTTGGTCCAATTTGGTCAAGCGGGAGGTCCGCTGCGTTCATGCTCATTATTCGACCTTCCCAAATGCTCTAGCGATCGTTGTTGCAAGGTCCATTGCTTCCTGGTTTGCCGTCTTGGTGTACTGCCAACCATACTTCGGATCAGTCTTGAGAAGCGTCTGGAACTCACCGCTAGTCATGGTCCTGCTCTTGTCGCCTTCGCGCACGTCAAAGGCGGTACGGAACTTGGCGTCCATCATGTCAATGGTATTCGCTGGGACCTCAAGGGTCTGTGCAGCAATGCTTGCGTACTGATCGGCAACTGACTTCACGGTCAGCCCCTGGTCCAGCATCGAAGCAAGCGCTGGGTAGAACTGTTTGGCAAGTTCACGTGCCTGGCGGTTGATGTCCTCCAGTGTCCGCTTTCCAGTTGCGTAATCCTTGATCGCTTCTTCGTCTGGCGTGATGAAGTAGTTGCCGTAAGCCTTACGGACTTCCTGACCAAGACGACCAGCCTCAAGTTGCTGGACTGCGGTGTCGTAGCGATAGGTGCCCTCTGGGTTCTTCTGGTACACAAACTCCAACATCTTCTGTCGGGTCAGCGTGTCATCCAAACCGTTACGTGCAGCCGTATAGCCAATCTGTTGCCATTCGGACTCTGAAAGGTCTAACTTGCCGTAAAGGCCTTGGAGTTCTCCAACCTTTTGGGCGATGTCAACCTGCTGGTCCTCCCTGTTTTTCTTGTCAAAGGCTTCTTGTTTGGCGCTGGAGCGCTGACCGTACGGGGTGTTGGCAATCTCCCTGGCAATCAAACCCTGAGCGGTTTCTGGGTACAGATACCACTGTTGTTCGATGGCTTTGCGGGCGATCTCAATAACCTCTGGGCCAAACTCTGGGTTCGTAAAGATGAATCCAAGAGTTGGGAACTTGGCGTTGAACAACTCGATCCAGTTATCGCCGAGTGGCTTGAACTTGGTCTTCTTGTACTCGGCCGCAATCTCTTTACGGTTCTTTGGGGTGTCTGGAAGGTTGCGAAGATCGAGTTGGTTATTGACCCATTCTTCTTGTGATGGAGCGCCAGGAGATGGAGTTGGGGTGGGTTTGGTTGGGGTTGGTCTACCGTCGTCAGGTGGTGGAGTTTCTGAAGGTTCCTGTCGTCTTACACCAGTCGGTACGCCAAACTTTTTCGGCGTTGGGGTTTCAGTTGTTTCAGTTACGGTCGTTGTTGGAACGATAGAAAGTTGTGTTTCTAGGTCTTTTACCGCCTTACTTGCGGTTGCAATTGCTTCGTCTGTTGGGCGACCACCAATGCCAGGATTCTTGGCCCTCTCAAGCAACTGATTCAGATTTGCCCTGGCGGAGGACAGTGCTTGTTCAAGCCTCGTCTTTTCTTCTTGCGAAATAGCGGAAGCACGAGTAGCAGAACCGCTGACTTTTTCGTATTCAGAGTTGGTTTTGTCAAGAAGGTCATAGAACTTGGATGGAAGCATCAACTTCCCGTCTACGAGGAACTTTCCTTGCGCGTCTGGCTCCAAGCCATTCAGGTAGTCAAGTCTGTCCTTGAGTTTCTTTTCCTGCGCAATGCCTGCAGTTGTTGGTGCCTGCCTTCCAGCAAACTGAGTTAGTGGCTCATTTGGTGGTGGAACAAACTTTCCATCTCCGCCAAAAACCCTTGACGCAACATCAGAAATCTTGTTTATTACGGCAGTCGTATTGAAAACACGCTTTGGGCTTACGTCAAACTTCTTGGCGTAGGCATTGAAAACCTTTTCGCTCAAACCACTTTCGTAGGATGTGAGCAGGTCACGAAGTTCTTTTTCGGTGACCATCATTCCGTTTACGTCAACAGACTTTGGCTTGGTCCATCCGAGTGGCGCAAGTTGTGGGCGCTGGAACTTTGACAACTGCTTACGAAGCAGGTCGATCATGTCAAGGTATGCCTGGTCCTGGTCTCCAACAAGAACGTCAAGGTCAATGGCCATTAGGCACCAAGCGCTTTCTTTATCATCTCAGCAATACTGGCAGTTCCCTGCATCTGTGCTTCCTCTGGGTTCTCCTCCATCAACTGCTGGGTAACCACGTTCTGCAACTGTCCTGGACGCTCAACCATTCCGCCAGAGGTCTGCTGGTAAGCGGCTTCTTCCTGTTGAACAAACTTGATGAGCCTGCTCATCTTTTCTGGTTCAATGACACGACCGAGCAATGCCAGTGAAAGTTCGTTGGCGACTGGTCTGATGTCGTCTTCTGAAGTCACAGTGGTCTTTCCACCGCCACCACCGCCGACGTATCCACCACCATTCTGGATCATGTAAGCGATTGCTACATCAACGGTTCTACCCATCCCATTTGCCTGACGCAGGGCGATACCAACTGCGCCAAAGTCTTTGTCAAGAAGACCGAGTTTGCTTGGCGTGTAACTTCCGCCCAAAGCAACTGAAACGTCCCTGAGGAACTTGGCCCTGTCAATCTCGTTCATGCTGTACAGGATGTTCTTTGCGTCTCGAACCTCGTCGTACTGGCGTTGGGCAACACCATTTATGTACTCAAACTGGTTCTTTGCGTTGACGCGCCTGTCATCGGTGATGAACATCTTTCTGGTGCCAGGGAATCCACCAGTCTTGCTTGGGGGGGCATCGTAAACAACACGTACACCCCTCTTGATGCTGGGGTCAAAGTCTGCAGTTGAGGTGCCAAAAGTTGATGGCACCTCCGCTGCAAAAGCATCAGACGCAGAGGTTCCGCTGGACTTTTTACCGTCTTCAGCCATTATTCCTCCGTGTACTGCATGAGTTCAGCCTGCAATTTCTGTTCGTAGATTCGCTTGAAATCTGGGTATTTTTCGATGAGTGCTTCACCAATGCTAGCAAGGTACTCGCGGAGCGGAGCGGCAGTTCTTGACGACAAACCAACGAACCCTGCTGCTCGCGCTTGAGCGTATGCTGCCTCGCGTTTGTCGAGATAAATCTGCACAGCCTTGACAACATCGTTGTTGGCAAGGTTTGGTTCCTGCACGGCAAGTTGCAGTTGACCAATCATCTTTGGGAATTCCGACGGGTCAAACGAAGCAACCTCTGGGAAGCCAGGGAGTTCAGAGTGCAAGACCTTGCGATACTCACGCAACCATGCCTGCTGTTCGCGGTTTGGATATGGGCCAAACTTCAGTCTGGCTTGGCGGAACTTGGCGGAGCCAACCATCAACTGGGCCTGGTCAATGATGTCGGAAGCACTGAGGCGTTCGCGTTCGCCACGGTCAACCTGCGCCTTCCAGACCTGGAAGTTGAAGTCCGCACCACCTGGGGCGAAGAAGCCAGCAACCTCCTTGAACTTGCTCATTACGGACTTGTTTTGCTTTGCCCAGTTGTCAAACTCGGCTGTTGGCTCAAGTCCAGAAATCTCGGACTTTGACTTGCCCGAAATGTAGAGGAGCATATCGTCGCCGTAGGTGTCAAGGAACGTTTGCACGGACGAGTCGTAGTCTTCGGCCTGCATCTTCTGGAAATCCTTGACGAGGTGCGCCATGTATGTATCACCCTGTTCGGTATCCAACTCAAACTTGGTGGTTCCCGATGCTGGTCCAAGGAACTGATTGAAGGCCCTAAAAAGGGAGAGGATGCGTGCCTTACCGCGAGCGTCGTTGAGCAAGCGTTCCTTATCGTTTACGTTTGACAGGTCATAGTCGCCAGTGGTGTTGAGCGCACGGACGGTTTCAACATAGGTCTGGGCGTAGATTCCGTCCATCTTGTCTGGGTTTGCCCTGATTGCGTCAAAGGTCTTACGCATCCAGCCTGGGGTGAAGTCAGTAATCGCTGTTCCTGGTGTTCCGTACGGAAGGAAGACCTTTCTAAAGTCGCCCTCCTTTGGTACAAACGGAAGCAACGATGCGGCACCGATTTGTCCGACTGGACCAATACCTGGCATAAACGTCAAACCAACCGAAAGGCCCTTGACTGGCGCGACAAGTGGTGATGTCAAACCAGTGAATAGTTGCGAAAACTTGTCGCTCAACGGATAGTTGAACATATATTGACCAGTCTGTGGGTCCTTGTAAAAGAACCCAGTTCCATCCTGTTCAAGATCGACGTTGGTTCCCCCAGTGAAGACGCGCTCGACCTTGCGGAAGTTTGTTGGGTCTGCGGCGAACTGGGTTGCGTACTTGCCGATGACTTCACGCCATGCAGCGCCGAACGGAACGAGGACCTTGAGAACGTCGTCAACGTTTCGTTTCTGTGCCGCATCAAACAACAAGCCCTTCATGGAGATGAATGCCCTGTTTGACGCCCACTCGTTGAGTTGCTCAACGGTGCCTTCACCAGTAGCCGATGCCCGCATCTTGAGAAGATTGTCAAACTCGCGCCTTCCACCGCCGATATAGGCGCTCTCACTGATTCCAAGACGCTTTGCTCCAGCACGAATACTTGAAATCATTTCGTCAAACTGTTCTGGCTTCAACAGGTCTGCGTTTTCGGTGACAAACTTGTAGTAGTACTGACGGAAAATTGGAGACTTCTCAAGTTTCTCCATCGTCCAGCCAGCAGCAACATCAAAAAATGGATTTGTAACCGCTTTCCATTTGTTGTTTATGCGTTCCAAACCTTTTGCGTCGTCTGGATTGACTCGCACCACATATCCAGTGGTTGCTGGGATCAGCGCATTGTTTGCATTCTCTGCGCTCCCATAAACCTTGTTGACTGTCTGCACGGCAAAGTCGTTGTATGGACGAACATTGAATGGATCGTGCACGGCACCCCATGCGGTCTCATCTCTGATTACTGGCATGGACTCCCAAACCTCTCGGTTTACCGTCCTACCGTCGACAATCACGTCTTTTCTTGTAACACCAACTACTACGTAGTCGATGTTTGCGCCATCTGGTCCAAAGTTGTCTGGACCCCTAAAAATCGTTCCTTCGCCTGGTTTGCCTTCATACGAAATAATCTTTGCCAACACATCATCGTCTGGAACGATGTCATCAACAACGGATCGAGACATATTTGGGAACATATAGGGGACCTTGTTGTGCTGTGCCATGACGCGCATCTCTGGAGATGCCTTCCACTTCTGGGCACGACCAAACACTTCGGTGCGAATCCACGTGCGCAACATCAGGTCTTCGTCCTGCTGACGGTTCATCATTGGTCGAATACGAGAAGCCCTGCCGTTCTCCGTACCAAACAGATATCCCTTTTGTGCAAGAGCAACGATGTCCTTCTTGATCTCTGGATTGTCATCCAGGTACTTCATCATGTCGTCAAGTTCTGGAGAGTAAAGGTTTGGGGAAGCCTTTGTGTTCATTGCTTTGCGCAGAACGCGATCTGTGAACACCATGCGTAACTGGTCAAGAATGCCAAGAGTATGGTTTTCTGGATTTTCGAGTCTGGTTACAAATGCGTAATCACCGTTATAGACAACCTTGTTCACAGCGTCAAGCGGATCACCAACCATGCCCATTGACTTGCGGCCCATTGCCTCGAAGAAGATTTCTTCTGCGCGATCTGCTGGCTTAATACCTCGCTCCGCAAGTTCACGAGCGGCCTTGGTTCCACCAGTGAGCGCCCTACCAGTGATGCCTTCAACTGCTCGCTTATTCATGACAAACATGAAGTAGGCAACTGGGTTTGTAAACATTCCTTTGAGCGCTTTATCCCCAGCCAACGCAACGTGAAACTGTCCATCAAGGATGTTACGTGCGATATAACCAGGGTTCATCAAGGTCATTGGTTTCCAAATGTTGTTTTGCAGATATTCAACTGTTTCTACTAACGCCCTGCTTTCTCCAGATGGGTCGTAGGTAAGACCGCCCTTGATGCGACCACCGCTCGTTTTTTCAAGGACGCGCTTGTAGAACGGATCGCTTGCAAGACGACGAAGAACGCGTGGGTCTGGAAGCACCTGAACGGTGTTTAGCAGTTCCGAAATGACAGTTGGACTAACGATTTTTGCGTCAAGGTCTTCAATCCTTGTGATGGTTGTACCGCGACCAGCAACCTGGCGAATGACTGATTCCTCGTCAAGTAGGCCATTGTCAATAAGACCCCTGATGTAGGCGTGTCCTGGGTTGGAACCCATTTCGGTGGAGATTCTCGTACGCAGTGATGTGAACTGTTCGTCGTAGTTCTTCAACAGTTTTTTGATTGCTGAATCTGGCACGTCATATCCGTCGCGAAGAACGGTTGCAACAGCATCTTTGACTACGTTACGAACCTCGTAGATTCCAGTTGGACTACCAGTTGACAGGCTATATGCCTCTGCAGCACGTCCGATGATTTCTTTGCGCTTCAACGATGGAAGTTTGTCGCCCAGCAGATCAAGCATTCGCTCGATGTTCTGCACAGCCTTGAAGCGATCTGATGCTGTTCCCTTTACTGACAAAACTGCATTTGGCGCAAACTGGACCAAACGCTCAAGCGATTTTCCAATCTTTGGGATTCGATAAACCGTTGCTTCTGCAAACTTGCTAACCAACTGTCGCTGTGCACCGCTCAGGTCGCGAATGTCTGTTGGGAACAATCCGATCTCTCCAGTTGTTCCAGCACCACCAAGACGATTTGCTGCTTCTGCAACAACACCTCTTACACCGTCTCCGTCCACCATTCGCAAGGCCGCTTCGTGGGTGATAGTTCCGTCAAACACTTCAGAACGGATTTTGTGTGCTGCATAGTTTCGCTGGATTCTTATAGCGCGATCACGTGCACGACGAATACCAGCGGAACCTGGGTCAACGCCTTCGGGTAGTTGGTCAAACTTTGTTCTGTATGCGTCAAACTCGTCAATTATTTTTTTGACGTTTCGCTCTACGCGTTGCGCGGCTTTGTTGGTGCTCCACCACTTCATAAACTTGGAGCCATCCCACGCTTGGTTTGCTTTTGACAGGTCGCCAGCGCTTTCTTCAACGGCCTTCATATAGCGAGCAAGGTCTTCTGCCGTGTCTGGGATTGCGTACTTTGCTTCACGCAAAGCCTTGATCTTGCCACCAAACACGAGTGTTGGGTCTGCGCCAACGTTGACCGCTGCGTCCAATGCTCCAGAAAGGATCGAGTATGCGGTCGAGTCTTCGTCAAAGATGAGTTTGGCTGATGCGCGACCGATAGTAAATGCGCGCTTGCCCTCTGCGTCAATGGTGCCGCGATACTTGCGGGCGCGTTCGGCTTGTAGTTCAGCCGCTTCGCCACCCATGAAGAAGCCACTGCCAGCCTTCTCCCCGTCTTCGACCATTGTGCCAATGCTTGTTGACTTCCAGAAGTCATCTCCTGGTGCATCGTTGGCAATGTTGGCTGCGATGTTCTGCACTGCTTCTGGGAAGATATTGAGCGCAGCAAACGTGTATCGGCTTGCTCGCTTCAGATTTCCGTAGATGTTGCGCTTCCACCATGATTCTGGTTCTTCTGGCACGTCCTGTGTGGTGAGTTTGGCTGCCTGTTCGTTTGCAAAGTCAACGGTTTGTGGGCTTGCGTTTGCTTTTGCAAGCGGAAGAACCTGCGATGGACGCAGGAAGTTTGCTCTTTGATAGATGCTCGAGACTGTTTGCGCTAGTTCTGGTGTTGCTGACTGCAGTGCACTCTGGCGGATTCGCTCACGTGCTTTGATCTCGTTGGCAGCAGCCTGCTGTACCTCAGGACTAAAGAAAGACAAACCCATTACTGGGCTTCTTCTGCATACGCATTCAGTAGATCAGCAAGGTCCTCTGTTGGATAAATGGAGTAGATCGCTCGCAGTTCTTCGATTGCCTGTTGACGGCTGTTCATCATCATCGGGATACCAGCCTGAATAGCGTTTGGACCAGCACCAAAGTTGGCTCCAGCGGTAATCGGTTCCATCGGGCGCTCCGTTGGACGAGAAAAACCACCCAGCGTTCCAGGTACTGGGCGCTGAACTGGTGCAACATCGGTCGGTGCAGCACCCATCGGCACTGCTCGTTGGGCTGCAATCTGCTTGCCAGCCTCGCCATATGTTTGTCCTGTTGCGGCCTTTGCTGCGATTTTGCCAGCAGGGTTTCGCATATCAGTCCTGTTTGGGTACTGCTCTGCCACTTATCCCCCTAATTGCGCGAGAAGATTCTGAATTGGTGGAGGTCCAGCCTGTTCTGGTGGGCCTGCCTGCATTTCTGCACCCATGCCAGGCATCGCAAGCCCAGGCATGGTTTCTGGTGCACCTTGCGGTGCCATTGCCGCCTGTCTGTCGCGTGCTCGCTGATCGGTACGCGATACAGCCTCAAACAGTGGAACGTCTTTTTCTACGACGAGTTTCGTGAGGTACGCCAAGTCCTCTGGCTGATATGGGCCCTGAGGATTCGCAGCCTGCTGCTGAATACTCGAAAGTAGAGCACTTTCCACTCCTTCTGCGATGATGCGATCGTGTTCCAAGTCTGGGTCGCCAATCAAAGGGTCGGCTTCGCGAGCGGATTCTTTGGACATGAGTCCAGTTCCGAGTCGCTGACCGAGGCCGATGACTAGCGAATTGACATCCGAGCCTGCAGCAGAATACGCAACGTAGTGGAAATCGGTTTGCCAAATCTTGTTTGGCACGTACGATGCTTCACCGTTGTTGACGCGGCCTGGAATGTAGAACGACTTTGAGGTTGAACCCCAGTAGGACTTCTCGATCGCAATAGCGATCTTGTCCTCAGCGAGCATTGACTGCTCGAATGTGGCCTGTGCTTCCTGCACGCGGTAGTCAACCGTGGCAGAAAGCACAGATTCACCGCGACGACCCGTACGGATGTTGGTCGCGGATTCTCCGCCGAACTCTGCAGGGATTGCACCTTCCAAACGCTCTTGACGCTCGAGGCGGTCAAGCAGCATTTCGGTTTTGTAGCCAGGGTTGAGTTGCTGTTGGGTGAGGTCTCCACCCTTGACGATTCCTATCTCGCCAGTCTTTGGGTTTGCAATGGAGATGATCTCAGGGTTTTCGCCAGGACGAGCAACGAGATACTCGGCTGGGAAGATTCCGCGCTCAATGGCAATTTCGGTAAGTGCCTGAAGTCGTGCACGGGTGTAGTACATACCGAGCACACCGTCAAACTGGCCGTGTGGCCTGTCCAACGTAATGC